>Ga0210057_1002609_pt1 | contig 25626 bp, 26 predicted proteins | sample CryGeyCG2114_010_2_FD_183968 | JGI IMG/M metagenome (GOLD analysis project Ga0210057, IMG submission 183968) | Groundwater microbial communities from aquifer - Crystal Geyser CG10_big_fil_rev_8/21/14_0.10 (SPAdes) (version 2) | ecosystem: Environmental > Aquatic > Deep subsurface > Groundwater ...
TTAGCAAACGCTTAACTTTTTTAATAAGTTCTACCTCTTTTTTCATTGCTGATACCTTAATTATCAGCCCCCAATGACCTCACTTGGTCATTGGGCTTCTATCTTTAAAAAGATTTAGGACAGAGCCGGTTTTATCAGTAGATCGCAAAGTAAATTCTAGATAAATCAAAAGTATTTATAAATATCCTGCTTTTATCATATCTATGGCTTTACTAACCAAATCCAAATATTTAGCAGGATTGCAGTGTCCTAGATATTTATGGGCTTTAATTCATGATAAAGGGAAAATACCTGATCCTGACGTATCTGCTCAGTTTAAGTTTGATGAAGGTACTAAAGTGGGAGAATTAGCCACAAAACTATTTCCGGAAGGTATTAATGTTCCATTTGAGGATTTTAAGGATAACTTGGAGAAATCTAAGGATCTTCTAAAGGAGAAAAAACCTTTATTTGAAGCTGGATTTAGGGCTGGAGATTGTTTCTCCAGAGCAGATATCCTCGTTCCTGTGGGTAATAAATGGGATATAATTGAGGTTAAATCTGGAACTAGTGTTAAGGAAGTTAATGTTCATGATATGTCTTTTCAGAAATATTGCTATGAAGCTAAAGGGCTGAAAATAAGAAAGTGTTTTTTAATGCATCTGAATAAGGAGTATGTAAGAAAAGGAGAAATCGATCTTGAAAAATTGTTTGTTAAAGACAATATTACCTCTGAAGTTGAAGAGTTAATGAAAGATATTAAGGGGAAAATTGATTATCTTCTTGAGGTTATCAATAAAGACAAATATCCTGAAGCTGTTATTGGTCCTCAATGTAAAGATCCTTATGAATGTCCTTTAACTGAATGTTGGGATTTTCTTCCTGAAAATCATGTTTTTCATTTGTATCGTGGAGGTAAAAAATCTCTTCAGTTATTTGAAGAGGGAATTCATGCTATTAGAGATATTCCTGAAAACTTTAAACTGAATGATAAACAAGGAATACAAAAAGATTGTGAGATTAAGGGAAAAGTTCATATTCATAAGGAAAGTATAAATCATTTTCTGAAGACTTTGCAGTATCCTCTTTATTATCTTGACTTTGAGACTTTTAGTACTGCTGTGCCCATGTATGATGGATTAAAGCCTTATTCTCAGGTTTGTTTTCAATTTAGTCTGCATGTTGTTGAGAAAGAAAGAGAAAAGCCTAAACATTATGAATTTCTTTATTCTGGAAATGATGATCCAAGAGAAGAGTTTATTTTTGCTTTGAAAAAAGCTTTAGGAGATAAAGGTTCGGTTGTTGTATATAATCAGTCATTTGAAATTAATAGATTAAAGGAATTAGGTGAACATTTTCCTGAGCATAAAGATTGGGTTGGGAACACTATCGGAAGAATTGTTGATTTATTAATTCCTTTTAGAAACTTTAGTTATTATAATCCTGTTCAGAAAGGTTCAGCTTCAATAAAGAAAGTTCTTCCTGCATTAGTTGGAAAGGATTATTCTGGAATGGGAATAGGCGATGGAGCAACAGCTTCTGTTGAGTTCTATAATATGGCTTATAATGGTGGAAAAGATGTTCAGAAAGCTTTATTGAAGTATTGTGAGTTAGATACTTTAGCAGAAGTTATGATTGTTGAAAAGTTGAGAGAATTGGTTTTATAGTTCATTTCCCCTATTATATTGATGCAATAAAAACTTTTTTTGCATATCTTTATTAATGCCAACTATTCTAAAGATTACATTTTCCATAATCATCTGAAGATAAAATAAAAGTTGAGGTTCTTTTATTAATAAATTTGAATTCAAATTATGAACTAAACTACCCCTAATACCTATAAGTTTACTCAACATTTTATTAAGTTTAGTTTTGTCAAATTCCAAATTTAATGAATTAAAATATAATTTCATTTTTTCAACAGTATTATGCTCATAAAGAAAATTTCTTGTGACACTTTTTTTAATTAAATTTAATCGCCCATCATCTTTCAAACTCTTTTCTAAAGTTTTCTCCAAGTCTGATTTTAATTTTTTAAGTTCGTCTTTTGAAAATAATTTATTTTTGGATTTATAGACAGAATAATGTTGATTTGCTAATTTTTCCAAAGCAGACCAACAAATCAAGAATTTTAATTCTCTAACCAACGACGAATTAGAAATAATAAGTGCATGAATAGTTGTTAATATTTCGTTTAATTTTAGATCCTTTGATGATGAAAGAGTTTTTAGAGCAATATCAAAAAATAAACTAATATCTCGAGTATAAAATGCACCTTTAGTATGAACTCCATGAACTAACTCTGGAAAGCTGTTTTCTCGTTGTTCAACGAATTTTGATTGAAATGAAGAATATTTTTTACCACTTTTGTATTTATACCAACCTAAAAAGAAAACACTTCTATTTTGAGCGAAAGAATAAAGAAATTCTATCCAACTTGCCAATTTTTTAGCTTCATCTTCTGTTTTTGTTTTAATAAAACATTTAGCTGTTTTCCAGCCACCAGCACGATGATATGGTTTTGAGAATGTTGTTCTATTTTTCTCAAATTCCTCGGCAAATTTTAAAGGAATTATTTTAATACCTAATTCTTTGTTTTCATAATCTTTCCCATTTGGAATATATAAGTTATAGAAATCAAAAACATAAGTAGTTTTATTAAATTTTTTCTTTCCCATATTTTTAAAACTTCCAAGACTCTTGTCTAAACATTTCTACACGATTTATGCATTCAATTCCAAAATCTTGGCATACAAAAGGAATTTTTATTTTGTTTCCTCTTAAAGATTCTTCGGTAACAATCAATCTTTTTATACTAAAAAGTAAGGTTTGTTGAGGATCTTCTTGTATTTCTTTTGCTAATGCAATCAACCAAGGATCTGCATCATAAGGTTTATCTATTTTTACAAATGAAGGATATTTCTTTAATATCTCATTTACTAATTCTGCTTGTCTTGAAGTTATATTTTTAAACATTTTTTTATATTTTTTGAGCCACTCTGCTAGAACATCATCTTGTTGAGTTATTTCATTAAAAACTTCAATATGAGAAACCATCATATCTGAATTAATAAGTTCCCCTATCTTTTTCCATAAACTTGGGAAAACATCTATAGGATTATGGCGATTCAAATCAATTAGAGAACAACTATCAATTATGTAAAAATTTTTCTTTTCCATTTTATAATTTGTTAATTAATTTTTCAAAACTCCTTGATTTTATTGAAAGGTAATCTAAAGCATCACTATAGGTAATTGTTTTTTTGTCTATGTTATCTGCAACCAAAGAAACAAAAGAAGCACCCAATTCAGATAGACATCTCTTTTCAGCAGAAACTCCTCCACCTGAAGCACTAGCTTTTTCAATATATTCTTGTTTTGTATATCTGCTCAAATAATTTTCATAATCAGAAGCATGGATAAATTTTAATTTAACCATATTATAAAGCAACATTGATTTGCTGACTTTATATTTCCGAGATAATTTTTTTAAAGTATCATATTCTATTAAAGTTTCATCATTCTCCTTGAATATTCTCCTTGCCATTTCAGGAGGCAATAGAAATGCAGAAGCAAATTCATTGCACCATCTTTCAGTTTTATTTGTATCTTTAAAATTAGGTATACTAAGTTCTGTATCTCCTAAAAGAATATGACCCAACTCATGAATAAGAGTAAAAATTCTTGCTTCAATAATATCTCCAGAATTAACTACGATTATTCTTGGGAGTTCGTCAGACAAAGCAAATCCTCTTGCATCTTCTAATGGCATTGAAATTTGAAAATTGAATATCTTTTCTTCTTCTAATTTATTTCTTAAAAATTTAAAGAAGTTATATGAATCTCCTTTTCTTTGAAATTCTTCAGTTAAATTAAATCTTTCTCGTAAACTCTTAGCTATGTCTTGAGGCGAATCTTTGATACTTATTTTTGTTTTTTTAAGAATTTCACCTAAAGTATTCTCTCCAAAATCTTTTAAGATAGATTGAAGTTTTCTTGATTTTCTAATTGCAAAAATAGTTTTCTTATTGAATTTTCCTACTTTTTCAGGATTTAATCTATAATCTTTTGGTAATGGATTTTCCTCTGGGATTTTATCTGAGAAAAATAATGCTAGAGGTCTTTTTGTTTTCCAAGAGATTAATTTTAATTGTTTAACAGTTGGTTTATCTAATCCTTCTATCCATTTTTTATAAGTGTTCTCACTAACATCTATTTTGGCTAAAATCTCCTTTAAATCCCATCCAGAAGTTTTAATTGTCCATTCAATTATTTCTGGATTGGCTTTCAATTTTAAAATTTGTCGCTTCATTTTACCTCTTTATTTATGATTATTGATTTTGTTCAATAATTTTAATTTCTTCCTTAGTCAAACTATATAACTTGTAAACCATTTTGTTTATTTCATTATCTGTTCTTTCTATCTCATCTTTTAGATTTAATAGGTCTTTCTTGTAATCGTTAAAATAATCTTCCCACTCATCTTGTTCTTTTAATGAAAATTTTTTCTTACTTAGTTTTTCAACTTCTTTAACAAAATCATTGAATTCTAATTCATAAAAAGAATCAATCTTCTTGTTTAATTTTTCTAAACTGAAAGATTTTTTTATCCTGTTGAAGAATTTAGATCTTTTATGATTAAATTTTTCTTTTAAATCAATAATTAAATTAACAATCTCTTCAAATTGCTTTTTAGTATCTTCATCAACTGGTTTAATAGGTACATTTATCATTTTATTATAATCTAATTTGCATCTCCCTTTACCTTTTGCATCTCCAAAAGCAACAAACGTATTAATTTTATAGTATTCAAACAGTTTAGAATTAAGATAAGCTAGTAGATAAAGACTAGAAGAATTTATGAAATAACAATTATTTATCAAGTAATTATTATCTTTATCTAATGCAAATTTATGTCTTCTTGCAGTATGAATATATACAATTTTATTTTTTTCAAATTCATCATAATATTTACAAGCTCTTAATTCATACCATTTTTGTTTCTTATGTTTAACTTCCCAAATTTGTTCTAATTGTTTTTTATGTTCTAATAAATAATTTTGAATTGCTGGGTAATTACTGATTGGTGTTCCGATTTTTGATAAGATTAAATATCTTTCAGGTTCAAGATAAGAATATTCATCGATATTTATCCCATCGATTAGTGGTTTAATAATTTGTTTTGAATTACTATCTTCTTTTTGAAGAGATAGATATTTATCTTTATCGATAACATAGACATTATTTGCCCCCGTAGTTATCCCTCTATATATTTTTTTATTAACAAATTTTCCTAGTGAAATAGAATCTTTTTTTATTTTATCTATAATCCCTTTACTTTCTGCTTGAGAAAGATTCCATCCATCATCTTCTAATTCATCTTGGTTGATTTTGGTTGTGTTTTTATCAATAAAATTATAGAAATTATCAAAATTCAGTTTTTCAATCAAAGCAACTTTTGTTTTGTTGTTTTGTTTATATTGATTGCTTAATATAACAATAATTGGTTCAGTTGAAGCATCTTCAAAAACTTTTAATTCAAAAAAATCAATTAATCTAATAATTTGTCTACTCTTCAAAAATTTTCTTAATTCCATACCATATTTAACTTTCATCCATTTATTAGAAGAAATGAAACCTAAAAAGCCGTTTTGTTTTAGCAAATTTACTCCTTTTTCATAAAAATAAGTATAAAGATCCGCAACACCAGAATATACTTCATAATTTTTTTCTAAATAGGGCTTTATTTCAGTAAATCTTTCTTGCCTGACATAAGGCGGATTCCCTATCACAACATCAAACTTAAATGGGAATTCTTTCACCCAATCAAAAGCCAAATCTCCTGCAACTTCTGGATCGTTTATCAAACTATTTCCTCTTTTAATGTTGTTTGATAAATCTGTTAGTTTTCTGTTCTTTCGAGCCATCTTTAAGAATAGACTTAATTTTGTTATTTCAACAGATTCTTCGTTAATATCTACACCATGAATACTATTTTCTATTATTTCTCTTGCTTCTGCTTCTTCATTCCATTTAGATAAAGTAAATTGTCCTTTTGTTTTTTTCTTTTTCAAACCTTTCTTTGCTTCATATTCGCCTTCGCTTTGTTTAAACTCTTGAATTGCCTTAAATATCTCTAACATTATATCAGTCGCTTTAATCAAGAATGCCCCAGAACCACAAGCAGGATCTAAAATTTTGATTGATTTAAACTTCTCTTCCAATTCTTCAATATTCTCAGCATATTCTTTTATCAATTCAGGAACAGAATTAATTCCTTTCTTTGACAAATATGTAATAATTGTATTTCTGCAAATGTAGTCAGTAATATATTCAGGAGTGTAAAATATTCCCTCTTTCTTTCTTCGGGAGCTTTTATCTGTTTTCAAATCTTCAATATCTGAAATAGACTGCTCAAAGATATGACCTAAAATATTAACATTAACTTCAGAATTGAAATCAAAAGAAGCCATCAACAAAACATTCTTTATTATTGGACTTAATTTATTTTTATACTTATTAAAAATTACTTGCTCATTCTCATTTAATTCTAAATCTTTTTTCTTTAATTTAGAGTATTGATTAACATCTTTGAAAAAGTTATCATCCCTAAAATCTTTGAAAAATATTTTTGGTGGAATTGGATGTTTGAATAATCCCCCATTAAACCCAAATAACTTAACTGGAAAATCACTTCCTTTATCTAAGTCATTAAATAAGCCAACTAAAACATTGGAAATATTTGAGGAATTTGATGAAAACAAATGAATATTATCTAATGTTTTAATAACTCTATCTTCTATGATTCTCTTATCAATCTTTCCAGTATCTTCAGCAAAAAATACGAACATTAATCTATTAAGATATAGCTGTGCAAAATGAACCGATGCTTCTCTGCTGATTCCAGAATTATCTTCAAATTCCTTAATTAGCATTAATCTTGTTTCATGATATAACTTATAGAACTCTTTTGTGAATTCTCTTTCTTCAACAATAGACTGTTGAATTACTTCTGTAATAAATCCTTTTTCTACTTGTTCTCTTGAAAATAAAGCGATAAACTCTTTTAATTTTTCTTCTTTTGTTAATTCAGTAAAATCAATCAAATGATATTTTTTACTTCCCTCATTACGATCAAATAAAACAAATAATCTATAATTCGTCAAAATACCAAATGGAATAACCTTGTCATACATATAAGAATTTATTTGATTAATAGGCGTTTCTCTTGATTTTTTATCTCTTCCCTGATAAGCCCATAAATCTTTAGTTTTTGCTCCTTTTGCCTCAAAGCAAATAAGATTATTTCCATTTTTCTTAAATAGAAATTCAATATTTTCTTCTTCGTGTTTAAGACCTTCAAGACTGATGTCATAATCTAATAAATCTCTAAGAATAATATTTGCAAATTCTATGTATGCTTGTTTTTCATTTTCTAACTTTCCACTCTTAAAATATTCCAACCATTTATTTACAGCTTTTTTATGCTTAACAGTTATTTTAACATCTGAAACTAGTCTTTTGATTGTTGTTTCATTAAAAAGAGAATTTTCTCTGCTCATTTCCCCATCTCCTTAACAGCTTCAGCAGGATCTTTTAATTTATATAATCTCTTTCTGGAGTCTTCTGGATCAAGCTCCAGCTTTAACCATCCATATTTTTTAAGTCTTGAGAGAACTATGCTTGTATTTGTTATCTTCAATAATTCCTCTGCTTGAGGGTGGGTAAATTGTTCATCTTTGAATTTAGACCATAATTTAGAATAGTGCTTCATAATCCATTTTGGAAGAGGAGATATTACATTACCCATTTGGTTAATAAATTCATAAAGGGTATATAAGCTTTTCTATACTGAATTGCCATAATGTTTATATATTAGTTAACCTTATAGTATATATATTAACTAAATAATATAAACCCAAAGGAGACGAAGTTTCGACGCGACATCTCCTCTGGTATGGAGTCCGGAATGAACCCCAATAAAGAAAGTAAAACAAAGGAATTTAATAAATCTTTTCATAATCTGAAGTCTAAAGAAATAAGGAAGATTACAAGACTCCTCAAGAAACTGATATATCCTTTAATAGATTTAAAGATGCATCATAATTCTAAATATTCTGAAGATGATTTTCTGGACTTACTAACTTATGTTGCAATGAATCATGATTTTACTAATAATGGATCTAAAACTTTTGAATTGTTAAAAGAAAATACTCCTGCATCAAACACAGTTATTCATCATATCAAGAAACTTGATGTAGATTATGTTGAAAAATTATTCATAAAAGCATTTGATGTTTTAATTAAATCAGCAACTAAACATAAGCCATTCAAAAGAAGAGTTGATCTGGCAATAGATATCACAGAACAAATGTATTATGGCGATAAAAATGATTATATGGTATGTGAAACAAAGCCAAAAGATGGAACTTCTCACTGCTTCAGGTATATCACAATAAATGTAGTTGAAAATGGAAAAAGATTTACTTTACTTGCTCTACCAATGCATAAGTTTACAACAAAGGCAGATGTTGTAAGAAAGTTAATTGAATATGCAAAATCAAAAGTCAAAATAAGATATATTTATCTCGATAGAGGATTCTTTAATTCAGAAATAATTAATCTTTTGAAAGAATTAAGAATCAAATTTCTTATGCCTGCTATCAAGAATGTAAAAATTCAGAGATACATGGCTAAATATAGTGGAGTGCAATCAAAGATTATAGATTATGATATGGGCTACAGGAAATACAACAGGGCCGAATTTAAGCTTGTTTTTGTTGACGATAAAACAGGGACACAAAGAGCATTCGCAACAAACATTCCAATGCCCGAACAATTAGCACATTATTATTTTAAATGGTATTCAAAAAGATGGGGAATTGAAACATCTTACAGAGTTAAGGGAGATTTTAAACCAAGAACAACCTCCAAATATTATTCAGTTAGATTATTTTATTTTATGTGGTCTGTTTGTCTGTATAATCTATGGGTTTTAGTGAGTTTCTTAGTTGCTTTAGTATTTAACATTGAAATTGAAAAACCCTTAGTTACTGCTAAACTATTTGGAGCAATTCTCTATTCTCAAAAACCACAAGGAATAACTTAACCTAGCGTGAGCTCTATTAGTTTTTAGAATCAATATCTTTTAGAAGTTCTTTCAATTTACTCATTTCTTCTAATAATTTATCTAAGTCTGGTTGAAAACTCTTTCCTAAACTTAAACTATTTATCTCTTCATTAAAACTAACAAACTGATTTGCTAAATTTATTAACCCTTCATAGACTTCTCTTGGGAATATGTCCCTTGTTGCTTTAGCAATCTCATTAATTTCTAATGCTATATTTGGAACATATAACTGAAGTTTTCTCGGCATATGATGACCATGCTCCTTACACAAGTTAATCTTTATTAGAGCCGAATCTAAAGAGGTTTCTATAAGAAGTAGTGCTTTCCCTAGATTATCTTTCTCTTCTTGCTTAGAATCCCTATATCTATCAACTTCTTTGTGTATTGCACCAATTAAAGCATCTATCCCTACAACCATATAATTTAGATATGGAAGCTTATTTAAATAAATTTACTTTGCGATCTACTGTTTATACTGATTTTATATAAATCATTCCAAAAGGATTACTTGGAGTTCCATGATGTTCTTCTTCTTTAACATAAAATCCCCTTTTATCATCAAAAGCAAACTTAAAATTTAAACTTTTGAAAAAATTATCTTCTGTTTTTTTGTCGTCCATTTTAAGAAGTTGAATAAAAGTCTTATTATTTTTAGCATAATTAGTTCCATAAAAATGAAATAGATCACGATATTCCCAAATTTCGTGTCCTTCAACAAAAGGTGCTTTCATATAAACCAAAACTTGCGATCCTGCAGGCCCAATAGAATTATATATATCTAAAGCCAGACTTACTCTGCTATTATCATTCAGATCCCTTGTTTCTACACCTTTAACAATATCTTCAAGTTCATTATGATAAAACATATTTTTATCTATAGGAAACTTTAATTGATTATTTGATGGTTTAACTTCAAAACCTTGTTCATCTCCATTAGAGGTTGTACTAAAAAATACACCAAAAATACCCCTCATAATCTGTTCTTTCTTATAAACTTCAATTTCTTCTTCAGTAGGTTGATATCTTTCTCCCCTATCTAACTTAGAAAAATCATAAACTCCCTTTTCTATATCCTTATCAACACGTACACAGCCCCTAAGTGGTTCCCATTTTGCCATATTATTTATTAAATTTAAAAATATTATATATAAAGTTTTCTCTATTTTTACCGAATTTAAAAAAATTACTAATAAATATACTAATTCAAACAATTATCTGAAAAGATTAGTATTTTCCCTTTTTACTATCCAGAAATTACCAACCCTATAATAGCACTTATTTTTATTCTTACCATAACATTTACTATCATGTTCACCCATAACAAGTTAGTTTAATGTTCTATGATTTATACCTGGATACCCCAAATCCTCAAAACCACTAATTATTGCATCCCTCAACCATTTATGTTTAATAGTTCTTTCTATTCCTGAATGACCAGCACCATAGACAATACCTATTGTAAGACCTTGCTTTTTTTCTTTAGGGACAATGTATTCTTCAATTACTCTTGAAAGTGATGACTATGAAAAACATTAAAGAAACCAATGCAGAAGAACTGTTTGAGCTAATGTCATCTATTTCAGGGCATTTTGACAAAGATATACATATGTATGCATTAGGCGGTCGTGATTTTGATGATATTAAACAGATATTTAAGAACCAAAAAATTGATGTTCCACAATTAATACAAAGATATAAAGAGACAATGGAGGATTCCGTTGTTGCAGATAGCAAACAAAAATTATTGGACCTAATTGAAATCAAATTCAAAGAATGGAAATCCAGGATAAATAAGAAAATTATAAATGAGGTAAAATTATGGGAACCCTTATAGAAAAAAAGCTTACCCAGGCAGGATATAAGATGCTTGGAAAAGATGATGAAATAGAGAAACTGATTTTATCCATTTTGAAGAGTGAAGATACGAGATACCTAAAGGCAATACCTTTTTTTCTCTACAACTATAATGTCGATTCCGAAAAAATTTATGCAAAAACAAAGAAAAAAGATCTTTTTGGACAAATATTGAATTTTACCAAAAGAATATTTGAAGAAAATAATATCAAGAAAGAACTGCCCCCCCTTAAAGGAGAATTTCCTCTTAACTATGAGGAATTCAGGGATGAATTTGAATTGCAGAAGTTACAAGAGCCTAAATTAATGGTCGATAAGGAAAAGATTTACGCAGAAAGAAATCTTGAAATGTGGTTGTCACAATTATTTACGAAAAAGGAAAAGGAAATCGTTAAAAGAATTATTGAAGAAAAAGCCATAAGCAAAACAGATTATGAATATTTCTCAAGGAAAACTAAGAAGAAACTTAATGCAGTCATTAATCTGCAGGAGTTTGCTAAAACTATCTATACCCAACATCCAAAATTTGATGAAGAATTGTTTGAACTTAAGAAGAGGCTAGAGAAACTATTAGAAACAGACAAAAGCGAGAAAGATGTTAAAATATGGAAATTTTTAATATTTGATAGTGATAGACTTGCAATATATTATAATAAGAAAGATGGAAGATACGCAAATGAACAAGGATTTAATACAATCATTAAATTGCAAAATCTAAAAGATGAAAGGTTAAGGGAACTCCTTAAGAAATATCCTGATTATAATTTTAGTTAGCGACCCGAACTTGAATAAAGGATGCGCGAGCCGCGACCCCGGCACCGATGTATGGGTCGCTGTCTAATATTTTGCTGTTTCTAATGAGTTGAGAGCACTTTATTTATATAAATATTTTTATCTATTTATAATTTATATCGCATTTTATCCGCAATTTTAATCTCCAATATAACCAAAAATTAGACCAGCGATTGTTGCATATATGATAACTAGGCCTATATAAATTGCAGTCTTTTTTGTTCCTAAAATTTTTCTTACAACAAGCATATTCGGAAGACTTAATGACGGGCCTGCTAGTAATAATGCAAGAGCCGGTCCTGAATGCATACCTTTTGCAATTAATGCCTGTAATATAGGAATCTCAGTTAATGTTGAGAAATACATAAAAGCCCCAAAAATAGAAGCAACAATATTTCCTAGAATTGTATTTTGTCCCACAACATTTTCTATAACTGTTTGAGGAAGCAAAGGCATTATAAAACCAGCTATAAAAACCCCTATAAATAACAAAGGCAATAACATTTTTGAAAAACTCCAAGTTTCTTCAAGCCACCTTTTTGTAATATGATCTCTGAATTTCCAAAGAACTAAACCAACAACACTAATTGTAAAAAGACCCATTAAAGAATATTTTATAAGATTATTAATTTGTAAACCATTTACTACTAAAACAGCAATCATTAACCCAAAAAAAGAAACAAGTACTAAATTAGATAATTTGGATTTTTCAGTCTCTTGAATAATTAATTTTTCCTTTTCAATTTTTTCTCTAAAAATCAAATGCATTGTTAGACCGACTAATATTGAAAGTAAAACTGCCGAAATAATTCTTGCCAATCCTATTTTAAATCCTAAAACACTCATAGTTAAGAAAATAGCTGCAATATTGATTGCTGGTCCAGAAAATAAAAAGGTAATTGCAGGACCTAATCCTGCTCCTCTCTTTCTTATACCTGCAAATATGGGCAAGATTGTACAAGAACAAACAGCAAGGATGGTTCCAGAAATAGAAGCAACACCATAAGAAACATATATTTTTGCTTCATGACCTAAATATTGCATTACTTTTTCTTTTTTAATGAATATCGCAATTGCTCCTGCAATAAATAAGGCGGGAACTAAACATGTCAATACATGTTCTTTTGCATAATCGTGTAATAGGTTAAATGCAGATAATATTGAATTCCTAAACCATTCTGCACTCGAAGGCATAAAATAAAGCATTAAAAATACAATACCAATCCCAATTAAGAGGTGCCAGTCTTTTTTTTCCATTTTAAATCACCATAATCCCAATATAATACAGCCCTGCTAAAATAAATATTCCTGCAACAATTCGTCTCATCCATAATTCAAAAACTTGTATTTTATTCATAATCATTCCCAATTTCTTAACACTATTTACCAAAACAAAAGATAAAATTATTACTGGTAGCCCTGTTGCTAAAGCAAAAATAGATGGAATAATTAAACCATCACCTGACTTTAAGGCAAGAGGAATAAGCATCCCAAAAAATAATACTGCACTAAATGGACAAAAAGCTAAAGCAAAAATCACCCCTAAAAAAAAACTCCCCAAAAAACCTTTTCTAGCCAATTTGACTTTAATTCCAGCGAGTTTATTTCCTTTTAACCATTTTAATCTTATAACATTAAGCATAATTAATCCAATTATAACTAATAAGGGACCTAAAATCTTTTCTCCATAGCCCTGTAGGAATAATGCTATAATTTGAGTTTTAATGCCCGCCCATACAATTAATGAAGCTAAGAGAACGTAAGTAAACATTCTTCCAAATGTATAAAGAAAAGCAACAATTAATGTATGTTTATTATTATCTATTTTTTTACTAATATAGGCAATTGCTGTTATGTTTGTCGCTAATGGACAAGGAATTATGGCAGTCATGAGACCAATAAAAAAAGCAGCAACAATAGGAATACTACTTGCCCCCATTGTCTCCATAAATGCCATAAAACCCATCTTAACTTAAATCTCCTGCTAATCTTTTATCAATAATCCCTTTTAGATAATTCATATACTCTAATTTATTTCCAATTTTATACCAAACATTGGAATTCTCTTCTGGATAAAAGTTTCCTTCTTTGTCATAAACACCCAACCAAAGGGAAGAGCCAATTACATCATATTTCAAAACAAGATCTTTATTTTCTTCAATATCACCATTTATATGATTAAAGATAATTTTTTCTGAATCTAATTCTTCAGAGAAAAAAGTTTTTACAGTTTCTTCAGCATAAGCACCAACAGTTTTACAAGAATAACACTGATGTGTTCCATGAAAATGAAATATCTCAATTTTATTGACATCTAAAGGACTTGGATTATTATATATAACATTTCCAGTAGTATTATCTAAATTATTTGAACAACCATTTAGCAAAATGACTAAGAATAATAAAATTAATGCTAATTTTTTCATTTTAACCACCTTTTTATTTTTTCAACATTTGGTACTTCTCCTGAATATTTAACATCTCCATTAATTACGATTGCCGGAGTAGACATAACTCCATATTCAATGATTTTGTCAATCTCTGTAATTTTTAATATTGTGGCTTTTTTCCCCAATTCTTCAAGAGCCTTTTTTGTATTCTCTTCAACTAATTTACATTTAGGACAACCAGTTCCCAATATTTCAATTTTCATTTTTACAGTCCTCCATACAACAACATTTTTTTAAAATTTGACCTTTTTCAGATCCAAGCGCTTTTAAAATATCACAAATTCTCAGATTCTTGATTGAGTAAAATATTTTTTGCCCATCCCGTCTAGATTTCAATATTCCAGCAGATTCTAGCTTGCCTAGTTGAATTGACACGGTTGATTGTGTTCTGTGGACATATGGAAAAATCTCACATACACATTTTTCCCCATCTAACAAAAATTTAATAATTTTAAGTCTAGTATTATCTGCAAGTGCTTTTAATATTTTTATTGTTTCTTCATCATCCATTTTTTTTCACCTATCCAAACATTAATAATTCTGGTTTGAGTATCATCAATACACCAATTATCAACATAAGAATCCCACCAATTAAATGCGAGATTCTACTATATTTTGTTGAAATGCCAGAAAGCTGTAAAGTAGCCATTGCAACAAAAAATACAATCAAATCGTCAAGCATAAATATAAAAATATATAGTATTAAATAAATATAATATTGCCAAGATGGAAGATTATTAAGTGAAAGTATTTGGGTATAAACTGCTGGCAAGCCTGCAGAACATATCAACTCAACAAGATTCACTGCGAAAGCTAAAATAATTAAGCCTAATAAAGCGATAAAAAAATGTTTTTCTTGTATTATTGTTTTAAGATTCTCAAATACTTTCTGTCTTTTCTTTTCTCCTGTCACTTTGCAACCGCCTGTAGGATTTGTCAAATATTCTTTTAGATTATAATATGCTGCCCAGAGAGCAACACTTCCAATTAACAATCTAATCCAGAATACAAATCCAAGAAATAAGAAAAGGTTTAGCCAAGCAGCCATAAATAAGAAATATACAAATGCTGAAGCGATAATAAATACACTCCCAAAAATCCACATTCTCTTCTTATTCTGCATTCCAAAAAGTAATGAAATTAAGAATAATAAAACCCACATTGCACAAGGATTAAATCCATCAAGCCCTGCAATTAAAACTGTTAATACAGGCAAAGACAGGTTTTTAGTTTCAACTTCACCTATAATCGGAAGATTAAGTTTTTGCGGTATAGATTTTGAGGTGATGGGTTGTTCTTTTTTTGTTATTGCAGTTATTAAACCACTCACAATATCTGCACAATGATTTTCTATTGCACATTGGATTGCATCTTCAATAGCTTTTCCAGTTGTTTCTTCATCATACCATCCAATAAAATATTGTTCTCCAACAATTGTAAAAGGGACGCCTGAAATATCAACATTGAGTTCTTTACCTGCCTTTGCTAAAAGTTCAGCATTTTCTTTGTTTTTTGTAATTTCTAAACTGTGTATATCTAAGTTTGGAAATTTTTGTTCAAGTTTAGATAAAAATATCTTCTCTTCAGAACAATGCGGACAACCCTCTGCCCAGAAAAAATAAAGATTAATTTCATCATTATTCTTAGTTTGTGCTATAATCATAGAACTAAATAAAGCAATTAATAAAATGATCAATAAAAAAAAGTTAATTAATTTTTTCATATTTTCCTCATTTATTTTTATTTTTTTGAATAACCTTCAAAAGTTCATTTTTAGAGGGTTCACCATGAAGCCTTAGAAACTCCTTGCCTAGTTTATCCAAGAAGATAAATGTAGGTAGGTTTTTGTCAATCTTCCATTTCTTTACAGCACCCTTATCTTTATCATAATCAAAATATTCTGTTTTTAACCATGGATTCTCTTTTTCGATTTCTTGCCAGCGTGGTTTCATGACTAAACAACCTGAACACCAAACAGCTCCAAATTTTAAAACTTTCATCAATTATCACCTCCAAGATATATTGATAACCATCAATATATATAAAGTTTTCGGCAATATTAAAAATAAAAATATTCTGTGGATACTTTGCGGCACTACTGCGGATATAAAGCGATGCAAAGTTTATAACCAATTCTGATAATAATATACATTAGCGCTTGGACCCTTGCAGCTAAAATATAGGAGGCTGTAAGATGCGTTGCATTGTAGAAACCAAAAACCTTATATATATGTTCAATAATATAGTATTATATGTTTGAAGATATAACTAAAATCGATATGGAAATTATGACTTTATATAGTCGGGATTATTCTTCCTCTTACTCAATCAGGCAGATTACACAACTATTAAAGATTAACTATTCAAATACTTTCAAACGAATAAAGAAACTCATAGATGATAAAATATTATCAGCAACAAAAAGCGGTCAAGCAAATAATATATCATTAAACATTTTTAATTTAGATACAATAAAATTAATCAGCTTTGTAGATGTAATGGTAAGCAAGAAACTAAAAAACACTAATATAAATCAAATAGTCAAGGAAGCAATAGAAATAGACCCATTATCTTGTATAGGAATTTTCGGTAGCCAAGTTTCGGGAAAAGCAAAAAAAGATTCAGATTGGGATATATTCATCATTTCACAAAAGGATAAACGAAGAGAGTTAGAAAAAATAAGATCCAAATTTCCGCATATAAAAAATATAGAAATACAAGTTATCTCAATCGAAGAATTTCAGGAAAGCTTATTATCAAAAGAGGAAACAGTCGTAAAACATATAGTAAAAAATAAACAAATTTTATATAACCCTTATCCATTCTATAATTTAATCCATTCATGGGAGGCAATCAAATATGCTCCAAACCAAAGAAGTTGAAAAACAGTATAAAGAATTGCTTAAAGCTAAAGCTGTCAAAGAAGATTCAAGTATCATAACTCATTTAAAATGGCAAAAAGCAGTTAATGATCTTGCTTTAGCTGAAGGTTTGCTAAAAATTTCAACTTCTGAAAAGATAAAAGATACTTTAGGATATACTAAAGATAAAACATTCTTTGATTGGGTTATTGTTACTTCATATTATTCTATCTTTCATGCGGCACAAGCATTGTTAGGTTTGAAAAAGATAAAGATTATTAATAGAATGCATCAAGCAACTTTGATATCCTTTGCCAAGCACTTTATAGTTAATGGAGAACTTGAAGCTGAATTATTCCTATTGTATGAAAATGCTGAAAGCAAAGCTAATGAAATGTTAGATATCCTTGAAGAAGAAAAAGGGAAAAGAGGAATGTTCCAATATCATCGCCTTTCTAAAAACAATCTAGATCCTGCAAAAGAATCTGTAGAAAATGCAAAGGTTTTTTTAGAAGCCATACAAGAAATATTGAAAAATAATAATGTTATTTAGGTGTCCACATTTTTGGATTTTGTAGTAATCCAAAAATCTTTCTGATATTTAATATTTGTATCCCAAAATATCCACTGCCATAAGTTAGCGACTCGAACTTGAATAAAGGATGCGCAAGCCGGGGCTTGAGCACATACTAAAGTGCGCTCACCACTTTGTTGCTTCTTTTTAATATAAAAGTCATAAAAGTATAAATAGTTTTCTATGTATTTAAAATTTGTAGCCAATTTTATCCGCAAAATGCAAGAAGCTATTTTTGACTTTTTGACTAATTTTATAATAAATTATAGTGTCTTAAATTGGAAAAGTTTATATTTATTGAAAATCCTTTAAGAAAAAGATGGAAGCATTAGAAAAAATAATTAATAGGTTTGTAAAATCATTTAATTCAAGAGATTATAATGCCATAATCCAAGATTTTAACCAAAAAATGTTAAAAGATATACCTTTAAAAAAAGCCAAAGAGCTTTTTTCGAGCATTATTGATAATTATGGCAAAATTGAAAAATTATTTCCTCCAAGAGCCACTTCAAAATTGGAAGCAATTTTTCCAGCACAATTTGAAAAAATTAAGTTAGATATAAAAATTACTCTAGATAACAAAAACCAAATTACTGGCTTATGGATCCTACCTGCTGAAACAAATCTTTATGTTCCTGAAAAAAATGAATCTCAATTAGAATTGCCATTTAAAGAAGAATGGTTTGTTTTTTGGGGTGGAGATACTGAAGAATTGAATCAACATAAAACTGTTACCAATCAACAGTTTGCTTTTGATTTTTTGATTTTGGATAAAGAAAAAAAATCATATAAATATCAAGGAAACAAAAACACAGATTATTATGCATTTGGTAAAAAAGTATTATCTCCTGGAAAAGGTATTGTGACGGAAATTATTGATGGTGTAAGAGACAATAATCCAAGATCTATGAATCCTTATTCCGCATTAGGTAATACAGTATTTATTCAACATAATGAAAATGAAGTTTCAGTTATTGCTCACTTAAAACAAAATAGTATAAAAGTTAAAGTTGGAGATAAAGTAAAAGTAGGTCAAGTAATTGGACTTTGTGGCAATTCAGGCAATTCTACAGAAGCCCATATCCACTACCATCTTCAAAATACCCCTATAATACAGGATGGAACTGGCATTAAATGTTATTTTCAAAATGTTAAAGTAAATAAGAAATTAAAAAAATTACATTCTCCAGTTAAAGGTGAATTTATTGCAAAAAATAAATCATAATATTATTCAAATAAAGAGGTAACTAAACCATCCATTTTCTGTATTTCTTTTTCAGTTAATTTAAAATCAAAAATATTTTTATTTTCTTTTAAGTGTTCAATACTTGTAGATTTAAATAATGCAACCGTATTCTTTTTTGAAACTACCCATTTCAATATAATCTGTCCCTCAGTTTTATTATATTTTCTGGATAGTTCCATCACCAATGGTATTTTTGCAGTATGAATTAATCCTCTTCCAAATGGTTTATAAGCAATTATCATAATATCATTTTCTTGACAATATCTTATGGCTGGAGTATTTACTTTTTTCCAAAAATTTAATTTTAATTGATTAGCAACAATAGGATGTCTAGAATATTTTTGAGCTTCTTTCATCTGTTGAACATTAAACATACTTACACCAATAAATCTAATAATTTTATTATCAACCAAATAATTCATAGCCTTCATTGTCTCCTTAATGGGGATATCGGGATTTGGTCTGTGAATCAAATAAAGATCAATGTAATCTGTACCAAGTCTTTTAAGACTCATTTTGGCTGAATTAATTACATCATCATATCTAAGATTCTCTTTAGAAACTTTTGATGTTAGGAATAATTTTTTTCTGTTAAACTTATTGATTGCTTTACCAACTAATTCTTCTGTATGCCCACCACCATAAATCTCAGCCGTGTCAATGTGAGTATAGCCCAATTTAATAGCTTGTTGAATTTTTTCAATGTATTTTTTATCATCACTAAAATCTGGAGGACCATAATCCTCTCCACCCATCATATGGGTACCAATAGCAAGAACAGGTAATTCAAAACCATTAGACAATTTTTTTGATTTCATATTATAAAGAAAAAAGAAGATTTCTATATAAATCTTTCAATTTTTGCGTACATTTTGGGCTACAAAACTTATAAAGAATAATTTTCCAGGAAACTGTCTTCAAACCTTCATTCAGGCTTAGCGCACTTCAGCTTGGGTTCAAGTCGCAACGTGAGTATTGCAACAAAAAAGCTAAAACGTCAAAATTTTAAAGAATTAGAACGTAAGGATCAAAGAAAAAAGGTTAAGTGCGCGAGCCGGGACTCCGGCATTCAACTTCGGGTCGCAGTCTAATTTTGCTCTTCTTATGGAGTTGAAAGCTCTTTATTTATATAAATTTTTCTATCTATTTAAACTTTGTATCGCTTTTTAGCCGCAAAATATAAGAAGCCATTTTTAGACTTTTTACTAATTATTTAATAGATTCTAAAAACTTAAACAAGTATTGCGAAGTTCTTTATTGGATATTTTTTTACAAACTTCATCATATCCTTCTTTGTCAATTTTTCCAAGATATGCAAGACCTAAAGCATAAGTGTTATAGCAAAAATCCATAGGATGAACTAAACCCATTCTAGATTCATACGGAAGTTGGTCTTTAAGTTTTGTACAGATAGTACTTTGTTCCATAACTATTGCTACATAAGCATAGCAAGTAGATAAATGACTAATAGAAGAAATTGTATCACAAACTTTAACATCTTTTTTCAAAGAAGCAATATTATTGTACTCTTTTTGATAACATTTATTTAAACTATCTTCTAATTCTAGGTCTGGGACTTTATAAGCATAGGAACACAAGTCTTTTTTCAATTTCATTAACTCATTTAAGAATTCTTGATGATTTGCAGATATATTTTTTAAATCATTTTTTAATTCTTCTTTATAGGCTGGGATTGGGAGAGTTACTGATTTTTTAGAATTTTTATCTTTTGCATCCAAAGAATCATAGATTAACCAGGAATTATCTACCTTTTTTAGATAATAAACAAAATCATCATGAGTAATTGCATCTGGGCTTACACTTTTTACTTTAGCAGTAATTTCAATCTCTGATTCAGAAATATTATTTTGAGTTATAGATTTAATCTGAACTTTCCTTTTTGCATCTGATTCTACTATATCTTTTATTTGTTTAATTCTTTTTTCACAATGTTCTGATCCTAAAATCTGGAAACAAGTTATTTCATATTCTTCAAAAAAAGCAATCTCTAATTCTCTTCTTCCTTGAATCCATTCTAAACCATTTATTTTAAATTCTTTAAAATAACCAGTAGTATAATTTGCGATGATATTTTTTGCATTATTTATAGCATCATTAGGAGAATCTGTTGATAAAAGGGTTAAATATTCCTCAATTACAGTTTGTGGTAATTTTATACAATTCCCTTCACTTAATTCGTAACCCGAAGGGCATGATTTAGTACAACCTATTAAGGAAATTGTTAAAAATAATAATGTTATTACAAAAATGTTTTTCATTTTTTCAATACCTAATTAATTTAATAGAATGTCAAGTATATTAAATTTTTGATATTGAATCAAATCTAATTTCTCTTTATTTAGCATTCTGCGGATACTTTGCGACACAACTGCGGATATAAAGCGATGCAAAGTTTATAACCAATTCTGATAATAATATACATTAGCGCTTGGACCCTTGCAGCTAAAATATAGGAGGCTGTAAGATGCGTTGCATTGTTTGTAACAAAGAGCTAAAACCTCAAGAGATGGAAGAATGTGTGTAGTAAAGTGACATATGTCACTAGGCAATTTTTCTTTTTTAAAAAGGTTATGGATAAATAATCCAAATAATTTCTAATAATTTATACAATATTTAAAAAGTTTAGATATAAAAATTACCCTTTCTTCCAATTTCTTATAGCACCATAAACATTTACAAAAAATACCCCACTAGGATCCTTTGCTTCCTTAGGCTCTGGCTTAAAATGATAAAACAAGAAACCATCTTCTCTAGCCTTTGTTGCAAAAAATTCTGTAACCCCTATATGGCTAGCTATCTTTCCGTAATCATCTGAAAGGATTACACCTCCTGGATTTAATTTACTAAAAGCTAATTCCCAAAGATATTTAGTAGTATAATAATCATGAGCAGCATCAACTAAAGCAAAATCAATACTTTTGCCATCCAAAAAAGTATCTAATTCTTTCTTAAAATTAAAAGAGGTTGCATCCATCAAAACCTGCTTAATTTTTCCAGTAGCAGAAGATCCTTCATATCTTGAGCCAGGCTTGGCTAATTCTGAGAATATTGAATCAGATGTATATGGATGAATAAAACCATTATCCTCTGGCAAATCTACGGTTAAAACCCTTGCATCTAATGGTGATTGTTCAGCCATAATTCTTGTACTCCTTCCATCAAAAGTACCAAATTCAACTAGATTTTTTGGCTGTAACCAATTAACAATTCTATAAAGCAATTCTGTCTCTGACTCATTAATATCTCCATAATGAGGTCTTCCCACTTTATCAATATCAAAGCCAATTTCCATAATCCCTGGAAAAATCTTTTCTAAATCTGTTTTCCAGCCAGTAGTTATAACATATGGGCCAGGATGCCTTTCATATATTTTTGCTAGCTTTTCATTACTTAATTGAGTCGGATTTAAAATTGTTGCTTTATTCATTTTCGCAATTCTTCAAATGTTAAATTAGCAGCAAAGGCAATCCCATTCAATGTACCATACCTTTGTTTTAATTCTTTAACATAATCAATTATTCCACTTTTAAGATTCAAAGCTTTTTCCATTATATCTTTAGGATTATCACCTAGCTTCATCACTAATCCAAGACCTTTCTCTTCAAGTGTCCTAACATTATGATGCATTTCGGGATCTTCTTCTTGGCTATACTCATAAGTAATGAAGGGATTTCCATTCATCATTGGTTCCCATACAGAACTCCATCCCATCCTACCTACTGCTGCAATTATTGCAGGATTAGAGAAGATACTTACACCATTGTTTACAGGAGACATTTTTGTTCCATTTTCAATACCTTCTTCATAACTTGGAGGATAATAAACAGCAAAACCTGCATCAATAAATGGTTGAGCCAAGGAAACTATTTGTTTCTTAACTGAATCAATTCCAGATATATTAAGATATATACCATCTTTTAATATATCAGTATTTCCTTCAGGAGGCCTAATGAATGGTGGGATATCCCTAAATCTACTTTGGAGAATTTTATCCCCTCTATAAGTCATAGCCGAAGGTTCTGCAATCATTAATAGGGTTTGTCCATCTTCAACAACATTTGCTTCATGTATGCAAGCCTTAACAAGTCTTTGCAGTTCTGGGTTTAAATAACTTGGATTAACATCTTTTGCATTCTTTAGAATCTCTGAAAATAATCCGATTGTAGTATAAAATGAAGGATGAGATCTATTGAAATTTGTTCTTACTATTGGATTATGATTAATTTCACATAGAATATCATCATAAGTAAAAGTTCTTTCTTCTTCCGGATTTACTAATCTATAAGCATCCATCCCTTGACTTAAAACTTGACCCAATCTTTGCTCCAAATTTTGTCTATTTGCAGCAATGTTCTCTAATCTATCAACATAATCAGAACTACTATAATCAAAAGCATTTACTATTGCTCCATATTCAGGAGATACCCACACACTGTCAAGAAATTCATCATTAGCATAAGTTTCATTCATAAGAATATTTTTAATAAATGGCTTTTCAGGTTCTGTAATCAGAAGTACTGTTTCTTTTCCACCTGCTTTAAGCATATGATATAGGTCTTGAGCCATTTCCGCCGTACGTAATATTGGTCCAATTCCATGCGGAGCTTGATTTAATATGATTGTATTTTTCATATTTCAAGCAACTTTGCTTTGGTTAATAAAATTTATGAATTATAGTAAGTAGAAAGTCCACTTTTTCTTGATTTTTGATGAAATTTTGATAAAATCGGCACAATATTAGAAGTGAGTGATAACCCTTAAAAGAGAGAATCACCTTGATTCTTATTGATGAAAAATACAAAGGTGATTCTGAATAAGAAAGCAACTACCAACTATCTACCAATATCTACCAAATAGGTAGTTAATTATTCTATACTTCTACTACCAATTATCTACCAATATCTACCAAATTGGTAGTTTTAGAAACATTTATATACTTGTTTTACTTATCTACCAATAAATATAAAATTGGTATTAAAATGAGAATCCCGCAAAAACCTCCCAAATTGAATGACCTTTGGAAAGGAGATGTAAGTAAAATTACTAGTCTTTTACATAATAAGGATATTATAGAATTTATTGCTGACGTAAATAAAAGATACTTACATTGGGATGAATTGAGATATAAAAAAATTCCTCAAGGAGTAAAGCCAGAATATGTTTGGGCTTTGATAAAAATGTTTAGGTCCGAGAGCTATAAAAAACTATCTTTTGCCAACTATAAATTTAATTATTCTTTACTTGATGATACTTTAAAAAGTCTTCATGCTTTAGATAAAGGTTCAGCTGGATATTTGGAATCAGAATCTGAATTTATGAATATTGAAGGAAAAGATAGGTATATAATTAGTTCATTAATGGAAGAAGCAATTGCATCTAGTCAATTAGAAGGCGCTGTAACAACCCATAAGGTTGCCAAAGAAATTTTGAAATCAAATAAGAAAGCTCGAGATTATTCTGAAAGGATGATAATCAATGACTATAAAACAATGCAAAAAATCATTAAAATAAAAAATGAAAATCTTACTCCTGAGATAATCTTAGAAATTCATAAAGAAATAACTGAAGATACATTGAAAGATAAAAGTCATGAAGGATCTTTTAGAGAAGATAACGAAGTGGTTGTTGGGGATAATTTAGATATTGAAAAAATATATCACATACCTCCAGATTATCAAGAAGTAAATAAATTAATGGTTGAATTTTGTAAATTTGCAAATGAAGATAATGGCCAGTTTATTCATCCTATAATCAAAGGAATTATTTTGCATTATCTTATAGGTTACATCCATCCATTTAATGATGGAAATGGAAGAACAGCAAGGACCATCTTTTATTGGTATGTTATTAAAAAAGGATATTGGTTATTTGAATTTATGTCTATCTCTAGAATCTTATTAAGGTCAAAAACAAAATATGGTTTAGCTTATCTTTACACCGAATCAGACGATGATCTAACTTATTTCATTAAATATAATATTGCTGCTGTTGAAGAAGCATTTAATGAAATGAAGGATTACATCAATCGTAAACAAAAGGAACAATCTGAAGCAATGAAATTCATAAAAGAAGTCAAAGAAATAAATTTACGTCAAGCAGAGATTATAAAAGAATTGATGAAAAATCCTAAAGATATTATTACTATTGCTGATGTGAAAAATACTTATGGTGTGGCTTATGATACTGCTAGGAATGATCTATTACATCTTGTCGAATTGGATTATTTAGAAAAAACTCAAATTAAAAAGAAATTTGTGTTTAGATTGAAGAAGAAAAAATAATTTAAATAATTCTGCGAATATTTTAGGCTACAAGTGCGTACATTTGGGGCTACAAAACATATAAAGGGTAAAGTTAACGACTCAAACTTCAGGTTAGGGTCTCTAAATAAATTTTATTTATAAAGGAAGTTCTATACTCATAAAATTCAATCACAAAACCATAGAAATAAAGATAAAGTGCGCGAGCCGGGACTCGAACCCGGGTCTCAGCGTTGGCAACGCCGAATTATAACCACTAAACTACTCACGCTTAAATCTAAGATAAAAAAACCTCATTTAAATAGTTTTTGGATTAAATGGCTGTGGGACAGAAAAACTAGCCTAACCAGTAAAGATTATGCCAAATGGTAGTGAGGAAGTTAGCTGTATCAATCCTATCATCTCTTTTTTGTCCCAGTCTTTGACCAATCCTTCTCTTATCCTCAGAGAAACCACTTT
>Ga0210057_1002610_pt1 | contig 25625 bp, 26 predicted proteins | sample CryGeyCG2114_010_2_FD_183968 | JGI IMG/M metagenome (GOLD analysis project Ga0210057, IMG submission 183968) | Groundwater microbial communities from aquifer - Crystal Geyser CG10_big_fil_rev_8/21/14_0.10 (SPAdes) (version 2) | ecosystem: Environmental > Aquatic > Deep subsurface > Groundwater ...
TTGGCAGAATCGGGGCATCGTTAGCCATAACTATCGGTACTCCCATTATTGTTGCCATTGTTGTTTTCCCGATTTTGGTGGCCATCATTCTTTTCATTATCAATTCCGGAGCGTATATTGTCCCACCGCGAATCGGTTACGGTCCTGGTCCTGGCTCCATCTCTTGTTCCCAAGCTATTGCTGATCGGGCCAAGGCTATTGTCGATAACCTTCAACCCGGGTTCTGGGGTTTTTTTAATAAATCACCCGACTACCCGGACCTGTTTGATGAAACCCTTTTTGAGCAAAATCCTGATTTAATCGGCATCGACACACATAAGGTCTTTGTTAATATGTTTTGGTGCACCTGGTTAGTCGTTAAATCTTATTCCGAAAACGGTTTCCCTGTTTCAGATGACCTTTTATTTATGACCAATCTCGTCAATTTCTTCCGAGGTGAAGGCCACTATATTGACGCCAGTACCATCACCATTCAGGATGTTTGTCCGGGTATGGCAGTTTTCTTTAATGTTTCCGGTAGTTCTTCCCCCAACCATGTTGGTATTGTCTATTCCGTATCCTCTGATGGCTTTACTACTGTTGAATCCAACGCTCCCTGGAAAACCATGTTTTATCCGGTTGATGGGTCTGGTCATTTCCAGATAGTCGGTAGCGGAAGTAGTACAATTGAAGTATCTGGCTTTGGTACACCATGAAAAAAAGACTTATAATTTTAATCATCCTTATTTTGACTATCTTTATGGCCATTGTTTTATCGCGCCCTAAAACCAAACCAACACCTTCTCCTACTCCCACACCTTCTCCTAAGGGTGGGTTTTATCCTAATGAACCCAACCTTCAAGATTCTGCCCAGCAAATCCAGGACGCCTTAAAATATGGCCAAAGCCTAAAAGAACTTAATCAAAAATATCCTTGGTATTCCAAATTGCCAATTGAAACTAAAGACTATCGCATTATTTACGATTTTGACAAAGAAATGTTTAGGATCAGAATTAAATCCGCGGTCGTGGCGACTGAAGGCGTTAAATCAGATATTCAGAGCGCGTTGAGCGACCTAAAAAAAATAGGAGTATCTGAACCCATCAAATATTACGTACTTGACGTAAACGGAAATCAGCTCTGAATCTTAACCGGCATGATGAGGTGGAGAAAGTCCGGGTCTTTGGGGTCGGTAAACACCCCCGGAGAGGAAGCATTATTAAATTCCATGACCACTTCTTCTCCCTCAACCGCCCGCAAGAAATCTTCTAAAAATTTATAATTAAAAGATATTTCCCCTTCGACAAGTCCTTCTACCACGAGATCAGGACCGAGTGGCTCAGGGCCTTCGGTAATTATTTTTGCGTCGATGATAGTTTCTTGACTCCCCACCTGCGAACTTTCCGCCGATAGTTTTATGGAATCCTTCATTATTTTTATTTTGACGATATTAGCAGAATCTCTGGCAAAAACCGAGGCCAATTTCACCGCCCTCAGCAGTTCTTCCTTGTCGGTTCTTACTTTTACCCCTGAGCTTTTCGGTATTATTTTTTCAAAGTCAGGGAATGCCCCTTCCAAAACTCTTGAGGAAAGAATTAGGTTTCCCAGTCCAAAAACCACCTGCTTTTCTTTTCCTTTTATATCCAGCAGAACGCTTTCACTTTCTCCCCCCTCTCTTGAAACTTCCAAAAGAATGTTTTTGGGAATCACCGTTTTAATCTCTTTACTTAAACCTTCAATGGGGATCGTTTTTTTTGAAAGCCTGAAACCGTCAGTGGCTACCAAAGACATACTTTTCTTGGAAAGAATAAAAAGTATCCCTGTCAGAATGGGCCTGGCTTCATCAGCGGAGACGGCAAAAGAAACCTGGGGCAGAGCCTTCAGAAATTCCGTTTTGGAAAGGTCAATTGATTCTTCTTTTTTGATCACTTGGGGAACTTTGGGAAAATCGGAAGAGTTCATCCCCAAAATTCTTCCCGTAAAACCGGAGCCTGTAATCTTTAAACTTTCTTTCTCCGAGGATAAATGAATTGTTCCCTGAGATAAATTGCTGACAATTTCAAAAAAGTTTTTTGCCGGAATTGTTAACTCCCCTTCTTTAACTATTTTTGCTCCGAGTGAAGCAGAAGCGGAAGTTTCTAAATTTGTGGCAGATAAAATGAGTTTGGTTTTACCAGCTGCAAGTAAGATGTTTGCTAAAACAGGAAGTTGCGATCTGGCACTTACAAAACGGGATGTTATCGAAAGAGCTTTGTTTAAATTTTCTTGTAAAACCTCTAAATCCATATTTAGTATTTTACCTTATTTAATTAGTAGTACTAGTAGTAGAGAGTGTTGATAAGTGGAAAACTCTCCGCGATTAAATTTGAGTTTCGGAAAACATTGGTGTTTATATTAAACTTGGCGAAATGTTGACAGTTTTGTGGATAAATGTTGATAAGTTGTTGATAAGAGGACGGATCGGAAAACATATTCTCAAAGCTTGTTTTTTATACTCAGGATATCCTCACGGATTTGCACATTAGTTGAAGCAAGGGCCGTGATTTTATTAACAGCGTGCATCACAGTCGAATGGTCTCTCCCCCCGGTTAACCGGCCAACTTCTTCAAAGGGCATCTGAAGTTCCGTTCGAAGCAGGTACATTAAAATTTGCCGCGGTCTGGCAATGGGCCTTGAACGGGACCTTCCCAAGAGGACCCTTTTTCCTATTTGATAATATTTGGCAATTGTCTCAAAGATTTCTTCCGGAGTTTTTTTAACGGACTTTCCGTTTATTTCGACGCCCTTGCCCAGCGAGGTTTCGATTAATTCGTTGGTGAGGGGAACCTTTTTAATTTTAACCTGAGTCAGAAGGTTAACCAAAAGCCCTTCTATCTTTCTGGCCGATTCAAGGTTAGACGCAATTAATTGCACTTGATCCATTTCTAAAGTTAAGCCTTTCTCCTTTGACTTAATCTGGGTAATGGCACACCTTAGTTCAAAGTCCGGTGGGGCAATATCGACGATGAGGCCCGCCTCGAACCTGCTTTTTAGTCTTTCCTCAAACTTAGATATTTCCGAAGGGGGCTTGTCGGACGTTAATATTATTTGCCCCCCGGCGGAGGTGACCGCGTTAAAAGTATGGAAAAACTCCTCCTGGACCGAATCCTTGCCGGCAATAAACTGAATATCGTCGACAAGAAGGATGTTTAATTTCCTGTATTTATTTCTAAAAGCCTGAGTCGTTTTATTTCTGATTCCTTCGACGATGTCGTTGGTAAAGTCTTCTCCCGTGCAGAAATAAACTTTCGTTTCGGAATTTTTCTTTAATACTTCATGAGCAATAGAAACCATTAAATGGGTTTTGCCGACACCCACCCCGCCCCAGATAAAAAGAGGGTTATAGGCTTTGCCGGGACTTTGGGCAACAGCCTCCGCCGCGGCATGGGCCATTTGATTTGAGGAAGAAACGGCAAAATTCTCGAAAGTATGTCCCGGCCTGATTCTTGCTTTGAAAAGGACATTGGTAAATTCTTCGTTTAACCTTTCTTCGCCGGTTTCAAAAAGAGGCGCGAGTGTTTTTTCACCCCCCGTTTTTTGAGAAGGAAGGTTCTTGATGACAAAAGTTAAATCACAGGGTTTGCCCAGAATTTTTACCAACGTATCTTGAATTAAACCGAAATATCTTGTCTCGATTGTATTTTTGACGAAGGAAGAGTTGCAGCCGATTTCGGCCAGGAATCTGCCGTCGGTTGGGACGACCTCGGCCAGATGGGTTTGGGAAAACCAGGTTGAAAAGATGGCCGAAGAAACAGAAACTTTTATTGACCCGAGAGTGTCGTTCCAGGCGGCGATTTTATCAATTCCTATTGTCTTGTTAATATCCATAGAACCTTATTTACAAAGTTATCCACAACTAGTCAAGACCCAGTTTGTTAATTGATAATTTGCAATTTATAATTTAAAATTGCAGCATGGCTACAAAAAGGACATATCAGCCAAGCAAAACCAAAAGAGTCAGAACTCACGGGTTCAGGGCCAGAATGCAAACCTTCAAAGGAAGATTGGTTCTTAAAAAAAGAAGAAATAAAGGAAGGGTTAAACTTAGCCTCTAAATGCTTGCAGCAAAATATACACTTAAAGGAACGAAAAGATTTGAACGGGTGGAAAAAGAAGGAAAAATTACCCAGTCTGAGTCTTTTGGGCTAGCGGTGTTTGATAGAAAAGACGGAGAAGTTTCCAGTTTCGGCTTTATTGTCTCAAATAAGATTTCTCCGGAGTCAACAAACAGAAACAGGGTTAAAAGAGCCATGAAGGCGGCAGTCAGATACGAATTGGGACAATTGAAAAGCGGCTTGGATGTTGTTTTTCTGGCAAAACAAAAAATATTAAGAAAATCAACAGAGGACATTATTAATGAGGTAAGAATTGCCCTTAGGCAGGCTAGTTTATACAAGTAAAATGTATAGGCATTTTTCAAGATTTTTAAGATTTGCTTTTGGCCCCGGTTGCAGATATCAACCGACCTGCAGCAGGTATGCAAAAGAGGCTGTTAACAAATACGGAATTTTTAAGGGCGGTCTTTTAGGCCTGAAAAGGGTTTTAAAATGCAACCCCTTTGGTGGCTCGGGATACGATCCGATGTTATGAATATTTTTAATTTAATATTGGTTCAGCCTTTAGCAAACGGACTGATATTTTTCTATAAAATCCTCTGGCAAAACATGGGACTGGCCATTATTGTTTTCAGCCTTTTTTTAAGATTTGTTCTTAATCCTCTGACCAAGCCCTACATGACTTCGATGAAGAAAATTAAAGACGCCGAACCTCAACTTAAAAAATTGAAGGAGAAATACAAAAACGATAAAACGGGACTTATGAAAGCTCAGGCTGATTTTTATAAAGAAAAAGGAATTAACCCCGGAGCAGGGTGTCTTCCCTATCTTTTGCAAATAGTTGTCTTAATTGCTCTTTTTAGTGTTTTCTCCAAAATTCTTATCGGAGGCGAGGGTGGAATGGAAAAAATTAACTCTTATTTATACCAACCATTAAGGTTTCAACAAGGGGAAAGCCTATCTACTCAATTTTTGTACATGAACATAACCAAACCCGATGTTTTTAGGATTCCGAATTTTCCAATTCCAATTCCCGGCCCCATCTTGCTTTTGGCAGCCCTATTGCAGCTTGCTTCCTCGATGATGATGCTTCCTGCGGTTAAGATTGAAGAGAAGATGGCATCAGGTACTTCCGGAAAAGGGGACGATATGCAGGCGTCTATGCAAAAATCAACCACCTATACATTTCCCCTGATGACTCTTATTTTTGGCATGAGCTTTTCTTCGGGGCTGGCCCTTTATTGGGCAGTTTTTTCGGCGTTTCAGGTTTGGCAGCAATATAAAACTTCAGGTTGGGGAGGCCTATCAAACACAGTATGGAAAATAAAAAGGTATCTAAAGACAGACTAAAAAAGATTGAAGAATCCGCAGTTAAGCTACTTTCGCTTATGGGTTCTCGGGCTAAGGTTAGCGTTTCTTCTGACAAGGCTGACCAGGCGGTACTTATAAACCTTGAAACAGATGAAGAAACAGGTCTTCTTATAGGTCGACAGGGGGAAACTTTAACGGCGATACAGACGATTTTGGGGATGATTGCGAGGAAAAATTTTGAAGAATGGGTCAGAATAATTGTTAATGTGGGAGATTGGAGAGAAAAACAGGAGTCGCGTCTTAAGGAGCTTGCGACCCAAACAGGACTAAGAGCTAAAGAAACTGGCGAACCCCAATATTTATACAATTTGGCGCCCAACCAAAGAAGGATTATTCACCTTACCCTCTCCGAGGATAAAGAACTGGAAACAGAATCTCAAGGAGAAGGGAAAGAAAGGTATCTTATTGTTCGAAAAAAAAGCAATTAAGTGGAGAGATTAATAGTTTTTGCGCTTGTTTTTTTACTGCCCACCCAACTTGCCTATCACTTCTGGCCGCAGTCTTCATACATCTATGGTTTAAGAGTTGATTACCTTGCTCCAGCAATTTATTTAACAGATGTTTTAATAGTTTTCCTTCTCCCGTATATTAAAAAACGATTTTATTTATTATTTCCGATTGTTTTTTTTGCTTTGACAAACACTATTTTTGCTCAATTTCCATTAACAGCATTATTAAAATGGTTGGTTATATTTAAATTAATCATCTTGGGCATGTATTTTTATTCTTGTGATCTGCACAGGCTTAAGAAAACGATTGTTTCCGCTCTTTCGCTTTCTTTAATTATGATTTTTCTAATCGGACTTCTACAGATTCTTTTACAAAGAACCGTTGGCGGCCCCCTTTATTACTTAGGTGAGAGAAGTTTTACGTCGCAAACGCCGGGAATTTCTTTAATGAGTTTTTTTGGAAGAAACGTGATGAAGGCTTATTCCACATTTTCCCACCCTAATTCTTTTGCCGGATTTGTTGTCGTTTCTTTTCTTATCTTACTTTCTTTCAATTCGAACCGCACGAAAGGATTATTTATGGTTGTGGTGTTATCCTTACTTTTAACGCTTTCTCTAAATGCAATAATTGGGATATGTTTGGTCGTAATTCTTTTCTCTGCCTTAAAATTTTCCCCAAAGATTGTTAAGAAAACAAAAATATTTCTCCCGGTTGTAGCCATCGGTCTTTCTTTTTTGTTTGGAATTGTGTCCTTGGTGCTGCCTAAAGAAGTTCCGTTGAAAGAAACTTATAGAGAAAGGGTCGTTTTGGCAGGTAACGCAATAGAAGCTTTTTCTAAAAGCCCTGTGTTGGGAATTGGTTTAAACAATTTCTTTTTTGCAACCAAGAGTGTTCAACCGCCCCACAATATTTATTTGATTGTTCTTTCCGAAACAGGAATTATGGGAATACTGATATTGCTTTTTCTGTTGTCTAAACTATTCAGCCGAAGATTAAATAAATATCTTTTTTTAGCCATATTTTTTGTTTTAGTAACAGGTCTTTTTGATCATTATTGGTTTACGCTTCAACAAAACCAATTTCTTTTGTCTTTTCTTGTAGGATTGGCTGCAAGAAGAGTATAGTATTAATCTAAATGGAGAACAAAATTAATATTTATTGCGACGGCGGATCGCGCGGCAACCCCGGAAAAAGCGCATCTGCGTTTGTTGTTGAGGATAGCAATAAATTAATTTATTCAGAATCAAAATATCTTGGGATTGCAACAAATAATTTTGCAGAATACAGCGCGGTTCTTTTGGCGCTTCGTTGGATAGTTACAACCAAGCTTGATAGAGAAAACAGGCAGATAGTTAAAAAAGAAATGGTTTTTATTTTGGACTCGGAGCTGGTAGTAAAACAGATTAATGGAGTATATAAAGTAAAGGACAAAAAACTAAAGGAAATATACTTACGTATAAAAAACATTTTAGAAAAGTTTCCTCAAAAAATTATTTTTAAAAGCGTATCTCGCGAAAAAAACAAAGCGGCGGATTTCTTGGTTAACCGAAAACTGGACAGCATTGTGTGAAAAGTTTCACGTCATCTAGTGTTTTAAAAACTTTTAACACTTGAAAATATAAAAAATCTCACGGGGTTGTTATCTTTGCGTCGATAAATAAATTGAAAAGATTCGGTAATTCAAATACGATAGGTGTATGAGACCCACTGTTTTTTTATTTTCTGAACCCTGCGCCTTCACTTTATATATATTAGAAAACCTTCTTTCAAATTTATGCAGGGTTGTTGTTTTTTCCAATAGTGTACCTTATTGGAAAAAATTTACTTCTCATATCACAAAGACAAGCTATTTAATTTTTGATTCGCAAAAAAACTACAACAAATACCCGAAACCAGACTACTTCTTGCTGGTAGATTTTTTCGATGTATCTTTGTCCAGCGCCTTAGGTTCTAAGGGCTTTGCAATTGTTTCGGAAAAAAATCTTCAAGAGATTGATATTGAACTCCCTGAAACTGTCGGTGTAATTTCTCTTGACAATTTGTTTGGTCCGCGCATGGAACTTGACGAAAGAAGCAGAATCTCTCAAGTGGTCGGTTCGGCTGTTAAAAAAGAAAAAATAAAAGTACAGGAAAAGGAGAAAATATCTCCGGTATATATGGGAGATGCCGCCAAACTTATTGTTAAATGGCTATTTTCTTTTGGTCCGTATGGCGAAGTTGCCTCTATCTCCTCAAGCAGGGTGAACCTTGTAGATATCTGTCAAAGCATTAAGAAAATTTATCCGGACTTCAAATACCGGACTGTAAATCAATATAATAACAATCCGGTTTTTGCTAAAAAGAAAACCTATTTGTTGGATAGAGATAATAACAAGCTGCTGGAAGAAACGCTTTTGTGGTTTAAGAATAATACGTTGCCTAAAGTTGTTTCAAGAAAAGTTAAGGTTGAATATTTTGGAGCGCTTAAAATACTAGTTGCTCTCTCTGTCATTTTGGCCACACCCTTTGTGTTTATTCTAATTGCAATTTCTTTTTTCCTTGTTTCAGAGAAAATGGTAAGTTCGGAAAAGTTTAATCCTGCCAGGTTTTTCATAAACGCATCGTACGCGGTTTCTAATATCGCCAATAAAGAGTCAGGAGTACTTGCGAACGTTCCTGTCTTGGGCAGATTATATGCACCGGCGAGTTCGTTTTCAGATATTATTAAAAATGCAAGCCTGGTTGGATCACGGGGTTTTGATTTGATAAATGAAGCATATTATCTCTCGGATCAGGTTTTGAAAGATGAGGAATATAATTTAAAAGAAATACAAGACAAGATTACCTCCAATCTTGTTTATGTTGAAACAAGACTCTCTTTTATTGAGAGTGAGGCAAAAAACTATCCGAATTTGCATAAATTTGCATATTTGTATAAAAGGGTAAATCTCCCTCGGATTAAGAAACTAATAATAAATGCCGGCAAAGTTGTCCAATCTTTACCTGATTTGCTGGGAGTAGCAAAAACCAAAACCTACTTGGTTCTTTTTCAAAACAATATGGAGTTACGGCCCACAGGCGGCTTTATCGGATCATTTGCTTTGGTTTCTTTTAGTTCAGGAAAACTTGATGAAGTAGGCGTCCAGGATGTTTACTCTGCTGACGGTCAGCTGAAAGGACATGTTGAACCACCCCAACCTATTAAAAAATACTTAGGGGAGACTAACTGGTTTTTGAGAGATTCAAATTGGGACCCGGATTTTCCGGTTTCGGCTGAAAGAGCAGAGTGGTTTTTAGACAAAGAAATTGACGTTCCTGTTGATGGGGTAATGGCAATAGATCTAAATGCAATCAAAGACTTTTTGAAGATAATTGGACCAATTTATCTAAGTGATTACCAAACATCGGTCTCTGACGATAATTTTTACGAAAAAACCCAAAGCGAAGTTGAGGGGAATTTTTTTCCGGGATCGACTAAAAAAGCAAATTTTATTACGGCTCTCTCAAAAGAAATGGTCAATGCACTTATTCTTAATAAAGACAGCAACAAGACCAAATTAGCCAAAATTATTTATAATAACCTTGAGGCAAGACATATTCAGATTTTTTTGCACAATAACTTGGTAAAAGAAGCTTTAAGCAATCTTAATTGGGATGGGGCTTTTAATTATCCAAATTGTAGCGGCAACTGCTTTTCGGATTTGTTGGGTTTGGTTGAAGCAAATTTGGGAGTTAACAAATCTAACTATTATATTGAAAGAAAATACAATATTTCTGTAGGTTTGCAAGAAGGATTGATAAAGAAAAACCTTTCTGTAACATATAAAAATAGCGCCAATTTGGCTATGGGGAATAGCGGCATTTATAAGACTTATTCAAGGCTGGTTGTACCTTTAAATTCAGTTCTTGAATTTATCAAAGTAGGAGACGGTCTTATACAACCAGATATTGAAACAGTTGCAGGAAGAAAAGAAGTCGGTTTCTATTTTGAGCTCATGCCGGGACAAACAAAAACAGTAAATATCTCCTGGCAAACAGTGCAACCATTAAGTTTGAATCGGGCGGGTGAGTATCAAATGTATATTAGAAAGCAGGCCGGGACACCGGCTGAGCCGATGACGGTTACTTATAATTCACCTTCCGGCGTTGATTTAAGGATTGAGCCCGGGTATAATACCTTATTCGCTAAAGATATTCATTCGCGAATTATATGGAAAAAATAACATTAAAGGCAAAAGTAAGAAAAGAGGTTGGCAGGAAAGTAAAACTATTAAGAAAAATGGGGATTTTACCCGCCAATATTTACGGCAAGAAGATAAAATCTGAGCCGATACAGATCAGCTTGAAGGAATTTCTTGATGTCTACAAGAAAGTTGGAGACACGGGACTTTTTTATATAAACGAACGCCCGGTTCTTGTAGCCAACATTCAGAAAGACCACGTTTCCGATGCACTTCTTCATATCGATTTTCATCAGGTTGATCTTAAAGAGAAGGTCGAGGCTCGGGTTCCGGTTGAGCTTATTGGGGAATCCCCGGCTGAAAAACAAAGCATCGGCACGGTTGTTCAGTATCTTGACGAGATTGAAGTTGAAGCTTTGCCAGCTGATCTTCCCGATAAATTTAAAATTGATATATCAAAGCTTTCCGAAGTTGATCAGGCAATTCATGTTAAAGATCTGCCGTTTGATAAATCTAAAATTGAAGTTAAGACTGATTTGGAGGAAATTCTGGTTAAGGTTGAACCTCCTCAAAAGGAGGAAGTTGTTGCTCCACCTCCCGTAGAAGTTCCAACTGAAGGGGAAGCTCCTGTTGTTGAAGGAGAAGTTCCGGTAGCAGAAGAAGGTCAACCGACGGAGGAAGAAGTAAAACCGAAAGAATAACTATCGGTTGGGGTCAATCTCTCTGGCTTTATTTAAATAACTACTTTCGCCCGTAAGATTGTATAGTTCCATCCAGCCTTCATAGTACCCGGGATTTTGTGAAACAAACTCTCTCCAGAAATTTATTTGATTTGAAGTTTTCATTTCGTTTACTGTGTTTTCGGTTTTAATACCCAAAACCTTTAAATTAATCAGGTGAAGTTTAAACGCGAATGCAGACAAAAAAAGAATGGTTATGGTAAAGAGACAAAGGTAAAAAAAGTTAATTTCGTTTTTAATATTAATTAGATTTTAGGCCAGGGGGAATTAATAAGCAATTCTTTTGGACCCCCCAGTTTAGTTTCTTGCCAGACAGCTTCGGTGACAAAAGGGACAAAAGGATGAAGCAGTTTAAGAAAAGTTTCCAACGCTGAGCGCATTTGATTTGCGCCTATTTTTCCAAGCTTGGCTTCTTCGATTGCTTCATCGCAATACCAATGCCAAAATTCCGAATATAAGAATTCCGCCGCTTGGCTAAGACGAAAATTTTCAAGGTGGTTTGTAACTTCTTGAATAACGGTCTTGATTTTGGATTCGAACAATGCGTTTTTGTCGGCGGTTTTTGTAAATTGCATCACAAAGCGTGATGCGTTCCAAATTTTGTTAACAAAATTTCTTTGGCCGCGAATGTTTTCTTCTGAAAGACAGTTGTCATTTTCGACTAAAATACCCCAAATTGAAGCAACCCTTAATGCGTCAGCGCCGTATTTATTGATCATTTCAATAGGATCGATAACATTCCCCTTAGATTTACTGATTTTTACGCCAAACCTATCTCTTACCAAACCATGAAGTAAAACATGCTTAAAAGGAACTTTCTTTGTAACATAAAGCCCCAACATAATCATTCTTATAACCCAAAAAGGAAGAATGTCATATGACGGGTCCATAACCGTGGTCGGGTAAAAATATTCAAAGTCGCCTGCGAAAGGGCTCGCCTTGAGCGTAGCGAAAGGCCACTGAGAAGAAGAGAACCAAGTATCAAAAGTGTCCGTGTCTTGTACCAGCTTAGTATTCCCGCATCCTTCGCATTTTTTAGGTTGAACACCACCAGTGATCACCCATTTTTTACACTGGCCACAGTGCCACGCGGGTATTTGTATACCCCAAACAATTTGTCTTGAAATATTCCAATCATATAAGTTTTTAAGCCAGTAAATAGCAATTTTTTTATACTTTGCTGCAGCGAATTTAATTTCTCCTTTTTCAATAGCCTTTAAAGCAGGTTCTGTTAAGGGTTTAATCTTTAAGAACCATTGTTCGGAGGGTTTTGGTTCAATAAGACCATGGTCTCTATAGCAAGTCCCGACAATATGCTTTATCTTTTCCGTCTTTATTATTTTTTCCGAGGCCTCAAGATCTTTAACAACTTCTTTTCTTGCGGACTCAACCTTCATGCCAAGGTATTTTTTTGGGGTATTTATCATTCTTCCTTTTTCATCGATTACAGAAATAAAGGCAAGGTTGTGTACTTTTCCTATTTCAAAATCGATCGGATCATGAGCGGGGGTTATTTTTAAAGCTCCTGTTCCTGTAGCGATATCAACCAGTTTATCTGCGATTATGGGTATGGCGCGGTTAATTAGCGGAATATTTGCGGTTTTTCCGATTAAATTTTTGTATCTTTTGTCTTTAGGATTAACTGCAACAGCACAGTCAGCAAAAATTGTTTCCGGGCGGGTGGTGGCAATAGTTATTGTTCCATAGTCAATAAAATATAAAAGATCTTCTCTCTCAACGGTTTCTACTTCAAGTTGGGAGAAGTTGGTGCCGCACCGAGGACAGTAATTTACCATCTTGGCTCCTCGATAAATAAACCCGTCGTCAAACATTTTCTTAAATGTCTGATAAACAGTCTTTATAATGTCGGGGTCCAATGTAAATTTATTTCTTGTCCAGTCGCAAGAGGCCCCAAGAATTTTAAGTTGACTCTCCATACATGATTTATTATTTTGTGCGTAGTCCCAAATCATTTTGTATAAAGTATCACGGTCGAAATCAAACCTGCTTTTACCTTTTTCTTTTAATTTCTTTTCAAAAACAAACTGGGTTTCTATTCCAGCATGGTCTGCTCCCGGAAGCCAGAGAGTCGGACCACCCTTCATTCGGTGGTAGCGTATTAATATATCCTGTGTCGCTACCTCCCGCGCATGTCCGATATGCAAAGGATCGCTGGCATTAGGAGGAGGCATAATAATTGTGAACGGTGAATGGTGATTGGTGGACGGTGAGGGACTAAATGCTCCGGATTTTTCCCAAAGATCGTAAATTTTAGACTCCTTGGTGTGGTCGTATCTCGGTTCCATGTTTGTATTTTACCATACAGACTTGTTTACAACCGTCAGGTTCTATTTTTTGACAGCAGAGTATAGAAGGCTGGCACCAAGGAGAAGAACGCCCCATGCGATGATAAATAAAGGAATGTTCATGCTTCAATACTACTTTCTTTTAATCAAAAAGTAAATAAATATAAACAATATACCAGTAAGAAGCGTAGCAAAGGCGAAAATGTTTATGAGATCGTTTGTATTCATGATTATTTCTTTCTAAGGGTCAGTAAGGAAAAGCTTACTGAAACAATAGTTAAGGTCAGGCCCCAAATTCCAGGAAAGTAAATATCTGAAATCTTTTTAAGAGTAAGAATCGGCGCAACAATTCCTCTTTGATCAAGTGACAACTTCATCTATAAAAATTATACCACTTAAAATTTGTTTACAACCGTATGGTTGCTTTTTGCAGAGTTAAGCAATTTTCATTCTTGGTTCACGGTCGATACTTTTTAATTTAGCATTTAGATTTTTAGCATTTCTACTTTTCAAGTATGCGCAAACTCCAATCATGGCAGCATTGTCGCCGCAGAGTTTTTTGGTGTAGGGGACATGCAAGGTAATTTCATAAGGTCTTAATAATTTTCTAAGTTTACTTCTAAGAAGATTGTTGCTGGCAACTCCTCCTCCAAGGAGGAAATGGCTAATGGCTAATGGCTGATGGTTAATCTGATAAGATAAAACATTAAGAATGTGGTCAAAGGCAACTTCTTGAAAAGAGGCGGCGAGATTATAGATTTTTTCTTTCGTTAAGGGTTTTTCTTTTTCAATCAGTCTATACATTGCGGTTTTCAAACCCGAATAGCTAAATCTATTTTTGATTTTGTCATCTATCAAGGGAGAGGGTAGGGTATACGCATCAGGGTTTCCCACACGTGCGATTTTTTCCAAGATAGCTCCACCGGGATATCCTAATCCCAAAAGTCTGGCAGCTTTATCTAAAGCCTCTCCTAAAGCATCATCAACCGTTTGGGCAAGTATTTTGTATTTGCCTATTTTTTCAATTAGGATAAGTTGGGTATTTCCTCCCGAAACAACTAAACCGAGGGCCGGGAAAGTGGTCGGTGGACGGTGATCGGTGGACGGTGAAGCGAGGGGGCTAAGAAGATGTGCCTCAATGTGATTGACGGGAATAATGGGTTTATAACAGCATTCAAGAACACTCCGCAGTTTACTGCGGAGATGAATTGAACGCTGATATGTCATCCTCCTTTGGAGGGATACCCCGCTCTTTAGAGCGGGGAGGATGTCATTGTATTTTTGCGCAAGCTCTTTGGCTTTTGAAATTCCAACCTCAAGTGAAATAGCAAGACCCGGGCCGACAGTAACCGCGATGGCATCGATGTCGGTGGACAGTGAACAGTGAGCCGTGGACAGTGCGCGATCGACGACCCAATCAATTCTTTCTTTGTGCAATCTTTGAGCCAGAGACGGCATAACGCCACCAAAATCTGCATGCTGGGAAGCTTGGGACCAAATAATATTAGAAATTACTTTAGTCTTATCTGTAACAGCCGCAGAAGTTTCGTCGCATGATGTGTCAATTGATAAAATAATCATAGTGTTCCCCACGAAATTAATCTTTCATTTTCTTTCTTTCCATACTTAATTTTTACCCAAATAATTAGTGCGTGTTCTCTTTGTTTTTTTATTTCACTCATAACTCTATCGGCCCATTCTATTGCAATAACCATGTTTTTATCCTCAATCGTTTTTAAAAAACCTAGGGTTTCAAGCCCCTCTGGCTTTTGAAGCCTCCATGCGTCTATGTGGGTTAGTTTTCCATACTCTATAACCAAATTAAATGTAGGGGAGACGACTTCCTCTTTAATTTCCAAAACTTTCCCCAAACCTTTGGTAAATTGGGTTTTACCGGACCCCATTTCTCCGGTAAGGGCAAATATAATTGGCCTTTTACCTAAGTAACTTTCGTACTTTTGGAATAATTCTTTGGCAATATTTTGAGTACTCTCCTCACTTCTCGAAAGAACTTCATTTTTGTCTGTGAATTTTATCTCTCCCTGTCTGAGAGCAACCGGGTCGTCCAGGGTTGTGTCAATAACCGTTGAGGGTTCGTTGTGCGGAAGCTCTCCCGCGTCAATTATTAAATCTACAAGACCCTTTTGTTTATCTGAGATGTTGCCCAAGATATCTGATATCTTGTAGGGACGTTTCATGTATGAAGCATTAGCTGATGTGGCAGTTATGGGAACTCTAAGGTCTTTGACTATTTGACAAACCAAAGCGTAGCTTGAGATTCTAATTCCTAAGGTGCCGGTTTCTGATTCTACCCCTTTTGTCAGTTTATGCTTTCCGTAAGAGACTACCGTGACAGGACCCGGTAAAAATTCTTTGTAGATGTTTCTGGCCGTATTGTTTAGGCTTACATACTCCTCAGCCATTTTTATGTTGGATACGGCAACAGAGTATGGTTTTCCAATAGGCCTTTTTTTATAATTATTTAATTTTTTTATAGCCATAGGGTTTGTAGCATCGGCTGCTATTCCATATGTGGTTTCGCTGGGGAAAATAACTAAACCGCCTTGTTTTAATGCATCAACAGCCAGCTTAATTATATTCGGGTTTTCTTTGATGATTCGCATGTGGCTATTGTACATTAGCCGTACCTCTAAGGTAAACTGCGGCCCAAGGCTGATATCTTGAAGTAAAGGTTTTTTTGTAAATTATTTCTCCATCTCTTTCAACCACATAGTTAAAAATTACAGTTGCCCCCCAAGCTTTATGTTCGGTTTGGGTTATTTTACCTTGGGGAAGGGTGGGGTCATCTTGGTATACGTCGGGGGGCGGAGCAATTTGATTAGTAACTTGGGGCTTAGAAACCTGCGCCACTCTTCCGTCTTTTGTTCCGTATATTTCAAAAGTTAACATCATTTTTTTGTTGTCTACCCGTGTTTGAATTAGAATGTGGTTTGGGGTGTCATTTTTAAATTTTAAATCAACCGTCGGACTATAAACCGTGGCGTCAAGTCCCGGAGGAAAGGATTGTTCGTAGTAGCCGACTCTATAGGCGTGGGCCGTTCTTTCTAAGATTGGAAGTCCGGCATTAAGCGCGGCTCTAAAAAGTGTGGTTGAAACCTGACAAACTCCGCCGCCGTCGCCAAGAATTGTTTTGCCTCCTGAAATGACATATGCTTGTTTGTAGCCTGTTTGGGCTGAAATGTCTCCAACGGTTTTGGTAAACGAAAAAGTCTCTCCCGGAGCAACCAAGACCCCCATGAACTTCGATGCAGCAAGATTTATATTGTGTATTCTTCCCGGGATCGACCCGGCAAAATATGAGACTCCTGTGCCAATAAGTTCTTTGATTCCTAAATTATTTACGTCCGACGTGGTTACTTGCGGGGGAGTCAGGCTTACCGGAACCGCGATCTTTGATTCTTGGGTATCGGTTTCTTCCAGCGTTCTTAAATTGCCGACTATCATTTGGGAAAGAAGATCCTCGTTTACTTCCACCCCATCTTTAGACGGAGTAAACTCTTTAACCCTTCCTTCTTCAAAAACAAATACAGAATTAACGGGTTCACGGTTTAATTTATCTGCAACCCCCTTAATTATGTCAGAAATCTTTTGGTTGCTATAAGTATTATTGGGATCAAGTAGATTAAATAGATCATTTTTTTGGTAGTTAAAAGTCTGATCTTCGTATGAAATTGTTAGTTTTTTATTAAGCAAATTTTCCCCTCTTTTTAAAAACCTTGCTTCCTCTTCTTGATTAAGTCTGGGGTCAATTTTAAGAAGCGGAATTTCAATATCTGAGTCGTTGGCAAAAGAGAAATTATAGCCAATTTTTGCCATCAATAAATTTTTATCAAGTTCGTAACCAACACTTCCTTTATCCAAAACTGCCTTGTTATCTGTAATCTTAAGTGATGGGTAAAACGGAGAGGTTTCGACCTGATCGGAAATAACCGCGATCAAATCATAAAACCTTTCATCATTTTTGGTTAGCTCAAGACCCAAATCCTTTCGTTTAAAGAAAGAAAGGATCCTTTGTCCAAAGTCGTAAATAATATTTCCGGTTCGATGTATTCCTAAGGCCTTTTGGGCTGAGGCGTTAAGATCTAAAGAGAGATCTATAGAATCAGGGGTGATGTCAAATGTTTGGATTGAGTTTACGAGCCGAATTGTTTCCGGAATGCGTACTTTTTGTCCCAAGATTTCAATTGCTTGTTTTTCGCTTTTGCCCCCTAGGTTTACGCCGGCAACGTAAGTATTGGGAAAGATCCTTCCGGTGAAGGCGAGGCTGGTTAGGCAAAAAATAATAATTAATAATTCAAAAAAAATTAGGAATCTTTCTTTTTTGTTTTTAATATTAGGATTATCCCAAAAATTCTTATTTAGCATCCTTACAAATATGATACCATTAGAAGTAAGATATATGCCTGACCAAATTAATCCAGAAGTTGTTGTTACTTCTACACCCAAAAAGAATTTTCCTAAAGCATTTATTTTAATTATTCTTGCTTTGGTGCTTCTTGGCCTTGGTTTTTTTATTTATATTAAAATAAAAACTTCAATCAAACCCTCTTCCGGAGAAATTGTTTGGTGGGGCCTTTGGGAAGATGAGGCCACCATTTCTCCTTTAATTGCCGAGTATGAGGCAAAGAATCCCAGAATAAAAATAAAGTATGTTGCCCAGTCGAAGGAGGATTACAGGGAAAGGCTTACAAATGCTTTGGCTAAGGGAACCGGTCCCGATATCTTTACCTTTCATAATTCTTGGGTACCGATGTTTAAAAATTATCTTGACCCTATTCCTGCAGCTGTCATGACCCCTTCAGAATTTTCCCAAGTTTTCTATCCGGTGATGGTAAGCGACTTGACAAGTGGAACCGGAATTTTAGGAATCCCTTTGGGGTATGACGCCCTGGCTTTATTTATTAACAACGATATTTTTGCAAGTTACGGCAAGAATCCTCCCGTAACCTGGGATGACTTAAGAAGTTTGGCAATCGAATTAACCACAAAAGACGATCAGGGGGTGATTATTCAATCGGGAGTAGCCTTAGGCAGAACCGAAAACGTAGATCATTGGCAAGAAATATTAGCTTTAATGATGCTTCAAAATGGGGTAGATCTTTCCAATCTTATTGGGAAACTGGCGGAAGATGCATTAACGTATTTTACTTATTTTTCATCTGTAGATGGAGTTTGGGATACCTCCCTTCCGACATCAACGGCAATGTTTGCCGGGGGCAGGTTGGCAATGTATTTTGCTCCCTCTTGGAGAGTTTTTGAGATTTTACAGCTTAATCCTTCTTTAAATTTTAAGACCGTTCCTCTTCCTCAACTGGCAAAAGGAAGTTCAAATCAAAAAGACGTCACCTATGCAACATATTGGGTGCAGGGGGTTTCAAATAAAGGAAAGAACAAAACAGCTGCTTGGGAATTTTTAAAGTTTATCTCATCCAAAGATTCGCTTTCAAAACTTTATGCAAATGCATCCCGTCAAAGAAAATTTGGGGAAGCTTACCCGAGAGTTGACATGGCATCTTTACTTACAGATAATCCAATATTAGGATCGATTATTGCGCAAGCCCCAAACGCACGAAGCTGGTATTTACAATCGAGAACTTTTGACGGCCCAACCGGAATAAACTCTCTGATTAATAAATATTTTGAGGACGCAGTGAATGCGGTCAATGCAAGAAGTACTGCGGTAAATGTTTTACCTACGGTTGCCCAAGGGGTATTACAAGTATTAAAGCAGTATGGGATTGCAAGATAATGAGTTTCTAGGCACGAGCGAAACTGCTTCTATCTTATATCACGACATTTTTGATTACCCGCTAAACGTAAAGGAAATAATCAGATGGAGAGTCGGAAAAAAAGGACTCTCCTTATTTAAAAAGACTAAAGAAGTCTTAAACAAAGACGGACTGTACTGCCTGAAGGACAAGGAAAGCCTTCTTTATAAAAGGACATTAAGAGAAAGAATTTCTAATAGAAAAACTGAAATTGCTAAGAAAAACGCTTCTTTATTAGCCAAACTTCCAACCGTTAAGGGGGTATTTATTACCGGGGCTCTGGCTATGAATAATGCGAAAGAAGAATCGGATATTGATTTGATGATTATTACCAAAAGAAACAGGCTTTGGCTAACGAGACTCACCTCATATTTGGTACTAAGAATGATGAATTATGCGGTCAGGAAGCCGAACGACAAAGACCAAAAAGATAAACTTTGTTTAAATATTTGGCTGGATGAATCTGCGCTCAGCTGGGGCAAAAAAGACAGAAATATTTATTCGGCTCACGAAATTGCCCAAGTTGTCCCGATTGTAGATAAAGAAAATGTCCACCAAAGGTTTTTGCAAAAAAACAGATGGATTTTAGATTATTGGCCCTCGGCAGTGAGACTTAGTAGTATGCAGTATGTAGTACGTAGTATGCAAAAATCCATTCTACATTCTACTTTCTACGTTCTACTTTCTTGGTTTAACAAGTTGGCTTTCAAGTTACAATACCTATACATGAAGCCTAAAATTACCCGTGAAGTAGTCACTTTACATAAAGCTATTTTTCACCCAAGAAACTGGGGAAAGGAGATTAATGAACTTTTATCTGCTTAAAATTGGAACCATTAAAAGAAAATTGCCTATTGTAGGCTTAGGAAGAGGAATAAAAGTAGCCTCTTTTAATCTTCTGGGGGATTCTGAGATGGTGGCGGTAATAGCCTCGAGGATGGTAAAAAAATTAACAAAGGTCGATTTTGATATTTTGGTTGGCCCTGAAGTCAAGGTCGTTCCTCTCTTGCATGAAATTACCCGGATTTTAGGAAAAAAGCGCTATGTTGTTTGTAGAAAAAATATCCATGGCTACATGGTTTCACCGGTTTCTTCACATAATAAACCAGGGTTGATATTGGATGGGAATGACGCAGCCTTCCTTAAAGGAAAGAATGTCATGGTTATGGATGATGTGGTTTCGTCGGGTCTAACCATGCGGGTGGCTGATGAGTTGATTGAAAGTGTGGGGGGAAAAATTGTAGCCCACGCAGCAGTTTTTAAACAAGGAGAGAGAGATGATGACTTTTTTAAAAATCTTATTTGTTTGGGTACACTTCCTGTTTTTAAATCTTCTTGACAATAGGTACTTATAGTATTAGTATGAAAATACAAGATAAGAACCCGTTAGCCGCGGGATAAATTATAAAATGGCAGATAAAATGAATAACATTGTTTGTAGTCTATTGGTTAATCCCGCATAAGAAAGCGGGTTTTTTTATGGAAAGATTTATCGGAGGAAGCATTCGTCCAAAAGAATTTGCAGTCAGCGAAAAGACCCTTGAGGCCTATCGTATTATTTGTGAACACTACCCGGGAGGAATTAGTAATTGGGACTTGATCAAGGCGCTCGGTATCCGCAACTCTCACATAGACGGGATACTGGCCAGTTTGGAAGGGACAGATATGCGGATTTCAGAGAATATGGGTTGGTATTTCAAATATGAGCCCAATGAATAAGAAAATCTTTCTTCCGTGCAAGGTTCTTGACAAGCCGCAACCACTTATATAAAATAGCACTCTAGAGATTGGAATGCCAAAATGAAGCCACATAAAATGATAAATTTGAAACCAACGGCCGGTTATATCTTAATTGAGCCTTTGGAAAAAGAAGTTAAGACTTCATCCGGAATTTATCTTCCGGATAGTGCCTCCGAAAAACCGCAAAAAGGAAAAGTTTTGGCTGTTGGTTCTTCTGAAATTACAGAAAAAGGAATAAAAAAGGCTTCTCCCGTAAAAGTCGGAGACACTGTAATTTATAAAAAATGGGGAGGAAATGATGTCAAGATTGATAATAAAGAATATCTATTTGTTAAATTCGAGGACGTCTTAGCAGTCGAGGCGTAAGACGTGGTGAGCGAAGTCGGATCGTTATGGCTAAACAACTTAAATTCGGAAAAGACGCAAGAGCATCATTGCTAAAAGGAATTGATATTGTGGCCAAAGCAGTTGTTACTACGTTAGGCCCCAAGGGAAGAAATATCGCCTTAGATAAAAAGTGGGGAGCTCCGAATATTGTTCATGACGGAGTTTCCGTTGCCAAAGAAATTGATCTACCTGATCCGTTTGAAAATATGGGAGCGCAGCTTGTAAAGGAAGCAGCCTCCAAAACAAATGATGTGGCCGGAGACGGAACAACAACATCAACTCTTCTTGCACAAGTTTTGACCCAAAAGGGAATGAAGAAGATAGACGCCGGATCCAATCCGATGATTGTTAAAAAAGGAATTGAGAAAGCCGTTGCGGCGGTCGTAGACTACCTAAAAAAGATGGCAAAACCAATCAAGGGTAGGGAAGAAATTACTCAGGTTGCAACCATTTCTGCAGGAGATAGTGAAATCGGGGCTAAGATTGCCGAGGCTTTAGATAAAGTAGGCCGGGATGGGGTAGTAACCGTTGAGGAAGGCAAGGGGCTGACAATTGATATCGAGTACAAAGACGGAATGGAGTTTGATAGGGGTTATGCTTCAGCCTACTTTGTCACAAACCCCGACAAGATGGAAGCCGAGATTGAGGACGCATATCTTCTTTTAACTGATAAAAAGATTGCCTCTATACAGGATCTTTTACCTTTTTTGGAAAAGTTTGTCAAAGTTTCCAAGAATTTAGTGATTATTGCCGATGAGGTTGAGGGGGAAGCCCTAGCTACCTTGGTGGTAAATAAACTCAGAGGAACATTTAATGTTCTGGCTATTAAAGCTCCCGGATTTGGTGACAGAAGGAAAGAAGCTCTTGAAGATATCGCCGTATTAACAGGAGGAACCGTAATTTCGGAAGATACGGGAAGAACTTTTGAGGGAATTGAGGTAAATGATTTAGGAAGAGCCGACAAAATTTGGGCAGACAAAGATAATGCCAGAATCATCGGAGGAAAAGGAGAAAAGGCGCAAATTGAGGCAAGAATAGCTTCCATAAAGAAACAAATAAAGACAACTGATTCTGATTTTGACAAAGAGAAGTTTGAGGAAAGGCTGGCCAAACTTGCAGGAGGAGTGGCTCAGATTAATGTTGGAGCGGCAACAGAGCTTGAACTTAACGAGAAGAAAGAAAGAGTTAAGGATGCGGTCGGGGCAACCAAAGCTGCAATTGAGGAAGGAATCGTACCCGGAGGAGAAGTAGCTTTCTTAAGGGCCAGAGAAGCGATTAAGAAAATGAAGGCTGAAGGCCCCGAGCAAATTATAATCCTGAGTGGAAATCGAAGGAGTCGAGGGGGAGATGAACAAACGGGAGTCGATATAGTATATGAAGCTTTAGAAGAACCGATTAAGTGGCTTGTTAAAAATGCGGGAGCTGATGAACTTGCCGTTTTAAAGAAAGTTCTTGCTTCTAAGGAAGTAGACTTCGGATATGACGTACTGACCGGCAAATTCGGTTCAATGGCCAAGATGGGGATAATTGATCCTGTTAAGGTAACTAGAAGTGCATTACAAAACGCAGCTTCAGTTGCAGGGATGGTAATAACCACGGAAGGTCTAATTTGCGACATAATTGAACCTAAGAAAGATATGCCTCAAATGCCTCAAGGCGGGATGGATTATTGATATTTGGGGTGAAACTCTTCGCGGACTTTTTCGGCCAAAAGAACTTTCATTAAGGACTGATATGGGACGTCTCTTTTGTTGGCCAGTATTTTCAAATCTTCAATTAGCATTTCCGGTAAACGTATAGTTATTGGTTTAGTAGAGGGTTTAAGTTTAGATAGATCAAGCTTAATGGGATTATCAAAATCAAAATAATCGATTGCACTATGAGTGTCCCAGAAATTTCTTTCCTCATCCTCATTTTTAAATGATGGTATTTTCTTAAGTTTTTTGGCTATGTTTTTCATATTTCTGCCTTTCTTTTTTGTTCATATCCCTTGCCGAAATTACTCTGATTTTATTACCCCGTACCGTAAAAAATATTACTAATAATCTATCCTCATCGGTTTTTCCAAGAGCCGAAAATCTGTATTCAATCTGAGAGCGCTTGGGATCTTTAGCTATTACCAGAGGTTTGTTAAAGAAAACCCTCTCACTTTCCTTAATCGAAACCTTGTGTTTTACCCAGTTTTTAGTTTTGTTTGCCAAATCCCAATCAAATCCATCCATACCACTGTACATAATGGTACAATACATAATATGGTCTTGTCAAGACCCTTTGGGAGGTTATAATTTTGGCATGTGGCGGAAAGCCGAAAAATTTCTTCTTAAAGATAAATACATAGGACCCCTTGTTAAAAAGTGGGGACACTGTGATATCTCCCCTAGAAAGAAATGCGATTATTTTTCTGGGTTGGTGCGGGAGATAATTAGTCAACAGCTTTCAGGAGCTTCCGCGTCTGCGATACGTGGCAGGTTTGAGAAAAAGGTTCACGGTAAAATAACCCCAGGAAATATTCTTAAACAAAGTGAACAAACGCTTCGGAATTGTGGAATGGCGTGGTCGAAAGCAAGATATATACGGGATCTGGCACTGAAGGTAAAAGATGGTTCAGTTAGAATCGATAGACTAAATGGGTTATTTGACGATGAGGTTATTGAGGAACTAATTAAAGTAAAGGGAATAGGTAATTGGACAGCCGAGATGTTTTTAATGTTTAGTCTGGGCAGGCCTGATATTTTTCCCATGGAAGATTTGGGAATAAAGAAGGGATTTGAGAAAGTAACCGATAAAAAGTGGGACAAGGTTAAAGCATCTAAATTTGCCGAAAAGAACTGGAAGCCGTGGAGAACCGTTGCAAGCTGGTATTTATGGCAAAGTTTAGAGTTTGGATGAGGCCAGTGTAGGAAGCACCGCAAAAGGATTTATGGGAATTCCGTTTTTCCTTACTTCCAAATGAAGATGCGGTCCGGTGGAGTGTCCGGTTGCTCCGACGTTTCCGATTGTGTCAAAAAGCGTAACTCTATCGCCTTTAGAAACATTAATTTTTGAAAGATGAGCATAAAGAGATTTAATACCGTTACCGTGGTTAATAATTATGGCATTTCCGTAGCCGACTCTCGATCTTGATACATCCTCAACAACTCCGTCTTTAATTGGTTTAACTTCGGTTCCTCTCGGGGCTGCAAGATCAAGAGCGGGGTGAAAGATGGAATATCCCTGACTGATGTAACCCACTTGTAGCGGATACTGTATAGTTCTTTTTGTAACCGTAGAAAGAGTAACTTCGGCCTCTGGAATAACAGTTGATTCGGGCCGGATTTGCTCGCTCTGGGCTGGTACAAATGAGCCTAAGACAAGCATTACAGCAAGATTAGTTCCAACTAGACGTTTTACGCTTTTAGCTTCAAACAAGCGTCTGAAAAACCTCGAAATTTTACTTCCGTTTCTCATATTGGGCAAGACCCACAAAGCATTAAAAACCCCGATTAAATCGGAGGAGAGGCTAGTCTACACTAATAAAACCCAAAAAGTCAAGGGACGTACAGTTTTTTGCAAAAATCTACGTCCCGCCGACCCCGTGACAATTTGGCATGAGTCGTATACGAACAGTATTAAAAAGATGAATGCGAAATTATTACTGGGGTCAAGTTTGGAGAGCGTCTAGATATTTCTTGTAAATTGCGTATTTTCTATCTAAAAAGGGAACCTTATTAAGCTCTCTATACATAAATGAAAGTATTTTCAGACCGTCTTTTTTTCTATAAACCAAATTAAAGGCGGTTCCGTTTTTATATACTTTTTTGATCCCGATGTTGATATAAGAATGCAGTTTTTCTGAAAGTGTTTCCAAAAAATCTTTGCAGCCACTTGTAAAGGCAACGAGCACTCTATGGGCAAATTGGCCCTTAGGTACCCATGTCATTACGCAACCGTCACCGTCGAAATAACCCCTTAGAAAGTAACTAAAATATCTAGGCGGAACCCGGGGAAACACTAATTTCAATGATTTTCTGGGCGTAAGGCCAAGATCAACAAGGTCATCGAACATCTTTTTGTTCCCTACACGAAGGATAAAACTTTCCCGACAGAGATAAGATTTTCCACTAGTAAATTTAACTACACGAGGTTTTTTGGAATAGATAACGTGATTTGAAGAGAGGGCTTTTCTAACTTTGGTCAATAGTGATCTATCGTTACTGGAAATAGTAAAATAACACGTTCTTGAAGATTTACGGACGTCTTCAACCGCCCCATCGGAAAAGATTAATCCGAGAACGTAAGACATTTCACTGGACCAATCCTTGAAAAAAGATTCATTAATCATTTTGCGGTTATGTCCCCCTCGGGGATCTCGATACATAATTCATTATTTCCGAATGAAGTACGAATGTCAAGGGTATTTGTGAGATCGCGGTGGGAGTCGAACCCACGTAAATGGTTTTGCAGACCATCCCCTAAAACCGCTCGGGCACGCGATCGTACTACTATTTTAACCTATCCAGCTTTGAAAAACAAAGCCATCTTTGTTACACTCAACATCACAATGAATAAAGCCTTGAAGATTTCTTTAATTATTCTTTTTGTTTTATTGGTTTCTTTTGCTGTATTTTTC
>Ga0210057_1002611_pt1 | contig 25619 bp, 25 predicted proteins | sample CryGeyCG2114_010_2_FD_183968 | JGI IMG/M metagenome (GOLD analysis project Ga0210057, IMG submission 183968) | Groundwater microbial communities from aquifer - Crystal Geyser CG10_big_fil_rev_8/21/14_0.10 (SPAdes) (version 2) | ecosystem: Environmental > Aquatic > Deep subsurface > Groundwater ...
CCAATCTAATACTTTTTCGGCAAAGCCCTTTTCTTCTCCATCATATACATGATTTGCTCGAGGTAAAATATATGTTTCAAAAGAAGTAACATTTGTAGCCTTATTTTTTAATATCGTCATATCTTCCTCAAGGCTATTAATAGCAATATCATCATTCTCACCTACAATACAAAGTATTGGTACTGTGATTGATTCTAGTTCTGGAAATTTTTCAGGATTTCTGAGTATTGGTAGATTATCTGCAGGTCTATTTTCTTCAAATAAATCCACAAATGTTTGAGAACTCAATGTGTACCAGTCCCAAACTTCATCAGACAAAAGTTTTCTTGGATTATCGTTTTGTATATTTTGTTTTGCTTCATCTAATAGTTTTTCGTAGTTAGATTGATATTCAGTCTTTTTTACTAAACCAACCATATCAGGAGGAGATGCAAGTATCACTCCAATAACATCTTCTGGATTACTTTTATAAAAATGATGAATGACTTTGGAAACACCTAAGCTGTGCCCTATTACAATAAATTTCTTATAACCTAGTTCTCGACCTTTTTTCAACCAAGATTCTATATCAGGAACACACTTTTCAAAACGTTCATATACTGCACCGTTTCGTACTGTTTCAAAGCCACCTTCTGAATTAACCTTATTTGTTTTTATATCATTTATATGTGCGTAACCTCTATTATGAGTAAAGATGAAACTAATATTATTAGTTTGCAATGTTCTTCCAAGAACATGTCCAAAATAGTTTTCTAATATAAATCCAGACATTCCGTGAATAAAAAGTACGCAAATATCCTTTTGTTTTGAAGGATAGTAAAAACCAGGTAAATTCAAATCATCTGAGGTTGTTGTAAAAATCAAATCCATGGGCTTTATTTCCTGAATCTTATTAACAACATTTCTCATAATCTCAATTATTTCATTAGCATACTCTGGTGTTGCGTTTTCAGGATCTGTACTTTTCAACATTTTAAGAATAGATTCAGTTACTTTGGATTTATTTTCCTCATCTAGAACCAGTTTAAAAGTTTCTGGATCGAAATTTTTGAAAAACTCCTTATATTTTTCATCAAGAATTAAGGGCTCTATATCTTGCCAAGTGATGTTTTTGATTTGATTATTATCAGATGTCATTACACTATTCTATCAAAGTTAGAAGGTATTTATACAAACTATCCAGAAAGATTGTATAATTAGCAGGAAAGAATTAAATATGGAATCACAAAACCAGTTAGCAAAAATATTAAAAACTGCTCGAACTAAAACAAAATTGACTCAAGTGGAGGTCGCTGAAAAGGCTGGCATTCATCCTAATTACTATGCCCGTGTTGAGCGTGGAGAGGTTAATCCTACTGCGGATATAATAGATTCAATAGCTAAAGCTTTAAAAATTAAGATTAAATTTCCTCTGGAATATAAACTTTAACATGAATCAGTTACTTCGGTATCTATTTACCATTATTTTTATTCTATCTTGTTATCATCTCTTAAGAGATATTCTACAAACTTTAGATATACATAATGCATTTACAAATATTTTACATAGACCACATATATGGTGTAGTCCTTATTGCGATTATGTTACATATCCTTTAGATTTGATCGGGATACTAGGTTCTTATGTAATCTTAAAAAGAAATAATGTTGGATTACTAGGATTTATAATACTAATAATTCAACCTCTCTGGCTCGTTGCCGCATTACTACCTTAAATTTTAAGGTCTAAAAAATGAATCATCTCCTTTACATGCTTCTCACTATCAATTCTTCTCATAATCTCAAGACTTTTGCTATATGAAAGTATATTTAAGCTTCCTTCCCACAAAATTTGTTTATCAATAATTGCTAACTTTCTATGATGAAAACCTTTCAGCATTATAATGTTAATTCCCATTTCAGTGCATTTTAGTATTTCATTAGTTGATTGGTGTCTGAAAAATTTATCCTCATGATCTGATGGATCTCTTGTTATTAAATGTATTTGTATATTTTTATGTAATAAACCTTGAAAGACTTGGTGAAAAGTTTCCATTCTGAAAGATGTAATATATGGGCTTTCAATAACTACCTCTTTTCGGCAATCAGCCAAGTCTTTCAAAAATCTCTTGTAAAATGTCTTTTCGTTGAACAATTCTGATTTAAATGTGTTTGATCTTAGTTTAAACATGGCAATCAATTTATATTTTCAATATAATAAGTAGGTAGAGACCTTGAAGGTAAGCCTTCCTTCTTGTCTTTTTTCTCTTGATCAGAAGGATAAGCAAGCATTATTTTATAAATCCAAGGGAAAAATGGTTCGAAACAAGATGCATTAGGGTCACCAAAAGTGAAATCGAAGAATCGGTAGGAGCAGCACTGCAAAGGGAAAATTCAAATTCGCCGAGAGTCGCTGATTCATTAAAAAGTAGTTCGAGCCGACTTTTTTTTGCCACGACGGCAATAAGGACAAAAACGCTTGCTGATTTATTTATTTTGAAGGTTCAAATACCAAGAGATAAATGCAGTTATACTCGTCCCATAAATTAAGACAATAAATTATTGTAGACTTAAACTGTTATTAGACTAGTATAGACAGTCTAAACATTGATGAAATAGAACCGATTTTGTCTTTATTACCCAGTTAAGTTACCAATTATCTTTTTCAGATCTTCTGGAGACTTTCCTGAGTCATAACCGTTACTAAGGGCTTTATTCTTGGGAGATCTTTGTCTATAAATACTTGGGGAGCATTATCCCTAAATTCATCTCTCCATCTACAGATTACCAATCTCACCAAACCAAACTTTCTACAAGCTGCTTCTATGATAGTGTCTCTTTGAAAGCTTTCGAGTACTATTTCCAGTTTTTGCTCCTGACTGAGGAACTGTTTTGAACTAGCTGGCATACATTCCCGTCTACTGACGTAACACAGTAATTATACTAAGTTAGCGGTTGAGCATAGCGAGGAATTAACACTAAAAATGCAGTATGAATATAGGTATGCTTTTGCATACAGTCGGTACAGTATTGTGTTTTATATAAAATAATTTTTTTAGACTTGGTTTCATTCATAAATTACGCACGTGTTACTTAATAACATACGATAAAAACTGTTTTACAGATGAAAGAGGCCTTCTTTTCCAATTATTTGAAAGATAGCTTAGGTAATCTACTGTTAACGTATGAAAAATATTTGCATAGGTTGGATAAGGAGTAATAAAATCTGTTAACTTCAACACAGGAATTCTTTCATCGATAATGAGTGTAAAGACACTTATTAGGTCTTCACCAAAGTCTCCAAATAAAGATGCTCCAACTATTTTCCCACTTAAAGTATCTATGGCAACTATGCCATAAGAATTCTGATCGAACCTAGTTCTAGCCTTATCCGTGTTCGAGAGGTTTAGCTCAATGAGTTTAATACCAGGTTTTTCTTCGAGCTCTCCAACACTGGAAATGGCTGGATTAGTAAAGGTAACTCTTGGCAATGCTCTTTCTCTTTTTTGAACAAATGGTATTACAATCTTTTTTAAGACAAACTTGCCTTGATTAGCTGCCAAATGAGTAAATTGGGGATTCTGCGTACAGTCTCCAATAGCAAAAATATCACTGTTGGTGGTTATTAAATTTTTATTAATAGAAATACCCGTGTTATCGTAGTTTACCTGTGCTTTTTCTAAATTCAGATTAATATTTGGAACTCTTCCAGCTGCGACCAGATAAAATTCGGTTTCGGAAATAGTTGTTTCATTATCTAAATAGAGCTTTTTCTTCTCAAGTCTAAGTGGCCTGGCTTTATGGTATTTTACTCCCAATGCTTGTAATGATGCTTTACTCATTTCTCCTATTTCCCATGGTTCTTTTGGTAAATAACTACTAGAAACAAGATATGTTTCAATATCAAAACTCGCACATGCTGTCGCAAATTCAGCACCAATAGGGCCGCCACCTATGATCGTTATTGATTTTGGAAGTTTAGAGAGATAAAAGAAATCTTCATTTGTAATGATTTTATCTTGAGGAATGCCTTCAACTTTTATTAATCTGGGCCTACTGCCAGTGGCAATAATACATTTTTTACTAAATTTTAATTGCTGTTTATTTTCTCCATTTGAAATTTCTAGTGTATTTTCGTTTTGAAAATGAGCAAATCCTTGGAAATATCTATCCTCTGGGATCAGATTATTTTCTTCGTCAATGAAACTTTGTACATTCTTCCGCACATTTTGAAGGACAGTCTTTTTTATTCTCTTTTTCTTTTCCGGGTCACAACTTGTACGGTATACCTTTGCAAAATGCAGAAGCGTTTTTGATGGAACACATCCAAAATGTGTACAATCACCACCTATGTTTTTTGAAATCACTGCATAATCTTTTTCTAGTTTCTGTAGTCCAACTGCCACTAGCAGCCCTCCGGAACCTGCTCCGATAACGATATAATCATGCTCAATTATTTGTTGTGACATAGTTGCAATTATTCTTAATAAATTTTGATATAACCAACCCAAGTATAAAAAAGAACCCGGAGATAAGTAAGTTAACAGGAGTATATATTGATCCGCCCAAAAAGGCAGCCGTAATCAACCCTGGCAAGATACCAATAAACGTAGCTAGAGCAAAATCTCTGTAAGCAATGTTACTCGCACCGGAGAAATACCCTACTAGATCAAAAGGTGCATAGAAGAGCCGCAACATAAGAACTGAGATAAATCCATTTTGGTGTAAGTATTTTTCAAATTTATGAAGAAAGACACTTTTTTTATCAAGGGAAGCAATAATATTTTTTCCAAAAAACTTTCCCATAGTGAATGAGATAAGTGAACTAATATTTTCAGCAATAATTAATATAAATACTGCAGTTATTGGTCCAAATAAAGCTCCCGCAGATAGACTGAGTATGGTTGCTGGGAAGAAAATAAGCGGACGAATTGCAAAAAGCGAAATAAATAACACTGGAGCCCAAATACCAAAAGAGTCTACTTTGTTAGCTATAAACTGTGGATATTCGCTCAAGGAAATACCAATGGTGAATAGTCGATATAAAGAAAAACTAATTAATAAAATCCAAAATATGAATAGTATTTTTTTCATATCAAATATCTTTATCATTTTTTTACAATGTATACAGCTCGGTATCTGGATGGAAAGCAGCCCATGCAAACCAGAATAAACGAATTGGAATAATCTGTTCCCCTGTTTCTAGATTAGTAACAGTAATTTTCCCTGAATCATCTCTCTCAAGACGTACTGGTAGATCTCCAATAGTATCTGTGAGAACAGATGTTTCTTCAAAAATGTTTTCAGGATAAGCTTTAGATTTTCCATTTATCTCTAGACCATATACAACAGCTTTGATATGTAGGCTTTTATCCAGTTCCTTCACTCCAAAAAGCAATTCTTCATTCTCTTCGTATGTACCATAAGGATAATTGTTATAGTCTCTTGTAAAACCAGTATCTAATGAAAGAACTTCTGTTTCAGGATGTTTTTTTTTCCATTCTTTCCAGGTAGTGGTAACAATAGGAACTTGTTTTAACTTCTCATTTCTTCTTGCGGCAAAACCAACGATTGCTTCACCAGTTATTTGCTGCCAAAGATTTCCTTCGTATCTATCGTACATAACCAGATCACTATTATGCAACATTCCAGATACGCCAAATTCTGTAATAATTCCATCTACCGTTCGTTCAAATGCAAGTGCAGATCCACATAGTGGACAAAATGTTACAGCTACAGGAGCGCCATTTATTTCGTCATTTACAATTTCGTGCCAGTTCATTATCCGTTGAGGGTATGCTTTCAAAATTCCACCATAATTTATTGCAAACACTCGATCATTAGGCTGTAGCCATTTATCTGCTTGTATTGCTGCTTCAAATATAGGGTTATCAATTGAAGGAATGCAGTCCTTACCGAAACATCCTTGTAGAAAATCCTCCTTTTGTATTTTTGCTCCAATAAAGTCATTCTGTAAATCAACGTTTTTCACGGCAACTTCTCCTGAGTTTGCTTTATTCACAGTTTTTTTCTTCTGTAAAATTTGTAATTGAGAATCCATATTCAATTGTTTTTCAAAAGTTGCGGGTAACTGCACCCAGCTTACTGGCAGATTGGATAATGTCCAAGCTTGTAACGCTCTATCTGCACCTGTCCAAATAAATAATGCCGAAGCAAGAACGATGAGCCCAAATATTTGTCTAATCTTATGATTTTCTTTTTTTACGAAATCTAGTTTTCTTGAAAAATTGCTACCACCTTTTGCAATGTAATACAAAGGAATACTGGTTCCTATGGCATATGCAAGTGCAATGAGTACTGTAGAGAAAGAAAACGAGCTAACTGCTGCAAGAGTAGCAACTGCGGCTAAAACAGGACCAATACAAGGAGTCCAGACTATGCCCAAGCTAACACCTGTTAGAAAACCGCCAACAAATCCATCTTCACGTTTTTTTGGTTGAAAATGCCAGTATTTCTCAATGGTGATTTGCACTGTCTGCCAGAGTGATGGAAAAACTAAACTAATCCCAAATACAACAAGTAAAGCTATTGCAAATAGTCGAACAGTATCTGCGGGGATGCCTAGGACCCGAACAATAGTAGCTAAAAGTAGTGAAGTGATAGTAAAGCTAAAAACTAGTCCAAAGATAGTTCCTTTAATTCTTTTGGTATTGCCATCAATTCCACTGGCAAGAATAATTGGCAATATCGGCAGTACACAGGGGGAAAAAACAGTCAATATTCCAGATATAAAGGCAATAGGTATAAGCAGTAACATATTTATATTTCGTTAATTTGCTGAAATAAAGTATCTAAACCTCCGCCAATCCAGCGTTTTACTTCTTGACCATTTTCATCTAAAACGATCAGAGTATGCTGACTTGTTACTCCCCACTTTGCGTTCATTTCTTTATCATTATCATAGTCAACCTTAAGAATAGTTATGTTACTTGGAACTTCATCTATTCTTTCTATAATTTCCTTTTCAAGTTCAGAGCAGGTTTGACACCAGGTTGTTGCAGCAAAAAATATGACAGAAGTGCCCTTTAATTGTGCGTTGTTTAAAGCTGCTGATGAATAATCTGTATAACTCATTACATCCATTAATAGTTTCGGGGAATCAGATGTTTCAGCAGCAGTATTTTGCGCGCCCTTAAAACCGTCTTTGAAGAAAACAAATCCTGCTACGATTAAAATTAACGAAGCTGTGATAAGAATATTGAAAGATTTCATAATGGCAGTTATAAGAATTTAGTAAAAAATTCTAGAAATTTGTCTTTCTTAGTAGTATCAGCAAGAGAATAACAAGTAAGTTGTCCGCATCTCTGACATTTCACCAATCCAAGTTTTTTCAGATCAGCTAAGGCATGAGAAATTGCAGATTGAGAAAGATCTAAGATAATTGCTAAATCTGAGACTACAATTTCGTCTACTTTATGTAAAACAATAAAGATCTTAAGTTTTGTTGGGTCGGAAAGACTTCTAATCACACTAACAATATCTTCTTCTTCTGAAGAAAAAGAAACGTTCTTTTTCAGAGAAGCTATTTTTGAGTTAGCTATATAGTGAGGATGACCTTTATGACCATTAATATATGAACGATTGAACATATATTAAAATATATCAGTAAGAGTGGGTAAATGTCAACTTAAATTTTTATTCATCTTAAGAGATATATTTTGTTTGCAGTATTTAGAATAAAGTCGTTTTTTTTATTCTTATAATTTGACGGCCTTTATCTCTTAACCAATCTAAGGCTTCCTTAAGTAATACTCTACTGACGTCGTCTGGGTCTATTTTGATAAACAAAAACAACATTCCTGGATACCATTTAGCAAGAGAGTTTGTTATACCTGCAGGTGAAACAGAAGTTACTAAAATATATGCATTGGATAAATGATACCACCAGCATGTTGCACTTCAATGCTTTGTTATTTTTTCATGTACATCCTTTTTATCATGTCTGGCATTAATGTCATCGAAATGTATTAAGTAGTTTATGGTTTACCTCTTACTTGTAATTTTCTAACATTTTAAGATCTGGCTATAAACACTTTAGCACTAACAGAATGTTCATGTTTTAAAATAAATCACATTTTCATCTCCAAATTTTCATAATGCCTAAGTTCCGATACTACATCGTGCTGATCAAGTAATATTCCGATGACATCCAGCTGAAACTTCCGATTTTGTAACGTTTTATGCGATAAAATATAATGTGCGATTGTTCGTCTAAGGTGTTGAATCTTTGTGCGCGTTACCCCTTCGTAAGGTCTTCCATGGCGAATGTCTTTTCTTGTTTTTACTTCAATAAAGTAAATAATATTGTTTTTCTCTGCGACAATATCAAGCTCTCCCCATCTCGAATTTGGATTTAACTCAATTATTTTAAAGTTTTTTTTTACCAAATATTCGGCTGCATATCTCTCACCGAGTGAACCAACAACTTTATTTTCATACATCATATTAATTATACATAATTACATATATAAAATAAAGTCTCAAATAGAGTAGAAAAATAAAAACGTAGATTATTTGTTCCTGTAAAGTTTTTGTCTTGTCTTTTTAGCAGAAAGATCTCTTACAAAGTAAGCTCGAGCTTTGCCAAACGTTGAAGGCTTTGTCATTGAAATTGACTCTATAAATGGAGAGATAAGTGGGAAAATTCTTTCTACTCCAATACCACTCTTTGATACTTTGCGGACTGTGATGTTTCTTGATTCTTCAGATGCACCTCGTATTTTGATCACTACTCCAGCAAATTGCTGAATACGAACTTTGTCGTTTGCTTCCTTGATCTTGTAATTTACAACAACGGTATCGCCTATTGAAAGTCTGATGTCTTTTTGTATCACTGAGTTTGCCATAGATTTAGTATTATACAGTAAGTAGGTAATAATTCCAAAAGAATATTAGCCTCATTACCTAGACGAAGCTTCAATAAATGAAATAAAAATCGGATGAGGTTTTGTAGGTCTACTCTTATATTCCGGATGACCCTGAGTACCAACATAAAAAGGATGAAAGTCACGTGGCATTTCAACTATTTCGACCAGATTCTCAACTACTGATCTACCAGAGATTATTAGGCCTTTTTTTTCAAAATCTAAAGCGTATTTATTATTAAATTCATATCTATGCCTATGTCTTTCAGAGGTTATGTCGTTTTTAGAAATATTTCCATACTTTGAATACATGTCATGAGCTCTACTGTTTTTCTTAATTTTTGCTTCCCATGATCCCAATCTCATAGTTCCACCATAAGCACGACGTTCCATTAATGCTTTTTGCGAATGAATCATGTGAATTACAGGATTTTTTGTTTTTGGATTAATTTCTGTTGAATTTGCATCTTTAAGGCCTATTACTCCGCGAGCAAATGCAACGCATGCAAGCTGCATTCCATAACATAGTCCAAGATATGGAATCTTTGCATCTCGTGCATAATTTGCAGCAGCAATCATTCCTTCAGCACCTCGCTTACCCCAACCAATAGGCACAATTATTCCATCTGGAGTTCCAATAATTTTTTTTATTTCAATATCGATTTGTTCCTTATTTTTTCCTTTAAATTCTAGGAGCTCAGAGTTGATCCACTTGGTTTTCACTTCAACTCCCACCTCCCATTTGGCATGATCGATCGCATCAAAAAGTGCTGCGTATGAATCCTTCAATTGATAATCCCCTGTTCCAAAATATTTTCCTATAATTGCAATCTCTATGGTCTTCTTTTTTGGAGCATTGATTCTTTTAATCAATGTTGACCATTCTTTGAGATCGGGTTCACGGACATCCAGTGAAAGCTTTTCCATTATACGCTTATCTATTTCCTGATCATGAAGGGTCATTGGAAGCTCGTATATGGTATCGAGATCAGGATTTGAAATTATATCAACTGGATGAATATTACAAAACAAAGCAAATCGATCTTTTCGCCTCTTATCAAGTGGCTTATTAGATCTTGCGACAATAAAATCAGGCTGAATACCCATTGAATTTAATGTACGAACAGAGAGTTGTGTAGGTTTCGTTTTCGGTTCACCGAGATGATTTGGAGTTGGGACGTAACTGACATGAATATGAATGACGTCGTCTGGTTTTCGAAGAGTAAGTATTCTAGCAGCTTCGTAATAAAAAATATTTTGATACTCTCCAGCTGTCCCGCCAAGTTCAATGATTACAATTTCAGCTTTATTCTTCTTTGCTGCAATATGGATTCTATCTATTATTTCATCAGTAATATGAGGAATTGCCTCGACATCTTCTCCTTTATATTCAAATCTGCGCTCTCGATCGATGACGGTCTGATAAATTTTGCCCATGGTAACAAAGTTTTCCTTACCCATATCTTCATCCATAAATTTTTCGTAAGTACCCATATCCATATCCGCCTCTGTTCCGTCTTCACATAAAAAAGGATCACCGTGTTCAATCGGATTTATAGTTCCGGCATCAATATTTAAGTAGTTTTCGAATTTTAGGGGTGTAACTCTATACCCCGCTTTTTTTAAAAGAAGAGCGATCGAGGCTGTCGTGACTCCTTTTCCGATACCGGAGATCACTCCTCCTGAAACAAAAATATATTTCAGATTTCGCATAAACAATTGTACTATATAGATCGAAAAACTTTAATCCAAATTTTTATTTTTAAATAAGGATAATCATGAGGCTTTTGGGGAAGTATTTTTGGTTTTTGAAACTATCTTTGTTTTCTCATCACCTTTTGTTAAATTCAGCGCCCATTGCATATGTTTACACTCAGGATAGTTTTCACAACCATAGAATCTTTTGCCAGTCTTACTATATCTAACAACTATTTTACCCTTACATAAAGGGCAAAAATAATCTTTTACGAAGCGTAGATTTGGCTTAATATATTTACATTTTGGATAACCTACACATGCATAAAATTTTCCGTACTTACCGTATCTGGCGATGAGAATTGACCCACATTTTGGGCATGGCTCATCGAGCTTATCCTCTTCGACTTCAATCTGTGAGATATCTTTTTCTCTAAGTTTTAGCTCTTTTTCAAATGGTGTGAAGAATGTTTTTAACACTTCAACTAGTTTCATCTTTCCGTTTGCAACTTCGTCTAATGAATCTTCCATTTCTGCAGTAAACTTCAAATCAAAAAGCTTTGGAAAAGCTTCTGAGAGGTAATCTGAAATAGACATACCGAGAGATGTTGGCTTCAAATTTCTAAATTCTTTTTCAACATAATGCTTATCAATAATCAGCGATATAATACTTGAATATGTCGAAGGTCTTCCAATTCCCTTTCCTTCCATCGCTTTTATAAGTGATGCCTCACTGTAACGATAAGGTGGTTTTGTTTCCTTTTCCTCGATCTCTAGAGTTTTTAAACTAATTTTTTCTCCTTCTTTAAGAACTATTTCTTTGTCATTATTTTTCGCATAAACAGGTGACAGTACTCTAAAAAATCCATCAAATAATATTTGCTTATGAACAGTTTCGAATTCGTATTTTTTATCACTTTTTATTGTAAATGTTGTTTCCTTTACCTCGGCCTCTTTCATCTGAGTAGCAAGAGCTCGCAGAAATATCAATTCATAAAGTTTTTTCTCTTGTGGAGATAATTTCTTTTTAATTGTTGAGACTTTACGTTCAGCCATCGTTGGACGTATCGCCTCATGAGCTTCTTGAGCATTTCTTGATTTCGTACGAAAACCACGTGGCTTTTCAAGAGCGTATTTCTTTCCATAAGTTTTAGTAATATAATCTTTAGCAGAAAATACATACTTAGATGAAAGATTAAATGAATCTGTACGATGATAAGTGATTAACCCTTTTTCATATAGAGACTGAGCAATTCTCATCGTGAGTTTTGAAGGAAATCTAAGTTTTCGAAATGAGTCTTGTTGGAGCAATGAAGTAGTGTATGGAGGTGGTGGAAAACGATTAACTACGTCCTGCTTGACTGATGTAATTTTAAATGAATCCTCTTTTAATTCTTTTTCAATAATTTTGGAAGAATCTGAAGTTATGGTTGTTTTTGAAAATTCATAATCGCCATCAAATAATTCGATCTTCTGTTTAGTTTCATAAATATTGCCAATTTTCGCAATCAACTTTGCCTTAATGTCATCGTTTTCGCCAAAATTACCAAATATTTGAACAAAAGGTTCTATTGAAAACTTTGAAATTTCCTTTTCACGTTCACAGACCATTCGGAGTGCCACAGTTTGAACACGACCTGCTGACAACCAATTTTTACCCATTTTTTTCCAAAGGAGAGGTGATAGCTTATATCCGACAATTCGGTCTAAAATTCTTCTGGCTTGCTGAGCTTTTACAAGATCGACACGAAGTTCGTTGGGATTTGCTAAAGCCTCCTCAAGAGCTGAGGCAGTTATCTCGTGAAATACAATTCTTGAAATACGCGACTTATGTTGGAGCTCAAAATCAGGCCATTCCTCTTTTACATGTCCAAGAATGTAGGCGGCATGATACGAAATTGATTCTCCTTCACGATCCAAGTCAGTAGCAAGAATAATATCTTTGTGCTCGTTTGCCAGCTCAAGTAGCTTATTCACCATTTTCTGCTTTCTCTCCATCATTTCATATTTTGGAGCAAAGTTGTTTTTGAAATCAATAGCCATTTCTTTTGAAGGTAGATCACGAAAATGACCAACCGTTGCAAAAACAAAGTATTTGTCTCCCCAATTTTTTGATTTTAAAATGCGATTAAACGTACGAGCTTTAGTTGGTGATTCAACAACAATAAGTGCCATATATTTAGGTAGTATAACATGAGTCAAGAATCTTTCTTCCTGCGCCGGACTTTTGATAGTAGTTTCATATCCACCATTGAACGTCGCATGGTTTGAAGTGCATCATCACGTTCTTGTTTGTCTTTAGTTTGTGAAAGAACTTCCTTAGCTTTGTTAATTGCTTTCTGCGTATATTCTTCATTTATCTCATCTTGCCCATAAGCCCTTGAAACAAGTATTTCGATAGTCTTTCCATCAGTTCTAAGATAACCACCTCCGACTGATAAATACTCATCCTTCTCATCAGTTGAGATTGTAATGACGCCTTCTTTTAATAAAGTTAGCAAATCAGCATGTCTTGAAAGAACGGTTATATCACCAGATGCGGTTGGCGCTGAGACAGATAACACTTCTTTTTCGAGAACCAATTTTTTCGGTGTGATTATCTTTAGTAACAACATATTATTTAACTTCTTCAATTCCTCCAACCATGTAAAATGCGCCTTCTGATTTATCGTCGTGCTTACCGTCTAATATTTCTTTAAATCCACGGACATTATCTTCAAGCGATACATATTTCCCAGGTCGACCAGTAAACGGTTCTGCGACAAACATTGGTTGAGTGAGAAATCTCTGAATTTTTCGAGCTCTTGATACTATCAATTTATCATCATCAGACAACTCCTCCATTCCAAGAATTGCAATAATATCTTGTAGATCTTTGTACCTCTGTAGTGTCGTCAATACGTCTTGTGCGACTTTATAGTGCTCTTCACCTACTATTTCAGGTGATAAGGCACGAGATGAAGATGTCAGTGGATCTACAGCAGGAAACAAGGCTTGTTCTGCAAGTGCGCGCTCAAGTGTGATCGTAGCATCAAGATGAGCAAACGTTGCAACAGGGGCTGGATCCGTATAATCGTCAGCTGGTACATAAACAGCTTGAAGCGATGTAATAGATCCTTGTTTTGTCGATGTGATACGCTCTTGAAGTGCCGCCATCTCAGAAGCAAGTGTTGGTTGGTATCCAACTGCTGATGGAATACGTCCAAGTAGAGCTGACAGTTCAGCACCTGCTTGAGCAAATCTAAAAATATTATCTATAAACAATAGTACGTCCATACCTTTTTCATCACGGAAATACTCAGCCTCTGTAACCCCAGTAAGTGCGACGCGAAGTCTGTTTCCAGGTGGTTCGTTCATCTGTCCGTAAACTAGAACGGTACTCGCTAAAACTTTTGTTTCTTTCATTTCATTCCAAAGGTCATTACCTTCTCGAGTTCTTTCTCCAACTCCAGTGAAAACAGATACTCCCTGATGTTGTTTGGCAACGTTATTTATGAGCTCTTGGATTGTGACAGTCTTTCCCACTCCTGCCCCTCCGAAAATTGCAGCTTTTCCACCTTTTGAGAGTGGTGCAATAAGATCAATTACTTTTATTCCAGTTTCAAAAACTTCTTCATTTACTGATTGATCACGAAGCTCCGGCGCACTTCTGTGAATTGGCATTTTCTTTTCTACAACGAGATCTTCTCCTTCGTCAACGATCTTTCCTTCAACATTTAGTATTCTTCCAAGTGTAGATTTTCCGACTGGAACCTCGATCGGACGACCAGTACTCACAACTTTCGCTCCACGAGGAAGACCATATACGTCTTTTAAGGCCACACATCTTACCAGACCTTCACCTAATACTGCTTCAACCTCAAGTGTCACTTCTCTCATTTTTTTGTGTGTAACAATCAGTGCATCGTAGATTTTTGGTGTCTTTCCAATTGGAAACTGGACGTCAACCACAACTCCACGGATCGATACAACTTTTCCTTCTGTCATACTTTCAATTCAAATTATTAATTTTGTTCAACACTTTCTTTAGCTGTCACCATGTCTAAAAGTTCGTTTGTAATTTTTTCTTGCCTGAGTCTATTTGCAAGCAATGTAAAACTATAAATGAGTTCTGTTGCATTGTCAGTAGCGCTTTTCATTGCCATCATCCGAGACGAATGTTCTACTGCCTCACTACTAATGAGTGCTCCTCGAATAATATTTTCAATAAAACTTTTTAACAACTCTTCTAGTATTACTGCTGGTGACGGCTCAATAATAATCTCAAAGCTTTCATTTTTAATAACTTCACCCGATGAATTGACGCTATCTTTACTTTCAACATTTGCCAAAGGTAATAGTACACTTTCAGTAGGATTTGATCTTAATGTGCTTATAAATTGGCTATAAATAATTGATATAGTTTTATAAACTCCTAACTCAAATTTTGTAAGCACAAAATCAAATAATGCTGAAGATTCCAGTAATAAATTACCTCCTGAGAAATCAGCTAAAATATTTGCCTTTTCCAGTCTGCCAAAAAACTGAGCACCCTTCTCACCGACTGTCACAATATCAACATTTTCTAAATTTTTATATTGAGCTAGGAAAAAACGCAAAACATTTATGTTAAATGATCCAGCTAATCCTTTATTTGATGTCACTACTATCACTAACTTTCTCTTTGCAAGACTCGTGTCAACTTGCAATAATCTGGCTTGCGATGGATCAACTTTTTTCGCTAATTTTGATATTAGTTCAGCAAGACCTTCACGATATGGACGACTTTCTTTTTCTAGCTGTTGAGCTTTACGCATCTTGACAGCAGAAACCATTTCCATCGCTTTTGTTATCTTTTTAACATTCTTGATCGATTTAATTTTTTTTCTGACTACTCGAATATTCATAATCGATTACTCCTTTGGTATTTCTGGTAAATTATTCTTTACGAATTTTTCAAGTTCTTTCTCTATTTTTTCTGATAGTTTTTTTTCTTTCATAATGCTCAATAGCAATGATGCGCCCCGAGATCGTAAATCTGAGAGTAAAGATTTCTCGAGTGCTACTATTTGATTAAGTGGCACATTGTCTAGCATACCCTTAGAACCAGCCCAAATAATTGACACTTCTTCAGCCAAACTATATGGATTACTGTGTCTTTGCTTGAGTATTTCTGTCATTCTGGCACCGCGATTTAACTGTTTTTTAGTTTCTGCATCAAGATCTGACTCAAATTGTGAAAATGCACTGAGTTCACGATACTGGGCTAAATCGAGTTTAAGTTTTCCCGCAACCTGCTTCATTGCCTTAGTTTGGGCAGCTGATCCAACACGAGATACTGATAAACCCACATTTATTGCTGGTCTTACACCTGCGTTAAATAAATCAGATTCCAAAAATATTTGACCATCGGTAATCGAAATAACGTTAGTAGGAATATATGCTGAGACATCATTTTCAAGTGTCTCTACAATTGGAAGACTAGTTATTGAACCGCCACCATAATCAGGATGAATTCTTGCTGATCTTTCAAGAAGTCGTGAGTGAAGATAGAAAACATCTCCAGGATAAGCTTCTCGGCCTGCAGGACGACGCAGAATAAGGGAAACCTGACGGTATGCCCAAGCATGTTTTGACAAATCGTCATAAACTACGAGCACATCTTTCCCTTGATCCATAAAATACTCAGCAACAGCTGTTGCTGAGTATGGAGCCATATACTGGAGAGTGACTGGATCAGAGGCTGACGCGCTAACAACCACCGTATAATCCATTGCTCCTTTCTTACGAAGAAGTTCAATGGTAGTTGCAACTTTTGAGTTACGCTGGGCTATTGCACAATAAACACAAATCATGTTTTGATCTTTTTGATTGATTATAGTATCAATTGCAATTGTTGTTTTGCCTGTTCCTCGGTCACCGATAATAAGTTCCCGCTGACCTCGGCCAATTGGAATAAGAGAATCAATTGATTTAATACCCGTCTGAACTGGTTCAGAAACTGATTTGCGTCGAACAATACCAGGCGCCATTCTTTCTATAGGGTAGTAAGTATCAGATTTTATATCTACGCCGTCATCTTCAGATCTCATCAATGGGTCAACTACTCGTCCCAATAGCTCATCGCTAACTGGAATTGATAAAGTTATTCCTGTACCTTTTGCTATTTGACCTGCTGTTATTCCAAGATAATCTCCTAGAACAATTGCTCCAACTGAGTCTTCGATTAAATCGATAACCATGGCCTTTTCGCCGTTTTCAAACTCAATCAGATCGCCATACCCGATATTGTCAAGACCTTCAAGAGTTACCACTCCATCTTTTACTTCCACAACTTTTCCAACTTCTTTTGTACTGACATCTAATCCCTTTTCTGACTGGAGTTCTTTCTCAATTTCTTTGAGATATTGATCAAGCTGTTTCATAGATTGTATGTGCTAATTTTTGTAATTCTGTGTTTATTGTCAGATCGATCACTTTTGATCCAAATGTTATTACAACGCCTGCAAGTATATTTTTATCTACCGCGATCTCAATATCCGCTTCACTCAAAATTGAAATTTTTTTCTTAAGATTTTCTACATCTGATCTTTCGAGCTCATAAGGAGCAGTGATGGTAACTTTGGCTTTCTTCTTTCCTGACATTCGATCAAGAAGGTATTTTCTTAGCTCTTTCTTAATCGTTGGATCTATCTTCATAATAATTTTAATTAACTGACTTAAATTTCGACTTTTGGAATTTTTTCCAAAATATGTTTCGTTGCTTCTTTTTGCATTTCTGGTTTAAGATAGTCTTTTAAACCTGCTTTAACGATCAGTGTTGAAACGTCGGCAATTTTTTCTCGAATCTGTTTATACATTTTTGATTTTTCTTCTTCCATTTGCTCTCTTGCATCAATAATGATTCCTTCAGATTCTTTTTTTGCTTCAGCAATCAATTTCATCTTATGTTCTTTTGCCTCCTCTTTACCAAGTGTAAGCGCTTTTTCGAACTCTTTTTTTCTTTTTTGATCCATATCACGATCCTTTTTATCAAGCGTTTCCTTTCTTTTTTCTAGTTCCGTCGCAAGTTCATCACGAAGTTCATCTTGTTCTTTTTGCTTTTTAAGAAATTTAATTAGCGGATGCGAAACGAATTTGCGAAATACTAGATAAAAGATTACAAAGCTTGCAATTTGTGCTGTAATAAGCTTTAGATCTATTCCTAAATTCTCCATAATTGTTTCTAATTGTTGATAACTTTTTTCGTATTTATTATTAGACTACGAATTTGATAATAAGGGCTACAACCAAAGCAAAAATGGCAATAGATTCTGCAAATGCCGCAGCTAAAATCATAGTAGTGCGAACTGCACTTTCAGCTTCAGGATTTCGACCTAAAGCCTCCATTGCCTTACTACCAATTAATCCAACACCAAGACCAGGCCCGATAACTCCCACACCAATTGCAATTGCTGTCGCAAGAAGCCTCATTGATTCTGTTTCCATAAATAAAATTTAAATAATAATTAACAAATACTTAATATAGTAAATATTGTACCTTAATGATGTGAAATTGACATATTCAAAAACACAGCAGAAAGCATGACAAAAACCAATGCTTGTACGAAACCTACAAATATTTCCATAAAAAACATTGGTGCTACAACAAATGAAAATGCAATTGGTAATAAAAATGGTACAATTGTGAGTAACACTTCTCCTGCGAAAATATTTCCATATAAACGAAACGAAAACGAGACAATTCGAGCAAACTCTTGAATTACCTCAAGAGGCCCAAGCATTATCATGATTGGATCTCGAAAATCTAAGTATTTCTTAAGATGGTCGACCGGTCCTAAAAATTTAAATCCATATAACTGAGTCATAAATACAGTTATTAGAGCAAGTGCAATAGTTGAATTCAAATCTGCAGTACCACCTCTAAGTAGTGGAATTAGCTTTGCAACATGCTCTTTTTCTACTACAATTTCCCCATTGATCTCTTCTTCAAGATGTACTACAGGTTCATCAACTGGAACTATCAATTCTTCTTTGATCTGGTTTTCATGAACTGATGGTTTAATCAAGATCGATCCAACTCCAGGAATTAGACCTGACCAATTCGCCATTAGAATGAAAAAGAAAAAAGCTCCTAACAATGTATAAAATCTATTTGTATTTTTATGAAGTACAGAAGTAAGCATATTATAAATCCCTAAAAATAAACCATGCAGTGCATAAAAAGAAAGCGATTTATTTTCTTTGTTTAACTGAAAATTGTAGTATCTGGCAATGAAGAAAAATAGTATGATAACAATTAACGTAGTCAGAAATGAATTAGTTATTGGAAAGCCAAAAAATTCAAATACAGCTTCGGCTTTTATACTTATATGTGGACTCATTTTTGTTTAGATAATTTATATAAATTATAAAAAACTGAAACAGTACCTAAAATTATTAGTATTATTGTGAATGCTCCATTTTTTTCAAAACGTTTATCTAAATACTTTCCAATAAATACTGCAAGCAATAATGGAATAACTAAATACATTCCAAGATTACCATACTCAATTGGTAGGTTCCATCGTAAATTTTTTTGTTTTTTCTTATTCGAATTAAATGTCATTTCTCCATTTTCATCAATACTCGAATAGATACTTTTCTTATTTTTCATGTATATAATAACATAGAGATTTATAAGTATACAAGGATATCTGTTAGTATTTGAACTGCTGTATAAATAAATCTTTCAATATGTACTAGCAATTTAACAGTTTAATTGCTTAACAATTAAGTTTGCGCTCTCTGATCTAAATTAACAGCTTTGTCAAGAATTATGCTATATTCTCCATCACGATCTGCAACTTTTCCACGAAATAATAAGACTGATCCGCTTTCGCAGATTGTTTTCACTTGTTGATAAATCTTCGGGAAAATGATCACCTCAATCGATCCTGACGTGTCAATAAGATGAGCAAAAGCCATATCGTCATTATTCTTTTTAGTCTTCACCACCTTGATTGAAGAAATTGTTCCAGCAAAAACAAAAGTTTTATCTACATCACTTTCTCCAATATCGCCGAGTAATTTAGTAACTTTTTTCTTGATAATTGCATTATGACGTTCTAAAGGATTCCTAGTGATAAGAAATCCTATCACTTCTTTTTCGTACTCAATTAACTTCTCATCAGGTAGTTCAGGAATCTCATTAAAAGTGTCGAATTGATATCTCACAACATCTTGTCCTCCAAACAACCTGTACTGACCAAGATCTTGTTGATCTTTATACTTTGAGATTTCGGCGACGACTATTGGATAATGTAATAGAAGGGTCGCAATATTTCCAAATTCTACAAACGCTCCTGATTTAATTAAGCTTTCTACAGACTTTTTGTTAACTTTTCGCAGCTCAACACGGTTTAAAAAATTACTAAATGATGTAAAAGGTCCATCTTTTTCACGAGCGTTGATTACAGACTCGATTGCTGCTGACCCAACATTTTTAATGGCTGAAAGTCCAAATCTGATAGATCTCCCTTCGATAGAAAATTTATAAATAGATTTATTAATATTGGGGGGAATTACACTGATACCCATAATCCTACTTTCTTCAAGAGCTTGGGCCATCTTAAATTCTCTCTGTGGACCAGCCGAACCATGAAGCTCTGCTGTCATAAGAGCGGTCATAAATTCAATAGGATGATTTGCTTTCATGTAAGCAGTCCAATAAGCAATAAGAGCATATGAAACAGAGTGGGGTTTATTAAAACCGTATGCTGAGAACGTTTCGATTTTTGAAAAAAGTTCTGTAGCAAATTTTTTCGTATATCCTTTTTTGACAGCTCCTTTTAAAAATTTTTCCTTTCCCTCTTTCATCATCTTTTTTTTCTTTTTTCCCATAGCCATACGCAAAAAATCAGCTTCTATCATTGTAAACCCAGCAATTTTGTTAGAAATTTCCATACATTGTTCCTGATACACAATCACACCGTATGATTCTTCAAGAATTGGTCGCAAATCTTTGTGAGGGTAACGTATCTTTCGAGACGAATTCTTTGAAGCCAAAAATTGTGGAATAATATCCATAGGCCCAGGTCTATAGAGCGCCACCATAGCTGTAACGTCAGTTATTTTGGTAGGTTTTAATTCTCGTGCCAATCGTCTCATCCCACTTGACTCTAACTGAAATACTCCGATTGTTTCACCACGACCCATCAACTCATATGTTTTTGGATCATCTAGGGGAACCTCATGAATATCGATTTGAACTCCTGAGAAGTCCTTCACATATGCTAGGGATTCTTCTAAAATAGAAAGATTTCGCAAACCAAGAATATCAGCTTTCATCAGGCCTACAGCTTTATTATCAGAGACCGCATTAAGATCCAAACTGTACATGTCGTACTGAGTAATTATTCGATCCTCTTTTATATCTCTTTGAATTGGTACATACTCGGTTAATGATTTATCAGCAATGACAACTGCTGCAGCATGAACAGAAAAATGACGAGGAAGACTTTCAACTTTTAGTGCAATATCTATCACTTTCTTAACGTCTTCTTCACTTTCATAAGCGAGTTTTAAATTTGCAGATTCCTTCAACGCACCAGTGAGAGACATTTTAAAGCCTTGCTTACCAGACGGAATCATTTTCGAGATTCTATCTCCTTGTGAATATGAGTATCCAAGTGCTCGAGCAACATCTCGAACCGCCATCTTAGCTTCCATGGTCCCAAAAGTGATAACCTGAGCAACATGATCTTCCCCATACTTTCTAGAAATATACTTTATGACTTCGTCGCGTCTTTTATCTGAAAAATCAATGTCGATATCAGGTGGAGTTGGACGACCAGGATTTAAGAATCTCTCAAAAGGAATTTTGTAAAGAAGGGGATTTACATCTGTAATTTTCAAAACATAAGCTACTAATGAACCAGCTGCCGATCCACGTCCAGGTCCAACTGCGATACCGTTATTTTTTGACCAATTAACAATATCTTGGACAAAGAGAAAGTAAGGGGCATAACCCTTGTTGTTAATAATATCCAACTCATACTCAAGTCTCAAAACAATTTCCTGCTCCTCAAAACCTTTAATTCTAGATTTTTGTTCAAAAACCATTTTTTTTAAAAATGATTCATTAGTGTAGTCTTCTGGCAAATCATATTTTGGTAAAATTAATTTCCCATAAGGAATTTCGAGATTACATTGTTCTGCTATCTTCATTGAATTCTCAATCGCTTCAGGATAATCGTGAAATAAAGTCTTCATCTCGTTCGAAGACTTGAAGTAATAGTCTGGAATATCGATCATAGACATTGGACGATTTTTCTCAAAAATTGCTCTCTGAGTTTGAATGCAAAGCAAGATTTCTTGAGCATATGCGTCTTCTTTTTCGAGGTAATGAACATCATTTGTTGCCAAAAGTGGAATAGAGTGTTTTCTTGAGAATTTAACTAACTCAATGTTCACTGCATCAAGTTCGGGCAAATTTGGATGTCTTTGCAACTCAATATAATAATCATCGCCAAATATTTTTTTATAACGGAGTAGGATTTTTTCTGCCTGTTTTATTTGCTCATTTCTAATAAGATGCGGCACCTCACCCCCAAGACAACTTGTTGTTGCAATAAGTCCTTCATGATGTTTTTCAAGAAGTTCCCAATCTACGCGAGGTTTGTAATAAAATCCTTCAAGATTTGCTTTGGAAACAAGTTGGATAAGATTTTTATAACCATTAAGATTTTTCGCAAGAATCAAAAGATGAAATGAGTTTTTCTCTCCTTTTTTTGGTTTTTCAGTACGGGACCCTTCAGCCTTGTACAACTCACAACCGATAATTGGCTTTATTCCAGCTTCTTTTGCTTGGATGAAAAACTTGAAAGCTCCATAAAGTGCTCCATGGTCAGTTATTGCAACAGCAGGCATTTTTTGCTGTTTAGCTTTACTGATCAAATCCTCAACGCGGCACATCCCATCAAGAAGTGAGTACTCCGAATGTACATGAAGATGAACGAAAGACATAAAAGTATTATAACTTATCTAATGTCATCCTGAACGAATGTGAAGAATCCAGTCACTAGAATTTTTCTTCTAATTTTTTTTTGACTTCTTGTGGTTCCGCCTGTCCCTTCATTTCTTTCATAATTTGTCCAATAAAAAATCCAAGGATCCCAGCTTTACCAGCTTTATATTGCTCAATTTGCTTGGGATTATTTGATATAACTGCTGCAATAACTTTATCAAGTTCTGTGAAATCAACAGTTATTTTTTTGAACATTACTTTAAACGCTTTTATAAATTTTTTAACAGTTCCACTTGTAGGAATTCTTTTGTTTACAATAACGTTTGCCACAGCTTGTTCGATCGATTGTTTACCAATGTTTAGATCAGATTCATTCTTGATAAGATTAGAAATAACTTTTTCAAAATATGAGGCAGTCTCAACGCTTCTAGTTAATATAAATGCATCGTCACTCTTGAGTTTGTAATCATCAATGTAACGTTGCATTTTTTGTCTTGGTAATTCTGGAATAGTTTTGCGAATTTCTTCAATCTGTTTCTCGGTAAATGTGATTGTAGGAATATCTGGCTCTGGAAAGTAACGATAATCCATCGCATCTTCTTTTGATCTTTGAGAGTAGGTAATGCCTTTGTCTTCATCGTAACCTCTTGTTTCTTGATCAGGAGTTTTTCCATCATCAAGAATTTTAGCTTGCCTCTTCAGTTCGAAGTCGATTGCTCGCTTGGCAAAATTGAATGAGTTAATGTTCTTTACCTCAACCTTATACTTTGGCAAATTCTTCATTCGCTCCTTTTTGTCTGTAATAATACTAAGGGATATATTTGGTTCGATCCGCATACTTCCCTCTTCCATATTCGCGTCTGAAAGATCCAAATACTTAATGATCGTATGAAGCTCTTCTAAGAATTTTTTAACATCTTCTGAGTTGTCAAAATCAGGTTCTGTGACAATTTCAACGAGTGGAACACTAGATCTGTTGAAGTCTACTAGAGAATCCACTCCAGAATGAGTAAGTTTCCCCGTATCTTCCTCCAAATGCACTCGAGTAATTCTATATTTTTTGGAGTTTTCTAATTCGTAATTGTCAATTCGTAATTCTCCATTAACAGCAATAGGCTGATCATACTGACTGATTTGATAAGCCTTTGGTAGATCTGAATAAAAATAATGTTTACGATCGAATTTACTGCTTTTGTTTATAGTGCAGTTTAAAGCTTGGCCAATTTTTATAGTCCATTCAATCGCTTTTCTATTTGGAACAGGAAGGGCTCCGGGCAATCCAAGACAAACTGGGCACGTATTTGTATTTGGTTCTTTTCCAAAATAATCAGCATCACACTGACAAAACATTTTGGATTTTGTCTTGAGCTCGACATGAATTTCTAGTCCAATTACAGGTGTGTATTTATTATTTTTCATAAAAGTTGTTTGTCATCCTGAATTTATTTTAGGATCTATCTTATAAAGATGCTGAAACGGGTTCAGCATGACAATAATTAATTAGTCTCTATACTTTTCTCTCCCAATTTTTATAACATCAAAAAAATTTGTCTCTTTCTCAAATTGATGCGCTGCGCTAAGAATTGTTCCTTCATCAAAATAATTACCCATAATCTGTAGTCCGACAGGTAGCCCGTTACTGTCAAGCCCGCAAGGAATACTTATTGCTGGAGTACCAGCGACGGCTGCCGCTTCATTTAATTTATCCATTGTTTCCCCAAAAAAAGCATACTTTTCAAATTCTCCCAACTTTATAGCCGTAGTTGGTGTTGGCGCTGCCATTATCAAATCAACTTCACTGAACACTCTTTTGAGATCTTTAATAATAAGCGTTTTAATTTGTTGTGCTTTTTTATAATAAGCATCATAATATCCAACTGATAGCGCGTAAGTTCCAAGCATTATTCTTTTTTTAGCTTCTTTTCCAAAAATATCTCTATTTGTTCCAAAACGTACTCCATCGTATCTACCAAGATTCGATGATACTTCTGCTCGCTGTAAGATCGTATAAACTGAGATCGAATATTTTGGATCCAAGAGTGAGACTTCCTTTACTGTATGACCCATTTTCTCAAACTCAGAAATAGCTTCCCGAACTTTTTTTTCAACTTCAGGGTCAAGATCTTTCATATACTCTTTAGGAACCCCGATTGTAAATTTTCTCTTCTTTTTCATTTCGAAAGTATAGTTTGGAACTGGAACATCTGATGACGTCGCGTCATATGGATCTTTTCCGGTTATTCTTTGTAGAAGAAGTGCTGCATCTTCAACTGATTGAGTTATTGGCCCAGGACAGTCAAAAGATGAACCCATCGCAATTACTCCGTATCTTGAAACTCTTCCGTAAGTCGGCTTTAATCCAACCACTCCACACCATGATGCAGGTTGTCTGATCGAACCTGCAGTCTCCGAGCCGATTGCAGCTGGTGCCAAATACGCAGCCACAGCAGCAGTTGAGCCACCTGAGGATCCTCCAGGAGTTCTCATCGTATCCCAAGGATTTTTTGTCGGACCAAAATCAGACGTTTCAGTCGATGAGCCATGAGCCCAAGCGTCCATGTTTGTTTTGCCAAGAAGACGCGATCCAGCTTTTTTTAGTTTTAATGTGACAGTTGATTCGTATGGTGGAATGAAATTCTCAAGGACGTGTGACGATGCAGTAGTCTTCACCCCTTTGGTACAGAAATTATCCTTGACAGCTAGTGGAATCCCACTTAATTCACCCTTTTCAGCATCGGGCTCCATTTCAGGCATAGCGAGAAAGACATTTAGATCTTTGTTGTATTTTTTACTTCTTTTGGCAAAGTAGTCCCATACCTCAGTAGAGGAAACTTTTTTATTTTTTATAAGATCTCTTAGTTGTGTTACTGTTTTTCCAAATAAATCCATATGTATTTACCCCATCAATCTCTTCACTGCAAATTTACCTTTCTTAGTTAACTTTGCGTTTGAGGTTGCTTCATCTTGCGACAACAATCTCTTATTCTTCGTCCCATCTTCAAAAAAAACATTTGTCATATTTGTAGAATGTGAAGTTGGCTCAACACCTTTTGTATCAAGCTCACTCATGTTTT
>Ga0210057_1002613_pt1 | contig 25600 bp, 28 predicted proteins | sample CryGeyCG2114_010_2_FD_183968 | JGI IMG/M metagenome (GOLD analysis project Ga0210057, IMG submission 183968) | Groundwater microbial communities from aquifer - Crystal Geyser CG10_big_fil_rev_8/21/14_0.10 (SPAdes) (version 2) | ecosystem: Environmental > Aquatic > Deep subsurface > Groundwater ...
CCCGCCGTTTCCACAAAGATAAAAAGTGGTGTCGATATTTTTGTAATCAAACTCACTCAGAAAGTGTTGCACGTATCCACGTTTCCCAGTCCAGTTCTCGGTGGGGCGGCTAATCACGTACTCGTATTGAAAATCCGGAAGTTCTTTTTTTAGAGCTTCAAGTTGTGGTTGGTAATAAACATCTTGCTCTGTGCGCACGCCAAACAGCATGCGATAACGGACTTTGGGAAAAAGTTCCTTTTTCGACATCAGATAACAGTAATGCTGGGACAGGCCGGTGCCAGTATTGAGAAAAATAATTTGTTCACTGGGAGGCTCTTTAAAAAAAACACGCCCAAAAGGTCCAGTGACAGACAAGATCTCGGAGCCCTTTAGTGACCAGACATAGGTCGAGGCAATTCCCTCGGGAACGTACTTAAACAACAAACGAAAACCCTGTTTTTCACGGTCATCCGAGGCAATGGAATAGGCCCGCAGAACCGGTTTTGGTTCCTGAGGCACGTGGAGGGTAATGAACTGCCCGGCCTTGAATGTGAATTCGCTGGGCTCTGTTGGAACGATCACCAGTTCTCGGACGTGATGAGTATGATCAATAATTTCCGCGACTTTCATCTTGTGAGGGATGCGAGTGGAAGACATTTCAGGAGCCTTTCTGTAGAATAGAGCAAACTACAACTGTTCCTTTTTGACATCAAGGATCAACATCTTGAGAAATTGGTTTTTTATCATCATCTTGAGCCTTTTTGGAGCATCGATTCGGGTGTCCGGGGCCTCTAGCCGCGAAGTTCAAAGCAAAGATTTCTCGGTGCCGCTGTCTTTCGATGCAGTGGGCGAGGGATTTCAGCTTCTGCCTATTGACGTCATTTATGACCTTGAAAGCTCAGACGGTCATAGTTTGCAAATGGGCCCACTCACCATCGATCCCAAGAATTTGATGCTCAATGTGTTACCAGCGTCGCGCTTGGATTCTCGTTTGTCCAAGGTTTTGCCGGCATCCGCGCGGCGAGAGATGGTTTTTCTTTTTCGTTGGCCCGATCATGTGCTGGAAGAGGGAAATCTTGAACTGATTTCACGAACGGGAAAGGTTCTGTGGAGTTTACGCATCGGCGAAGACGAAAAAAGATCCTGGAGAGAAAGCTTAAAGGACTGGAGAGCTGCGCTCAAAAAAGCTGGTCTCAGCCCAGAAGAGATTTCCAAGGCGCCGCTTTTTCAAATCCAATATGGTCAGCGACATCTGACCAATGCCAAAAATCCTCTAGCTCAGGTGAATGAGCCATTTCGGGCCTGTTTTTCTGAAAACAAGGACGAAGGTGTGACCCGGGTTTGTTCTGCTTTTTATGAAGTGATTCGACAAAAACGATCTTGGCGTCTGGCTTTGGTTCCAGTTTCCGCGGCTCCACCTCGGGTGATTTTTATGAATCAAGAGGCCAAACTGAGAGATGAGTTAGAAGTTCCATTGGGCGAACCGGTGCAGTTCTATGCAGAGCTCAGATCAGGAATGAGCTTTGAGTTTTCCGCTCGTCCTCAGGCCGTACACTTTATCGATATCTCAAAGGAACCCGCACAAGACGACATCTCTATGATCATCGAAGGCCCGCACCCTCTGACCGATGCGGAGCAGACAAGAGCTGAAAAGATGAGTCGTTTTTTTGAAATGATCGGATGGCAACAAACCATCGGTGACCTCAGGCAATTTTGGAAGCTCAAGGTATCGAGCAAGTCTTCATCTTTGATGGTTCCGGGGAAAGGCGGCGGAATTTTTCGACAAAGATTCGAGTTCCATTATCTGCCCTCCACGGAATTGCGCCCTTATGTTGACCGAAGAACGGTTGAGGGGACCTATGTTGACGGAGTAAAGGTTTTTGGTCGTAAGCCGGCAGAGCTGGACATCGCCAGTCAAGAAAACTCGGTGGCGGTTACCTCCAAGGACAAGATGGAGTTTACATGGAGGTTTGGGGCCAAAAAAAGAGGAGAGATGAATCGCAGCTATCTCACCCTGACCGACGGGGAGAAAACCTATAAATCATATTATGAATTGTACAAGGGCTACCCCCGTGAAATCAGTGCTCGGTTGTCAGGGACCATGAGCTCCGAAAACAATATTTTGATGATGACTGAATTGGCCTTCAACTATTGGTTCGAAGATTTTTTTGGATGGACCAATTATTACATCGCCAGACAAAGATGGGGGCTCAGCGCAAAGACTTTTCAGAGCTCCGGCGCTTTAAAAATTGGAGGTCGACAGGATGATCTAAATGTTGATACGGCCGAACTCAAGTATCGATTGAATCCGGGCCTATGGGCTCGTGATGAAACTTGGGGTTTGTTGTTGGGGTATCAACGTTTGTCTTATGACATTTTTGAGGGGCAGTTTTTTGGGGGCGGTATTTTTTGGGCCAGATCTATGCCCAAGATCTTTGACAAGTGGATTAGCTACTTTCCATTTATGAAATACCCCAAGTGGGTCGATCTGGAATTTATCTATTACGCAAGTTCCGTCACTGACAAGCTGTCGGTCAATCAGGCCGGGGCGGGCAATGGGACATGGGCTTTGAACTTTCATGGCCAAGTGATGTGGACCAATTCATTTTTTGGAGAAGCTGGTTTTGGTGTTAAACAGTATGATATTTCAAAAAGAGTGGGTTCCATATCCACGCGACTTGCTTTCTCTACTTTTTACGGCACGGTTGGTATTGGTTATCGTTTTTAGAAGCGAGCTGACAGGGTCGAACCCAAGATCCAACGATTTTCTAAGAGCAGATGATCCCGACGGTTGTAGCTATAGTTCTCACCCTCATAGAGATTGCGATCAAAAACAAGTCCCGCAAAAATATCGAAACGAACCTCTTGGTTCAGGGGGCCCCGGAAGCCCCATACGGCCTGATTTTCGCCATAAAATAAACGGTTTTTCTCGTGGTCTCTGTCCTCTCGAAAAAAGGCCTGCAATGAAGACTCGGAGCTCAGATAGATTTGCAGGGGGCCGCCGATCGAGTAAGAGGCTTCGGCCTTGTATGTATAGGGCCCCAGCATACCAAGGCCACTCCAACGGTCGGACCACTTCCATTTCACCAGGGCAAACGGAAAACCAAAAACACCCATAAAGTCCGCACTGGGTCGATAGATATAGGCAAAGCCGGGCAGAGGGATCTCGTTGGCAAAAGTTCGATTGTTTGAATAATTCAAGAGCCAAATCCAGCGATGAATGCTGTCATCACTGTTTGAGTAAAATAAATTTGCGGACAAGGTAGAGGTGTCTTTGGATTGAAAGGGATGGTCGCTGGCAGAGCCAAATGAAACGGATCCGCCCCAAAATTTTTGCCTGCTTTCAAAATGCCGATAGTTGACGCCATATTCTGATTTGTAAAGGGCAGAAGTGATTTCGGCTCCTGTATTGAGAACCTCATCGCTGTTCAGGTTCAACTGTTCCCATCGCCATGAAGCAGAGGTCGGGTCCGTTTCAGCGCGATTGACCGGGATGGACAAGTTGACCTTTTGTTGTGAGCTTGGGGCGAGGTTGCGGTCTCCAGAAATTTGTGGTTCATCAAACGCCGACAGCCGCAGTGAGGTTTTGGCTGGCCCCATGTTGCCAAGGTCCACTAAGAAATCCTGGGCATTGCTGACAGAGGTTGCGATAGAAATATACAAAACCATCAAAAAAAACGGTGTCGTTGGGTTCGTCATTGAAAGAGTCCTGGAGACCCCGGATATTTTCTGACTTAGTTTCATAGATTGTGCACGCCTTTCAATTGCAGAAGTCTTGCAGGTAATGGTAACGTTGAACTCTATGATTCGCCAGAACCTAAAATTTTTTCGAGGCTCTTTGATCGTTACGCTGGTTGGTCTTGCTCTCGCAGCGGCCATTGGTTTTTATTATCATGGAACAATTTCAGGGGCTCTGCAATATTTTGTATTGGCTCTCATCTTGGGTGTTCTCGAGGTTTCGATCTCTTTTGACAATGCAGTGGTGAACGCCACGGTCCTGAAGGATATGACCCATCTTTGGCAGAAACGATTTCTGACCTGGGGAATGGTCATCGCAGTTTTCGGAATGCGGCTGTTTTTTCCTTTGTTGATTGTGGCATTTGTCGCTCACGTTGGTCCGTTCGAGGCTTTCCGTTTGGCACTTTTTTCTCCGGATCAGTATGCCCAAATTATGCTCAGTGTGCATCACGAGGTGGCAGCTTTTGGTGGATCGTTCTTAATGCTGGTGGCGCTCAAGTATTTTTTCAATCATGAAAAAGAGATCCATTGGATTAAGATGATTGAGGGGCCATTGTCAGCAATGGGAAAGCTAGAGGCCATCGAGGTCGGTGTGGTTCTAGCAGTCATCTATGGGGTCAGCCGGTGGGTGCCCGAGGCTGAAACTTTGTCGGTGATCTATTCTGGAATCGCCGGGGTATTGACCTTTTTGGCGGTCGAAGGTCTCAGTGTTTTTCTAAGAGTTCCGGCCGGGCATGGTCTGGATGCGCATCGTGCGAGCTTGGGAATGTTTTTATATCTCGAGGTTTTAGATGCCTCTTTCAGTTTTGACGGGGTCGTGGGGGCCTTTGCGATCACCAACAATCTTTTGATTATCAGTTTGGGATTAGGAATCGGAGCAATGTTCGTACGAAGTCTGACAATTATGATGGTCGAGAAGGGAACCCTGCAGGCCTTTCGGTACTTGGAGCATGGGGCCTTTTATGCAGTCGCTGCGCTTTCAGGAATCATGTTTCTCAATACCATTGTTCATGTTCCAGAGATTGTGACCGGCTTTATTGGGGTCACTTTGATTGCCTTGTCGATCTATGCCAGCCCACGGATTCCGACTGGATCCTGAGGAGAGTCTCCGCCTAGGGTTTTTTAGAGTTCTCCGGAGAATTTTCATCCGTCTGAGACCCCATAATTTCTTTGGCTTTGTTGCCGGTAATTCCAACCCATTCCGGTAAAAAAAAGGCAATCACGACAAACACCATGGTGATGACGATGAAAAAAATAGCCATGATCCAACCCAACTCCATCTGAAACTCCTTTTGTCGTGATCTGAAGGACAGCTTATTTTTATCACACAAGGACCTTTGCGCCAATGAAAAGGGACTTGTCCCAGAGGACATTTCTCGATAAACAAAGCCGCATGGCATTTAATCCCAAGGATCATTACTATAAAAAGGCAAAAAAAGAGAACTTTGCCGCCCGTTCGGTCTTTAAGCTGGAGGAGATCGATCGAAAGTTTCACTTGCTCAAGGCCGGTCAAAACATCTTGGATCTGGGGGCCAGCCCTGGCTCTTGGTCCCAGTATGCCTCTAAAAAAGTGGGCTCGACGGGCCGGATCTTGGGGGTGGATCTAAGCCCTATGACCGTGGAGCTGAGCAACGCGACCTTTATTCAAGCCGATCTTCGGGATCTGAAGCTTGCCGAGATATTTGAGCAACATGGTTTTGATCCGATTTTTGATCTTGTCTTGTCTGATATGGCCCCCAAAACAACCGGAATTCGATTCACCGACCAAGCTCGATCCATGGAGCTTTGTGAACTGGCTCTGGACGTTGCTCGCCAATTTCTGAAGCCTCGGGGACATTTTGTTTGCAAACTTTTTCATAGTGACGATTTCAATAAACTTCGGGATGAAATCAAAAAGAGCTTTGATCGTTTTGAAGCCATGAAGCCCGACAGCACTCGCAAGATCAGCAAAGAAATATTTTTAATCGGTCTTGGGAAAAAAGGATGAAAATCCTTTTCCAAAATCGGCATGTCGTAGCTGTGGATAAAGCAGCCGGGGTTCTGACCGTTCCCGGGAGGCTGGGTAAAGAGGACCCTCGGCCAGTTTTGGGTCTGCAGCTTCAAGAGCAATTGAAGACCCAAGTGTTCCCCATTCATCGTCTCGATTTTGAGGTTTCAGGTCTCGTTCTTTTTGCGCTGTCAGCAGATGCCCACAGGGATCTCAGTCAGCTGTTTTTGAGCAAAGAGATTCAAAAATCCTATCAAGCACTGACCGAAAATAAAAACGCGGCAGATCCGACACCGGGGCAGGCTTGGCAATGGCAGGCGCGTATTTTACGTGGGAAAAAAAGGGCTTTTGAAAGTCCCCATGGAAAAGAAAGCAGAACTGAGGCAACTTTTATCAGAAAATCCAATCAGGGTTTGAGATGGGTTTTAAGGCCAGTGACGGGCAGGTCTCATCAATTGCGGTTTGATCTATCCCGGAACGGTTATCCCATCATTGGCGATACGTTGTACGGGGCTTTGCCTGGAGGACCACAGAACGAGATTTCCCTTCGAGCGGTTTCTCTTGAAATTCAAAATCAGATGCTGTGTCAGAAATGGGAGCTGCCGTCTCTTATTGCAGCTGTTGGTTTATTTGACGTCGAGACGGCGCTCTGACGATCAAATTTTCCTCCTGGATATTTGGGGGATACTCAATTTTCTCTCCGAGAGCTGACTGAAGGCGATCTTTCATTGCCAGGGCTCTTTTTAGATCAAGTGTCTTTCCTGAAATTGTCTTTTTTGAAAGCTTTGAATCAAAAGCTCCAGTGACGACCAAACGTGCGATCAGTTCTGAAGGGACATGTATCCAGGGCTCCTGGGTTGCGAGACGAACCAGGGCATGGGTAACCCGGGCCGTAGCTTGGGAGGTCCCAGACAGGGTCCCAAAACGTTTTTCAGGAAGTAGAGAGATGATGTCTTCACCGAGTGCGGCCAGATGCACAGAGTGGGGGCCAAAGTTGCTAAAGGGAGACAAGGTTTTTTGCGATGATATCGAGGTCACAGAGAGGACATTGGACAGGGCATAGGAGGCTGGGTAGTAAGGAATCTGATCAGTATTGCGATGTTCATTCCCGGCTGCGGCGATGACTAGAATCTCATTCTTTTCCGCCAGCTGAAGAGTTTTGAATTCCTCGGCATTAAAGCCGGTCCCGCCACTGGAGTAGTTGATCATTCGCGCTCTCATCTGAATAGCATAACGAAGGGCTTGAATTGAATGGCGTAAGTTCTCGGGGGCGGAGGCTTGGACTGAAAAATACTTTAGAATCATCATCTGAACTTCGGGGCGAGGGCCCTCTGTCATCGGACAGGCAATAATCCCAGCGATATGGGTTCCGTGTCCATGTTGGTCCAGCAAGCTCGAATTGTCCTCAGCGAAATTCCAGCCATGGACATCGTCGATAAATCCGTTGTTGTCATCGTCCACGCCATTGGTTGCACGGTTTTTTCCGTTTTTATCTAGACCGGACTCGCCGGGATTGGTCCACAATGCAGACTCAAGACAGGGGTGAGAAAGATCCACGCCCGTGTCGATCACCGCGATGATCGGGGCGATCGTGTCTTGGCCATAGCCGATCACAGAAAAGACGAGCCCCAGAAAGGACAGAGATAAAAAAGGTAAGAAATTAGTTTTCATGCAAGACTCCCATCCGTTCATTGAATTCTGAAATATCAAAATTTTTCTTCTCCGGATTCTGCCCGGGGCAAGACTCTAAGATTGTGGTGGTCGCACGTGCATAATGCATTTGCTGACGACAGCCTTCGGAGTTTTCATAAGAGATCAATTGGTCCAGGTGGTCATTGTAGGTCATTTTTTCAAAATCCTGCGAAGAACGAATTTCGATAAGATTATCAAAGTCGTCATACCTGAGTTTTATTTTTTGTTCACCAGACTGCCATCGAAGGAGCAGGTCACCCATATAAGTAAAAGACAATGTATTCATTGGAGTTATGAGGGTTTGCACATGAGCACTTTCGCCCGCATATAGAAATTGAATCCATCTGGATTTTTCCGAGCGAACTTCGCTCAGACGATTTTTTAGGTCATATTTGAGAATCAAGCGGGGATGAGAGTCCGACTGAATTTGAATAAGCTGTCCCGTGAGAGTATAGAGATAATGATCTCCATTTTTATGGAGAGCTCGGATGCCTTTTTTTGTTCTTTGAACTTTGGAAAAATTTAAGTCCTTGAGCCCGCAAGTTTGAACAAAGTAAGTTTGTGGGATTGGATATTGAACCGTCTTTTTTATGACCATGCTCTCGAGACTCGAGCACCAGCCGAAACCGAAAATCCCCTGATAAAGACTCCGACTGTTGTAGGACCGTTTCATGGCAAAAGATCCCTCTGAATTGCCCAAGGTGCTGTCGACCCATGTTTTTATAAAGCTGGCCTCGGCGACCTGCACATCCCCGGAGGCCGGAGGTGTAAATGTGGAAGTCAGAACAAGTGCAGACAAGGAAAAGATGATGTGTTTCATGTTTTCTGATCTGAGCAAGGGGCAGACCAGTTTCAAGTCAAAACAATCGGGAGCAGGGGCATGTTTTCTCTAAGAACGGGTGTCAGTGTTTAAACTGTGACAGACACCCAGTCTTTAATGGCATCTGTCGAGTCAATCATTGACAGAGGCAAAAGATTTTCAGTTCTGTCAAAGAACTAGGCGACACTTTTAATGCCCTTAGAGGCAATACTGTATCTGTTTCGTCCGGTGTTTTTCGAGTGATAAAGGGCCTCGTCAGCCAGCCGGTACCATTGGTCAGCGGAAAGGCCACTTTGAATTTCCGCAATACCCATGGACAGAGTAAAAGTGATTTTCAGATCCCCTTTGATCACCACCTCTTTGCGAACCCTCGCCATGAGATCCTCGGCCCTTTGGGCGGCATGCTCGGCTTTAAAGTCCGGCAGGAGGACAGCAAACTCTTCGCCTCCCACTCGCGCGACAAAATCAGTCTCGCGATGAAATATCTGTTTCATCAGGCGGACACATTCCTTGATCACAAAGTCTCCGATATCATGGCCATAGCTATCGTTGATCTTTTTAAAAAAGTCGATATCCAAGAGAATCATCGAAGAGGCCTGATGAGAAATTTGAAATAGACTGGCATAACGTTTGAGCTGTTCGTCAAAACTCTTCCGGTTAAAGGCTCCAGTTAGGTGATCGACCCTCATTGAATGATTGGCTTCGGTCAGCTGCTTTTTGACGGTGACCAGGTTCTTTTGAATTGCATCCAGCCGGCGAGTTCTGCGCACATCTTTTTTTGATTGGATTTCAATGTATTGATCGATGAATTCCCGAGACTTATTTTTGAGGGTGTTGATTGAATTGCTCTCAACGGCCTCGCGCATTTGTTCGAGACTTTGTTTAATTTCGCTTTCGCTCATTTGCTCGAAACGGATGTCCTCTCCCAATTGATCGGCAAAATCCCAGACAATATTTTTGAAGTCGTCAAAGGTATTTTGTACGTAAGAATACTCGTCGATTCGGTATGAGGAAAAAAATTGACGAAGTCGAAAGAGATTTCTTTCGACGATTTCAGGATCTGTGCTGGCTATGCCTTTGGCAAATTCATCCAGAATCTCTCGGACTCGCCGCACGGGTTGGGAGTCTATTTCCAACAGATGTTTATTGTACACATCTAAAATATGAAGAAGTGTCGCTTTTTCTTCGGAGATCTCTAGATGAGGAGTCTCCGAGGTGGTTCGATCTTGTTCCCAAGGTATATCGAATTGCTCCAGCAGTTTCCGTACCCATTGCTTCAAGAGACCTCCCGGTCATTGACGCCAAAAATGTGATCTCTGGCCTAGGATTTCTTCGGATATTTTTTTGGTTAATGAGAGTCCTGAAGTCTAGACTTGTTTCAACTTGGGACACAAATGTCCCGAGTTGATCTAAGAATATGAGGAAAAGGTCGGTAGATTATTAATATAATTTGTATTTAGTGAATGAGGGAAGACAGCCGACAAGAGGGTGTAAGAAGGCGGTGATGACCATGAGTCAAATGAGAACTCTTTTGATCGTAGATGACGAAGTCGATATGCTCGAACTGTTGGTCGAGGAAGTGCAGTCATGGGGGATTAAAGTTCATTCCGCCGCGAGCATCAAAGAAGCCATGGAAATCTTTCGAACAGAACCCATTGCAGCGATTTTGTCAGATATCTCGATGCCTGGAGGGACGGGAATTGATTTACTCGAGTGTGTTCGTGGGATGGGTCGAGACACTCCATTCTTGTTTTTGACCGCTTATGATAAAAAGGAATTTTTACTGCAAGCGATGAAACTGGGAGCTATTGATTTTCTTGAAAAGCCTTACAACAACCAGCAGCTTCAAGATGCTGTGTTCAAGGCCCTTGAAATTGGCGTTCGTTTGGCGGCCGTTGAAAATTCGATCTATTTGATGGCTGCACCTGAGAGTATTGCCAAACAACAGAAATATATTAATTTGCTCCGCATTCAGCATGCAAAGAGAGATCGAAAGAAAAATGTATCTTAGGCTCTTTGTCTGAGCAGTCGAATTGATTTGGGGATCGCCCGAATCAGATCAGACGCCATCAGGCTGATTGGATCCCTGGTTCGAATCCACTGATCGGCCATCCAGCCATGAATAAAAGCCGAAAGACAGGCCGACTTCTCAGGATCTAATCCTTGAGCACAGAGTCCAGCAATCATTCCGGTGAGAACGTCCCCAGTTCCGGCCTTGGCCAATGACGAATTTCCACTGGTGATCAAACTCTGTCGTTTGTCGGTGGTAATCAGGGTATGGGGTCCCTTCAGCACCAGAGTTCCACTGGTAATTTTTTGAGCTTCAATCGCACTCTCTTCTCGGTGTGAGTCTATTTCTTTCGCTGAAACTTTTAAAAGACGAGAAAGCTCGCCACTGTGGGGAGTCGCGACCCAATTTTTCGGCAGAGGCCACAGGTCATATTTGACACAGGCATTCCAGGCGTCAGCATCGACGACAACTGGTGAGTTTTGGGATTTCAACGATACCAGAATCTCATGAACGTTCTGACTCACCCCAAGTCCGGGGCCAATGGCCCAGGCGCTCATCGGATGAGTCTGGATTTCTTTTGTCGACAAAGGATGGAGAAGAATTTCTGGGTTTTTTATCGAAAATTGCGGTGTTAGATCAGAAAACAAATGGACGTAGCCAGCGCCCAAACGGTATGCCGAACGGGAGCAAAGGACCAGGGCGCCGGCCATTCCGTCAGAGCCAGCAATAATTCCACAGCGGCCATGGTCTGATTTATTTGATCGATCCTGGCGAACAGGAAGATCCTTTTGGGCTTCGATCAAAGTGTATAAAATTTGATCTTTTGGGATCATGGAGCAATTCCTTTCCTAAGACAGATCAAAAGTTTCATTCAGTTCGGGACGACGAACATTTTTCCAACCCAACTCATGGGTGATTCGATAGGCTAAGGCTTGGCTGGCCTCAGGCTCCCCATGGTTGATCAGAGTCAATTCAGGCTCCTGTTGAAATCGCTGGAGCCAAGCTATAATTTCATTGGAGTCCGCGTGGGCGGAGAGCCCATCAATCGAGAATATTTCGGCTTCGACATCAACGTCGGTATGATGAAGGCGAATTTTTGTAAGACCGTCCTTGAGCAGGCGTCCCTTAGTGCCCATACCTTGGTAGCCAACAAAAAGAACTCCGTTTTTTTCATGAGGGAGTTTCATTTTAAGGTGGTGCAGAACCCGTCCTCCCTGCAACATTCCGGAAGCAGAGATCACAATTTTTGGTTCGTCAGACATACAGAGCAGCATCGAGTCATCAGGACTGAGGGTGGGTTTAAAAACTGCCTTTCCCAAGGCTTCTTCGATGTCGTTTCCAGTAAAATCTTCTTTCAGCTCAGGTAGGTTTTTCAAATACACTTCGGTCACTCGGTGAGCCATGGGGCTGTCTAAATAAACTGGGCAGCTTTTGATATGTTGTTTCTTTTTAAGTTGTGAAATTAAATAAAGAAGATCTTGGGTTCTGCCGACGGAAAATGCAGGAATGATGAGAGTCCCGCCACGACCGATGACCTTGTTGATGACCAGGGCTAAATTTTCAGAGACATTTGTTCTTGGCAGAGCACGATTTCCATAGGTCGACTCTACCACCAAGACATCGGTATTTTGAATCGCTTCGGCTTCTCGTAAAATAGGCGGAGAAGGCGACCCAAGGTCTCCTGAAAAGGTGACTATTTTGGAGCTATTGCTATTGGTCGCCGCCAATTGAATATAAGCGCTGCCAAGAATATGACCAGACCGACTCAGTCTAAAACTAAGACTTTCAGAGAGGGGGGTCCATTCATTCCACGGCGTTGCATGGATCAATCGATTGCACCCAAGAGCGTCAACCTCTTGATAGAGCGGTAGTGCTGGATCGTGACGAGAATGCCGAATCTTATTGGCAAAGTAGGCATCCTCTTCCTGGAGTTTGGCTGCGTCGAGCAACATGATGGGAAGAAGATCTGATGTCGGGGCTGAGCAGTAAATGGGCCCCCGGAAACCATTCTTATACAACCTCGGCAGATATCCTGAGTGATCGATATGCGCGTGGGTAAGAAGGACGCATTGAGCCTGGTTGAGATCCGGCTGATCCAGCCAATTTAATTGACGAAAATCCCGTGGTCCCTGGAAGAGGCCACAGTCAACCAGTCCTTTAAAGTGATGATGATCAAAAAGAATTCGACTGCCAGTGACGGTGCCTGCGGCACCACGAAAAGTAAGTTTCATAATTGCGTAGGAGTCTAGTGAGCATTTTTTCGTTTAGCAAGAAGCACCTTGTTTTGGGGAGGCCAGCGTTGTCATCGAGTTAAATGTGTCAAAAAGTCCCTAGCTGCTGCGCGCAGCAATCTGGGTTTTTCTTTTCTCAAGATAATAATCCAAGTTTCCGTCGGTGATGATCAGCTGATTGCGATCCAGTTCAAAAACCTTGGTTGTGATCTCTTTTAAAAAATGACGGTCATGGCTGACGATCATGACTGTGCCATCAAATTTTTTAATAGCGCTGAGGAGAACTTCACGGGTGCTGATGTCCAAATGATTGGTGGGCTCATCCAGAACTAAAAAATTGATGGGTTTTGCTAGAATTGTCGCCAACACCACGCGAGATTTTTCTCCGCCAGACAGAAATTTGACCTTTTTGTCCACGGAGTCTCCGGAAAATTTGAGGGCTCCTAGAAGGTTTCTGACGTAACCCACTGATTGGTGGGGCACAGAGTGATGAACTTCTTCCATCACGGTGCTCTGTGGGTCTAAAAGATCCATCGAGTTTTGGCTGAAGTACCCCATTTGAATGCTTGGTCCCAGTTGTAAAAGGCCCTCAGTGGGATCAGTTTCCCCAGCGATCATTTTTAATAGGGTCGATTTTCCAGCGCCATTGATGCCAACCACAGCGATTCGATCCAAGCGTTTCACGAGCCCGGTGGCTCCGTTAAAGACAATTTTTTCTCGGCCATCGTCATGGGTCCAAGTTTTCGCTAAGTTTTCAAAGCGGACAACTTCGTCACCGCCTCGAGGTGGATTTGGCCACTCAAAAGCAACGGAGGCTTCATCCTCGAGAACTTCAATGCGTTCAATTTTTTCAATTTTTTTCACTCGCGATTGGACCTGAGCGGCATGCGACGCTCTGGCTGCAAATCGAGCAATGAACTCTTCTTCTTTGGCGAGCATTTCGTCTTGTCGACGAGCAGCTGCTTTGAGCTGATCTTTTCGAAGTTCGCGCTCTTTTTCATAAAAGTCATAGTTGCCAGAATAAGACGTAATTTTTTGGTGAGAAATTTCCAGAGTTTTGTTGATGATTCGGTTTAAAAAATCACGATCATGGGAAGTCATCACCAAAGCGCCAGGGAATTCAACCAACCATTGTTCCAGCCAAAGAATGGATTCCAGATCCAAGTGATTGGTTGGCTCATCCATCAGCAAGACGTCGGGGTTCAGGATCAAAATTTTCGCCAAAGCGATTCGCATTTTCCATCCACCGCTGAAGCTTCCCGTATCACGATTTTGTTCTTCGGGGCCGATGCCCAAGCCGGTCAAGATCTCGGCGGCTCGGTATTCAACGTCATAGCCTCCCAAGCGCTCAAATTCTGCTTGAGCTTCGCCATATTTCTCGAGGATGGAGTTCATTTCAACTTCCGACATTTCTTCGGTCAATTTTTGTTCAAATTGTTGAAGCTGTTCGCGAATGTTGGCTAAGCCGGGCAAGCTATTTTTGACCTCGTCGAGCACCGACGAGCCCGACATATTTTCTATGTCTTGAGAAAAGTATCCCATACGCACTCGATCTGACTTTGAGATATTGCCGCCATCGACGCTCTCGTCGCCAGTGAGAACACGGAACAAAGTTGATTTTCCGTTGCCGTTGGGGCCGACAAGGCCAATTTTTTCTCCAGGATTAATCTGAAAGGAGCTGTTGCGAAAAAGAATTTTCGGACCATATTGCTTGGTCAAATTGTTGGCATGAATCATAGGTGGCAATGAGACTATCCTTGTTTGCGCTGAGTGTAAAGGACCTTTGAGCGCCTTGATGTTCTCATCCGTGGCCCCTAGGATAAAATCATCAGGAGGAATCAATGAAAAATTTTACCCTACGCTGTCTTTGTTCAATTTTTTTAGCGACTGCTTTATTTGCGGTCTCCACTGGAGTCTCGTTCGCTGCCCATGCAGAATCTAGCTCTGCTCTGAACTGTATCGAAAAACGAGATATTCGACGTTTTCATATTCAGGGGCGAATGCTTATCTTAGAAAGCTACGGACGTAATTATCAAGTTGATGTTCGACCTTGTTTTAATTTTGAGATGGCCGAAAGAATTCGATTTAGAGACAGTTTTTCGAAGCTCTGCACCTCTGACGTGATCTATTTTTATGATGGATTTGGTCGTCTACTGGACCGATGTTTGATTCGATCTATCCAGTAGTCAAATAGTAGAAATGACCCATCGCCTGGTCTTCCTGACCAGGCGGAAAGTGCCAATGGGCCTCTGTTTCCAGCTGTTCCTTGTTTATGCAGTCTCGCTTCTTGCAACGAGAAGGGGAAGAAAGGGAGATCTCTGCCCTGAGATTTCCTGAAGGAGGAGCTATGATGACCCCGGAGGTCTCTAGATTTGCACAAAAGATTCGGTCCATTGACGACGAAGATTATGGGGATTTCATGCGCAAGGCCAATGCCTATTTGATGGAGCTGGAGCATGAATTGGGTCCCTTGGCTGATGACAAAATTCGACGCAAAATGATCGAGATGCAGACGTATATTCAATATTTTCCAAATTGGCAGGTGGATTTAACAAAGAAGAAAATCCACGAAGATGCGGCCGTTATTGATGGATGGGTAAACTCTCACCATCACCCGCTGTCCACGTCTCCCCAGATAGGATAGCCCCGTATTAAATGTAGGTGTCATGACATGTCAGTTGCATTGACTGAGGGTCACCGTGGATGAGGTGCTGTCGGTGTCGACAAAATCGGCCTGTCCGCAGGTGGCATTGAAAGTCAGGGTCACGGTCCCAGCGCGAGATCCAGTTAAAACCGACGAGATGATTCCACTTGTTGGATAACAACAGCTGGCAGTTCCCCACGTGACGTTGTTGAATGTGTGAACCGCCTTATAGTGAGCTAAATTGTGATACATCGTCATGGTTCCAGTGGCGATACGATCTCCACCCGCTCGAGTTCCAGAAACTGTTAAATCGGACGATGTGATGCTGTGATCAAACCATTTGCGACCATGGGGCCCCTTCATCTGCCTTCGAATTCCGTCAATTTCAATCGTGCGTACGCCAGAAGCCATGGTGACAAATATTCCTGTGCCGGGAATAGACGTTCCATCATAGGCTGTGTGTTCCCCGGTGCTGGTCGTGATCGTCGCGCCGGATGACAGCCTTAAAAGTTGTTGAGTGCAGGTGCGAATCAGGCGGCTACCATCGGTCAGCGCGCCTGGTTGGCTGCCATCGGTGCAAAACCCAGGGGACCAGGACTCGGTCCATCCTCCGTATAAAATAGCGGTGCCCATCGAACACCCATTCCAGGAAAGACCATTTTTGTCGTTCAAACAATTGCCTCGGGCCGTTGCGAATGAACAAGTTATTGCAAGTGGGTGAATATCTTCCGTCTGAGACATCAGATCTGGGGAGATCGCACCCTCCAGGGCCGTGGCCAGCTCCCCAGCCTCCGCCATGGCTGATTCGGCGATGTTAGCGGTGGCTTCGGCGCCGTCTGATGTCAGTAGGGATCGATCTTTTTTCACGCACCCAATGGTGATCGCAATCAATACTATGATCGGGGCCAATCGCAGAATGGATGGGAATCTTGTAGACACTTTTTTCCTCCAACACCGTGCACTTTCATTCTGCGCGGGGGATGGACCAAGATCAAGAAATTCCCGTCTCGACAAGATCGCCAGGAGGGACTGCGAGCTAGAGCCAAGGTCTAGGTCGCAATGCGCCCCTTTATTTCAGGGGAGATGTCTTTGCACTGGAGGTCTCAATAATTTCAATCGAATTTTCAGAATCCAGCAAAATCTGAGGGTTTGCTTGGCTAGGATCAATTTCGTTGAAGGTGCCGGTGGCTCTCACTCGGATACTTTTACTGATCCACTTGTTGCGGCCGTTGACGTATTCCCCTGGGTGTCGATCCCAGGCCGCCTGCAATTTTTGGCGGATTTTTTCAAAATTCTCCATCGATTCAAAATTGACCAGAGTGTATTGGCGACTGAGTCCTTCGGGTAAGAGCTCTTGGACCGCAAAGACATTGAATTTAATTTCCGGACTTTTTGGGAAAAACACCAAGGCGCCCTCAACGACAGCTGGTAGGCCATGGATGTTTCGGATGGCGTCGATGACCTTTACTGGCTGGGGATCATTTTCAATCAGCTGAAGATGCGTCGGCTGTTTGGGTCTTCGTTGAATGGTGAATTTCAGCTCGACGATGTCGCTGCGAAAAAGATCCTTTGTCAGTTCGGCATTTTCTACAAAAATCGGACAGACGGCGTCCTTGTATTCCACCACCAAAATATGTCCACCTTCGGCGATGGCGTGCACCAAAAATGTCGCGCTGGTTTTCCCGAGAAGCTCATCTGGAATTTGTGCCTGGTGGGGATAGGGATCGGATGAAATTGGTGGTCGAAAGGCTTGGATCATTTCCAGCTTGGACACCAAGATATGTTTTTGCGGAGAGGGGTTGTCGCTCACAAAAGCGCCAGTAATTTTGATTTGATCATGACGTTGCACCTGCGCCAGCTGAGTTCTCACGGTCGAGTTGTCTGCAATCAAAGACATCTGAATATAATCAAAATAGTTACTGGGATTTCGATAAGTAAAAACCACCATTTTTCGGTCTGAAATACTGCCATGAACCCATCCGGTGAGCCCGTCAGTGGTCAACGCCGTCTCGATCTCGTGAAGATCAACAGCGGCTGCGGAGAAAGAAATCAAACTGCTGAGAAGAAAAAAAATAAGTGTTTTCATGGCTCTTAGCTATAGCCTCAGGCGAGGGCGAGGATCAATCCTTGGTGATCAAAACAACGCTCTTAGTCTAGAAACAAAAAGATGAGTTTGGGTCGATCGGTTCGATAATGCAGGGCATGGGTTCTAGTTTCGAGTATGGATCTTTTCACAGACTTCGTTTTCAAGGGGGCGTCCTGCCTCGAAGTCGGCGGCATTTTGCAATGTCGTCTGTGCGATATTTTGCAAAGCTTCATTGGTCAAGAAGGCTTGGTGGGCGGTGACGATGACGTTGGGGAAGGTTAAAAGTCTTGCGAGAATATCGTCTTGCATCACCTGAGCCGAGAGATCTCTGAAAAAGATCTTTTCTTCTTCTTCGTACACATCCAGTCCCGCTGAGCCAATATGGCCAGATTTCAAAGATTGAATCAAAGCCTTTGAGTCAATCAGAGCTCCTCGGCTGGTATTGATCAGCATCACGCCGGCCTTCATCATTGCCAGTGATTTTTCATCGATCATGTGCTGAGTTTCTGGTCGTAATGGAAGATGAAGCGAGACAACATCTGCCTGACGGTAGAGAGTCTCGAGATCTACGTATCTAAAATTGGAAACCTGACTGAGCTCCGGATTGGGGGCGATGTCATAGGCAATCACTTTGCAACCAAAACCTGCCATGATGCGAACAAAGACCGAACCGATCTGACCTGTTCCAATGACCCCGATTGTTTTGCCGTTCAGGTCAAATCCAACCAAGCCATCCAATGAAAAATTCATTTCACGCACTCGTTGATAAGCTCGGTGAATTTTTCGATTCAAAGATAGAATCAGCGCCACTGCATGTTCCGCTACGGCGTGGGGCGAATAGTGGGGCACGCGGACAACTTTGAGGCCAAGGCGGCTTGCCGTTGCCAGGTCAACATGGTTGAAACCTGCGCTTCGCAACGCCAGCAGTTTCACATTTTGATGATGAAGTTTTTCCAAACACGCAGAGTTCAATCGATCATTTACAAAGGAGCATGCCGCTGAAAAACCCTTGGCCAATTCAGCTGTTTCTGATGTCAGGCGGGAATCAAAAAAAACCAGTTCGTGACTAAATTGCCGATTGGCATTGATCAAAACATCTCGTTCAAATGCGTGGGTATCGAATACCGCAATTCTCACTTTGGGACCTCGCCAACTCTTGGTGCGAGCTTCCCTCATGGGTCGCAACTCAGTCAATCAATGAGATGAAATTGCTGCAACATTCTCAAGCCAAATCTGACAAAGAGTTTGTTGACTGCACCCGGCACCGTCTTAGGATAGGTTTATCTTTGATAATGGAGGTTCGGTGATGAGAACTCTGGCTCTGGTCGTCGTGTATTTGCTTGGCTCGGTATCGGGCGCCGCGATGAGCTTAAAAAAATTTGAAAACCGGTCATCGTTGATTGTGTTGGTGGTCATTGACCAGTTTCGAGCTGACTATCTCACTCGTTTTCAAAAACAGTTTCTGCCGGCAAATCTAAAAAACGGCCAGCCGGGTGGATTTCGTTTTTTAACCAGTCAGGGGGCTTATTTTCCCTTTGCTGAGTACGACGTTTTTCAGTCGATGACTTGTCCGGGGCATGCGATGATTGCCACCGGGGCGCATCCTTACTTGAATGGAATCCCGTTGAACGAAAGTTATGATCAAGACAAAAAAGATATGCTTTATTGTGTCGAAGATTAAAAGAATGTGGTCTCCCCGAGAGCTTTGAAGACGTCTACCTTTGGGGATGAAATCAAGAATGCGGGAGTCCCATCAAAGATCATCGCCATTGCTCTCAAGGATCGGGCGGCCATTGTCTTGGGTGGACATCGTGCGGACATGGCGTTGTGGATGGACTACAAGAATTTTCAGTGGCAGACCAGCAGCTATTATGGGCCAGCGATTCCGTCGTGGGCAGCAATGGTGAATGCGGAGCTTCGAGTTGCCGATCGACAGGAAAAAACTTGGAAGGGCCAAAAGATTCGTCTTCTTTCCAAGCAAGGCCTGAGTCTCAGTTACGGCGTGGATGTGACCTTCGATTTGGCCGAGAAGGCGCTCAGTGCAGAAAAAATGGGCCAGGGGGATGGTACAGATTTGCTCGCAATCAGTTTATCCAGTCATGACATGTTAGGGCATCGTTTTGGACCTAATTCTCAGGAGATACAAGACCTCACTGTTTATGAAGATCAGAGACTTGCGCAGTTTTTTTCCAAACTCAAAAAACATTTGGGCTCGCTGGACAAGGTAACAATTGTGCTGACTGCGGATCATGGGATTGCGCCCACGGTGGAATATGCGGCAAAGGCCAAGTTTGAAGCAGGTCGACTGGATTATCTGCAGATGTACCGTGCCGTGAATGAGAGCCTGGATAAAAAATTTGGCGCGCCTAAAAATAAGGAATGGATTGTCGCTTCAAAAGATCTCAATTTCTATCTGAACCGAGAGACCTTGAAAGAAAAGGATTTACCCAGTGCTGCGGTTGAAGCCGAGGTCAAAAAGGTTTTGTCGGCCTTGGACGGGGTTTTAACTGTGGTCACCAAGTCTGAAGTCGAAAAGGGTCTTTATCCTCCGGGAGAATTGGGGCAACAGGTGCAGCGTCAGTATGTGCCCGGCAAGAGTGGGGACGTGATGTTAATTCCTCGGCCATTTTTTATGGAAAAAGATGACAATGTTGTGAATCATCTCACGGGGTTTTCTTATGACCGCACGGTGCCACTGGTTTTCTTTGGACGAAAATTCAAGGCGGGGGTTTACTCCCAGACTGCCAAAGTCATCGATATTGCGCCGACGTTAACATTTTCGGTCGGAGTTTTGCCGCCTGCGACGAACGAAGGAAAGGTTTTGCCGATCTTCGAATAGCATTTTGCCGGGACTTATGGCAGCCTTTTGGGATGAATACAGTTTCCACAGTTCGATTGACTCAAACGGTGCAAAAGGGTGGTTGTGCGGCAAAGGTTGCGGCCACTGAACTCAGAAAAATTCTCGCTCAAGTCAAATTTCCGGCGGCTCCCAAGGAGCTGTTGGTCGACAGTGGAACCTTTGATGATGCCGCCATTTACCGCGTCAGTTCCGAGCTGGCACTGGTACAGACTTTGGATTTTTTTACCCCCATCGTCGATTCTCCGCGGCTTTTCGGAAGAATTGCCGCGGCCAATGCGCTGAGCGACGTCTATGCCATGGGTGGAAAACCAGCCACGGCGATGGCGATATTTGCTTTTCCTCTGGCTGTTCTTGAGAATTCGGTCGCGGTGGAGGTCTTGCAGGGTGCTTGCGACGCCATTGCGGAATCAGGTTCATCCCTTGTTGGGGGACACACGATCGATGATGATACAATGAAGTTCGGTCTGTCGGTGACTGGTTTCGTTCATCCCGACAGGGTGTGGTCCAACGCCGGGGCACAGGTTGATGATGTTCTGATTTTGACCAAGTCCTTGGGCACTGGAACTTTGACCGCCGCACTGAAGAGGGGCGAGGTCACCGAAGCACAGATTCAAGATGCGATGGATAGTATGTGTTTACTCAATGATGTGGTCGGATGTTTGTCGACAGATCAATTGGCAGGAGTGCACGCGGCCACAGACATCACTGGTTTTGGTTTGGCTGGCCATGGATTGAATCTAGCCAAAGCCAGTCAGGTGCAATTGGAAATACAGACCTCGTCTTTGCCACGGTTTGAAAAAGCTCTGGACCTGTTGGCCAAAGGATTTTTGACCAAAGCTCATCGCACCAACAGTGAATATGTGCAGGGGCAAGTTCAATTTGGGGATCAAAATTTGAGTTTACAACAGCTGGTGTTTGATCCGCAAACAAGTGGGGGGCTTTTGTTGGCGGTTGCGAAAGATCAAGCAGACGCCATCTTGTCCACTCTGTCTTCTCGTTTTCCAATGGCAAAAAAAATTGGAGCTGTGCGCCCCGCCTCTTCCATTCTATTGAATTTTATATGAACTCTGTGCAGCGATCTCAATTCAAAGATCTCTTTTTGCAAGAAACGCCATGGATTGACGTTCGAGCGCCGATCGAATTTGATCTTGGGTCGGTGCCTGGCGCGACCAATCTTCCGCTTCTGACGGATAACGAACGTCATCAAATTGGACTGTGCTACAAGACTCATGGGCAATCGGCAGCCGTTGAGCTTGGGCATCAGCTGGTGAGTGGGGAGATCCGCGCCGCTCGATTGCGTTCGTGGATGGATCAGATCCGGCAACGACCCAAATCTATTGTGTACTGCTTTCGAGGGGGCCTTCGATCGCAAATTGTTCAGACCTGGCTTTTGGAGCAGGGATTAGATCGGCCAATTGTTGATGGTGGCTACAAAGCTTTGCGACGTTTTTTTATAGAAACTCTCGAAGAGAGTGTGGCTAGATCTGAGTTCTTGGTCGTCAGTGGCCCGACAGGTTCTGGAAAAACCAGGTATCTTCATTCGCAACAGACCTCGTTCATTGATCTTGAGGACTTGGCACGTCACCGGGGCTCAGCTTTTGGCGCATTGCCTGATCCTCAGCCGTCGCAAGTGAATTTTGAGAATATCTTAGCTTTGGCATTTTTGCGTCTCAGTGATGGCCATGGACCCGTCTTAATTGAAAATGAGAGTCGAATGATCGGTCAGAGGGCACTGCCCGAGATTTTGCACCGTAAGATGCAATCCAGCAAAAAGCTGGTGTTAAAAATTGGTCTCGAAGAAAGAGTAGAAAATATTTTTCGTGATTATATTTTGGAGTCCAGTCTGGGCGTGGATGGGGACCTGCAAAAATTCGAGGATTTTCGTCGAGCTGTACGGGCAATTTCTCGGAAGCTTGGGGGAGCGCGGACTCAAGAAATTCTTTCCGACCTTGATATCTCACATCAAGAATTTCAGTCTGGTTTGGGTCTGGAGTCCAATCGCCATTGGATTCGAAAGCTCTTGGTCTGGTATTACGATCCGCTTTACGACCGCAGCTCAAAATGAGACAATATTTTCCCAAATAAGTGTAACGAATCGACCGTGAAGGTCACTGATACTGTAAAGGCGATTGTTCAAATTTTCAGTCCTAAGACTGAAAAATAACCACAGGAGGAAAAATGAGTAACAAGATCACAGCTTTGCTGACCACGGCCATTGTGTCTGGGTTGATGGCAGCCAGTGTTGCCCGAGCGGAGGACGCAGCTGGCGGCCATACCGGTGACAAAATGGCCAAAGAAAAGAACAACTGCAAGGGCAAAGTTCGGAATGAAAAAAACAGCTGCAAAGGCCAGAAAGCCATGAAAAAGAAGAAGGATAAAAACTCTTGCAAAAATGGCTGCTCAGAAAAAGTTGAAGGGCATGAAAAAGTTGAAAAAGAAGATCAGGATGATTAGTGAAGTCATTGTTCAATGATCTTGGGGTGGGCGTTGGATTACGCCCACCACATTATGCGGAAATAAAGGAACAGAAGCCAAAGTCCATCTCTTGGGTAGAGGTGATTTCCGAAAATTTTATGGCCTGGAAAGATTCTCCGATGGCCGGCGCTCAGGAAAATCTGCTGCAAATCAGAAAAGATTTTCCAGTTTTTCTCCATGGAGTTTCTTTGTCCGTGGGTTCTGTCGATGTCTTAGATAAAAACTATTTAGAGCGGCTTAAGCAGCTGGTGGATATGGTTCAGCCAGCGATGGTTTCCGACCATCTCTGTTGGACAGGGGTTGGTGGTGAGAATTTGCATGACCTTTTGCCAATTCCTTATACGACTGAGGCTTTGAATTTAATCAGTCAAAAAATTGATCAGGTTCAAAACTTTTTGGGGCGAAGAATTCTTATTGAGAACGCTTCTACTTATCTCGAATACCAAGCCTCTGAAATGAGTGAGTGGGAGTTCCTGTCCCAATTGTTGGCGAAGGCCGATTGTGGTCTTTTGTTGGACATCAATAATGTCTATGTCAGTTCGGTCAATCATGGCTTTGATCCCAAGACGTATTTGAGTCATCTGCCCATTGACAGGATCGGACAAATTCATTTGGCGGGTCACAGCACGATGGATGGTTATCTGGTCGACACTCATGATCATCCGGTTTGTGAGTCCGTGTGGGAATTGTATCGCTGGTGGAACAATGAATTTGGACCGGTGAGCACGATGATCGAGAGGGATGGAAACATACCCGTCTGGGCAGAGCTAGAGTCAGAGGTTCAGAGAATCACAGAGGTGAGAAGTGAAAAAAAACTTCGGCTTGGGTGAAATTCAAAGAATGATTTTGGGCGCGATCAAGAATCCCGATCAACCCCATGCTGAGCTGAGTTCCGTGATTTGCGAAAAGCCTCCGATCACCAGCCAACAGCGTCTGAGAATTTATCAGGAAGCATATAAAAACCGTATGTTGGAATCCTTGCGTGATGATTTTCCGCGAGTTGAAAAAATATTGGGTAGCGACGAATTTGACAAAAATGCGGCGATGTATCTGGAAAGTCATCCCTCTCGTTACGCAAGCCTCGCCGAGGCCAGTCAGCATTTTCCACAGTGGATGAAGGAATCTTCTGATGAACTTTACGAGGCAGCGTCCGTGGATTGGATCGAAATTCTAGCCTCCCATCAGGTAGAGGTCGATCGGCAGAACGTTCTGGGTCCCCAGGAGATCGGGATGGGAATTCCTTTTGTGATTATTAAAAATGCTACTTTATTTTCTTTCATCGGAAAGACGGATATCTTTGTCTCATATCGCAGCTGGGGGGAAATTCGCTCCCGGCAAATGCGTCCAGAGGAATTTCATTTTTTTCAAATGATCAGTGGGCGAATGGAAGTCGAAGAATTGGCAAAATTGGTTGAAAGCCTTCGCATGGATGAGGGGCAACTGCAGAATTTATTTTCAAATTGGGTTCGAGACGAAGTCATCTATTGCAAAAGGAGAGATGAGTGTTAAAAATTAATTGTTTACTCCAGGGGATTCCTGAGCTGATGAGCCGCGCCGTTATCGCAGCGGTCTTTATCCCCTCCGGCATTGGCAAGTTTCAAAATATGCCACAGGTGATTTCCTATTTTGAGTCCTTGCATATCCCACTGGCATCCATTCAAGCTCCGATGGTCAGTTTTTTTGAGCTGATTTTTGGGATTTTTATTCTGGTCGGATTCTTCACTCGTTTGTCGAGCTTGCCCTTGATTGGAATTATGGTGGTGGCTTTGATCACAGCGAAGTTGGAGGACATTACCAGTATTTCATCGCTTTTAGATATCAGCGAGTTTCTTTATATCGTTATTCTTACGTGGTTGGCAGCGCGGGGGTCCCAGTTTTTGTCTGTGGACGCTTGCAGATCCAAGGGCGCCGGAGCTTCTTGCAAAGCCGGGATAAAGCGGTAACAAGGACCCATCTTAAGCTGTAGGGAGATTGTAAAGATTGTGAGCTCCGATGACCAAAAGTCTTGGAAGCGACGTATTGAGGTGCGAATGCATCTTATGATCTGCCATCGCTGCAGTAAGTACGCAAAACAACTTGAACATATTGCTTCAGGGTTCAAACAATTTTTTACCTTGAAAGCCAAAGATCCAGATTCCTCTGAAATTAAAAAAATTGAGCAGGAAGTTCTTCGTAAAGTGAAGAGAGAGAGATAAAGTCTTGACTGGGGATGGGACTGCAACACGGAGGTCAGGATCGAAACCGGAACAGTTTTATTTATTGTTGGTCTTTTCTATTTCTTGGCTCATGGCCTGACTTTTCTATTTCGCTTTACGCGGATCCCTGACGTGCTGATGTTGGTGTTTCTTGGAATATTGATTGGACCTCTTTTGAATGTGGTTGAAGTTCAAGACTTTGGTCGCATGGGCTCAGTCATGACTGTGGTGGCCTTGGCCATTATTCTCTTTGAGAGCGGAACTCAGCTAAAGCTTTCCAGTATGGGGCGAAGTCTCGGGCCGACCTTGGTCCTGACTTTTGTGACCGCTATTATCACAGTGGTGATCTTGGCCGTGGGCTTTTTTCCATTTTTGGGGGGAGACTGGGGTCTGGCTTTGTTGACTGGGGCCATTCTGTGCGGGACATCTTCGGCCGTGGTTATTCCTATGGTTCAGTCGTTGAAAGTCGGCGAAAAAGCGGGAACAATTCTCGTTCTTGAATCAGCATTGACTGATGTTATTTGTATCGTTTTGACCTTTGCGTTGGTGGGCTCGATGCAGTCGGGAGCCTTGAGTATTTCAGGCATTTCGGTTCAGGTTTTAAAGTCTCTTGGTTTTGCCGCCGTCGTTGGAGTTCTGGGGGGATTTATATGGCTCCTGGTTTGGAAAAAAGTGCGGGAGATCCCGACATCGGTTTTTACCACCATCGCCTTTGCCTTTATTTTGTATGGGATTGCCGAGATTCTAGGAATCAGTGGAGCCATCGCAACACTCTCATTTGGAATTACACTGGCCAATTTGCCCGTGCTCTTTAAAAAATCCAACTTTCCCACGGTCTCTCAGGTGGAGGGACAATTTTATCAAGAGATCGTGTTTCTG
>Ga0210057_1002615_pt1 | contig 25595 bp, 26 predicted proteins | sample CryGeyCG2114_010_2_FD_183968 | JGI IMG/M metagenome (GOLD analysis project Ga0210057, IMG submission 183968) | Groundwater microbial communities from aquifer - Crystal Geyser CG10_big_fil_rev_8/21/14_0.10 (SPAdes) (version 2) | ecosystem: Environmental > Aquatic > Deep subsurface > Groundwater ...
TGGGAATTGATGAACTGCGCGATAAGGTTGATACGCTCATTACCATCCCTAATGATCGGCTCCTGCAGGTAATTGATAAAAAAACCTCGCTGATGGATGCTTTTGGCATAGTGGACGATGTTTTGCACCAAGGTGTCCAGGGCATATCTGATCTTATTACCATGCATGGTATTATCAATGTTGACTTTGCTGATGTACGAACGATCATGAAGGATGCCGGGAGTGCCCTTATGGGGATTGGAAGGGGTAATGGCGACAACCGAGCCATTGAGGCAGCCCGAGCAGCCATTGATTCACCGCTTTTGGAATTATCAATTGATGGAGCAAAGGGCATTCTATTCAATGTTACTGGTGGGCCGGATATGGGCATGTATGAAATTGATGAGGCAGCCAAAGCCATCACTGAAGCAGCTGATCCGGATGCCACAATTATTTTTGGGGCAATTGTTGATGAAGCAATGAGTGGGGAGATAAAAATTACTGTTATTGCCACTGGGTTTGAGGAAGGCGAGATTGAGAAGAAACCTAAACCTTTCCAGACAATGGAACGGCCAATGGCAACGATGATTGAAGAGCGCATTCCCGAGCCAGTGGTTGAGGAAGAGGAAAAAGAAGAAGAGGATTTTGAGGTCCCGGCCTTTATTAGACGAAAACTGAAGTAAATAGTAAAGTAATAATCGCCCTGCGGGGCTAGTAATAGAGTAGTAAAGTAAAAAAACGGCGAAGGCCGTTTTTTTGGTTGATAAAAATAATTTTTCTTGACAAAAATAAAAAGTATACTATAATAAAATTGCCCTGTCTGAACTGCCTAAATCATTCCAGGCAACTTCGACGGGGAGCGGGCTGTACCCCCCCTTGGTCCGCAGATGGCGCGAAATATGGGTAACCATATTGTTGACCTCTGTAGAATCCGAAGGGGGCTTTTTTTATTAAATACTTCTTGACCCCGCTAAAATTCCTTCCCGCAAAATGGATTACATCCTATTATTATGAACGAAGTGAATAACAAGGTTTCCTCGCCGTAGACGACAGGTTCTTATTGCTGGATTGTCATCTACGGGGTCTGCGCCCCGTATATAAACTCGGCATGGAACACGGATGAATAATCAACGTAGAATATCCGAGTTTATTGTACGGGGCTTGACAAAATTATAAATATGGTGTATAATAAAATGTTCACAATCGAAAGATTGTGAACACAAATCTGCCCGTGTGCGATAGGTTTCCCCTCCTGCCTATCACTGCGGGCAGTTTTGTGTATAATATACTTGCAATGATAAAATTCATTCATTTTGCCGACTTACATTTGGGGATGGAAAATTATGGCAAGACCGATCCTAACACCGGCCTCAACTCCCGACTTTTTGATTTCCTCCACTCCTTTGATCAAATTATTGATTTTGCCATTAAAAATAAAGTGGACTATGTCTTTTTTGCCGGCGATGCCTACAAAAACCGGGAGCCCTCGCCAACTTACCAGCGGGCTTTAGCCGAGCGGATTTTTCGCCTTTCCCAAAATAATATCCAAACAATTTTACTTGTCGGCAACCATGACACGCCTTACCAACCACACAAAGCCAATACTTTGGATATTTTCTCGGCCTTAAAAGTGCCAAATGTACAAGTGGTACGCGAACCAAAAATCATAATCCGCCAGCTGGCGGATGACAACCTCCAAATTGCCTGCCTACCCTGGCTTTCACGGCTGCAGCTTTTAGAGGGCAAAACACCAACCGCCAGTGCCGAGAAAATGGAAGAGTTTTATCGCGAAAAACTGCAAAACATCCTTAAAGAGCTGATTAAAAAAATTAATAAAAAAAATCCATCAATGTTGCTTTTCCATGGCTCAATTGAGGGTTCAACTTACGGCTCAGAACGCAGTGTGATGCTGGGGCAAGATATAATTTTACCCAAAAATATTTTAAAAAATTCGCCTTTTTCTTATATTGCCTGTGGCCATCTTCATCAATTCCAAGAAGTACTCAAAAACCCGCCCACCATTTATTCCGGCTCAATTGAGCGAATTGATTTTGGCGAAGAAAAAGAAAAAAAGGGTTTTATCTATGGAGAAATTACAGATCACAAAATTAAATGGGATTTTATGCCACTTGCTGTCCGTCCCTTCGTAACTATAGTAGCGAAGATTAAAAACACTGATGAACCACTCGTAAAACTAAAAAAAGAAATTGATAAAAAGAAAATAAAAGATGCCGTAGTCAAGGTGGAAATTGAAGGACCAGGGGAAAAACTGTCACTCATCCGCGAGAGCATGATTATTGATCTTCTCAAGGATGCTTTTTTTATTGCCGGGATTTCCAAAAACTCAACTGATAGCCAAAAAATCACCGAGGGGTTTTCTGATACCATCACTCATACTTCCTATCATGACTGGCTGAAAACTTATTGGACGCAAAAGGGAATTGCCAAAAATAAAATTGAAAAATTAACTCAAATGATAGATGAATTGTTAGAAGAAAGCCGATAAATGTTTCAATGTTTAAATACTATAATAACTAATGAATATTTTAATGATTTAATATTTAAAACTCTTAAAAAAGAAATTTTGTTTAGTCATTATAAATTATATAACCACCTTTCTGTATAAAATTAGTCATTTAATCATTAACTAATATGATACCGATAAGATTGCGGATACAAAACTTTATGTCTTACGGCTGCCCCACTCTTTTAGATTTTTCCACTTTTCGCATTGCTTGTGTCACGGGCGACAATGGAGTAGGCAAATCTACGCTTTTGGAGGCAATCACCTGGGCTTTGTGGGAGGAGTCGCGGATTGGCGCCAAAGGTTCTGACAAACTTATTCATCAAGGGGAAGGGGAGATGGCGGCAGAATTAGTTTTTGAAACTGGCAAAAGAGTTTATCGGGTGGTACGTCAGCGAAAAAAGGGGAAATCAGCTCAATCCATGCTTATTTTTCAAATCCAAAAAGGTGATCAAAGTTGGCAGGATTTGACTGAGGCAACAATAAAAGATACTCAAAGCAAAATTAATCAAGCTCTCCATTTAAATTATGATTTATTTGTTAATTCCTCTTATCTTCGCCAGGGCCACGCTGATGAATTCACTGTCAAAACTCCCTCACAACGCAAACAAATTTTATCAGATATTTTAGGACTGCAAATTTATGACCAAATTTTGAAAAATGCCAGAGAGCGAGGGCGGGATACAAAAGCAAAACTAGAATATTTAGAAAACCAAGATCAACTTTTGAAACAAGAAATTGAATTAAAAAGTCAGGAAGAAGAAAAATTAAAAGAAATTGAAAAAAATTACTTGCAGTTAAAAAAGATGGCAGAGGCCAAAAACAAACAACTGCAAAGTTTGCAAAAAATCAAAAATCAATTCTCAATAATCTCGGAAAAAATAGAAAATGCCAGAATAAATTATAAAGAAATTGCCGATCAAATAAATATTCAAAGGCAAGAGATTGAAAATATGGAAAAAGAAGCAAAAGAAATTCATAAGCTAATAGAGGATAAAATTTCGGTCAAGAAAAAAGTAGAAGAATACAAAAGGTTAGAAGCCCAAGAAAAAATACTATCCCAAAAACAAATTGAATATCACGACCTTTCCCAGCAACTGGCGGTTATTGAGCACGAATGGTCAAGATTACAGAATGAAGCAAAACGACTTCAATCCTTAAAAATTTGCCCAACTTGTAAAAGACCCCTACCGTTAAAGGAAGCGGATAAAGTAATCCAACATTTACAAAAAGAATTTAATTCTCAATTTGGTAAGCAACAAAAAACAATCAAAAACAAATTATTAGTCCTAAAATATCAGCCAGAGCAACATCAGAAAATTAAAGAGAAAATGGAAAAGCTATACGGGGCAGTGGAAACCAGTCAACAATTTGCTCTTTTAGAAAAAGATTTAGATAATCTTTTACAAAATAAAGAAAAAGTAACTGGGGAAATAAAGAACAATTTAATAAAATTGCAAAAGATTAAAAAACAGGGGATACAACTGACCCACCAAAGTCAAAAAATTGAGCCGGATGTAAAAAAACTGGAACCGATTGAAAAGGAAGTATTTGATATGGAGGAAAATTTACAAAGACAAAGTCAAGTTTTGGGAAGCCAAAAACAGCTTATTAAAAATTTAGAAATTAAAGAAAAACAGCAAAAAAAATTAGAGGATCAAATTAAAGATTTAACTGAAAAGCAAGAGCTTTTGGGGGAGATTATTTTGGCTAGTTCTAAAGATGGTGTACCGGCAATGATTTTGGGCCATATTATCCCGGCAATTGAGGAAGAAACAAATGAACTTTTGGGTAAAATAACCGATGGCAAAATGAAGGTGGCGCTAGTAACAAAACGAACTACCCAAAAAGGTGAGGAAATAGAAACATTGGATATTGTTATATCTGATGAGTTAGGCGAGCGACCTTATGAACTTTTTTCTGGTGGAGAGGCTTTTCGGATTAATTTTGCTCTCCGAGTGGCTTTAAGTAAACTTTTATCCCGCCAAGCTGGTGCGCAATTGCAGTTTTTGGTTGTTGATGAGGGTTTTGGGGCGCTGGATAGTGCCGGCCGGGAGGATATAATTTCTGCCATTAATTCGGTTAAGGAAGATTTTGAAAAAATTTTAGTGATAACTCATATTGAAGAATTTAAAGAGGCCTTCCAGACAAGAGTGGAAGTAAAAAAGGATGAGGCGGGGTCAAAGTTAGAGGTTATAGGGTAGGTTTTGACACGGTTGAAAAAAGATTTATATTAAAAATGTCTCTATGGGTTTGGAGTGGCGTGACGGCCTGTGGGCCAAGCCTTTGGAGGCAAACCTCCCGCGAGGCTACTGGTGCATTTGTCGGCTACCTCTGCACCGGTAGCCTCATTTTTTGTTTATAATCAAGAGGCTGAAAACCCTGCGGCTTGCCGCAGAGTAGTTTATTTACGGTACAATAAAGATAATGAAGATTATTTTGGAACAAAAACAATGAAAATTATTTATGAAGATGAAAATTTAATGGTTGTAGAAAAACCAGCCGGGATTTTAACTCATCCTGCTGGAAAGATTTCAAAACCATCAGTAGTTGATTGGCTAATTAAAAAATATCCCCAGATTTTAAAGCATCAATGGCCAGAGCCAGATCGACCAGGCATAGTCCATCGTCTGGATGAAAATACATCCGGGATTTTGATGTTGGCTAAAAATCCAAAAACTCTAAAACAATTACAAAGTCAATGGAAAAGGGGATTGGTCAAAAAAGAATATCTGGCGCTGGTGGTGGGCAATGTCAGAGAATCGGGAGAAATTGTGGCTTTTGTTGGCCGGCATCGTAAGAAAGAACGGCAGGTGGCATCTTTTATTGCAGCAAAAGGCCGAGCAAAAGATATAAAGACGGCTAAAACTCGCTATGATATTGTGCGACATTTCAGAGGGCGGGGCAGGGAGGAGCTAACGCTATTAAAGGTGATGCCAGAAACCGGCCGAACTCATCAAATTAGGGTGCATCTGCAAAAAATCGGCTATCCAGTGCTTGGCGATCCACAATACAATACCAAAATTTCCCGTCAATTGAACAAAAAATTCCATTTATTCCGGCAATTTTTACATGCCAGCCGGCTGGAGTTTGAAAATCCTAAAGATGGCCAAAAAATAGAATGTTTGTCAACTTTGCCAAAAGAATTGGAACAAATTTTACATAAATGTTCTCTCGCTAATTGACTTCTTGTAAGATTTAAGATAAAATATTTTTGTATTTGGCTTTTTGCTTTGGCTTGGCATCTTGAAAACAAAGGGGTGAAAAAGATGGATATCTATAAGCAGTTTTGGACCGAAATTGACAGAATCCTTGGCCAATTCATTAAAGAACACAATACAAGATTGGCCACAGTCCAAATGGAGGCCCTAAAGGCAGTAGTTGGTAAATGCCAATTGCCCCAATGGGTCGCCAAAACATCTTCCCGAGAAAGTGATTCCTGCGAATGGGTTACCCAAGTAGGGGAAAAAGTTTTCCTTGATTTCCGGGGGAACTTCTGGAAAGTAAACGATTTAACCCTGCCATTGGATCTGACAACTGCCTCAATGGTTCATTGTTTTACTCCCGAAGAACTGGGGGCAATAGCTGAATTCATCCAAAACCATAATGGGGACAAAACCCTCCACATGCCTTAACCCGCCCTTTGGGCGGGTTTTTTGTTTACTCTGACTTGTCCCGAGTATATTGAGGGAGCTTTGTCGAAGAGTCGAATCTGTCGAAAAGTTGGTTAATCTCTTGACAAAAATGAAAAATAGCACTAATGTCATAATATAGTAGCAACTTGACAAAGGAGTGAGGAAGATGTATCTATCTTCCCGTCATAAACTTCATTGTTTAAACTGCAATCATGAATGGATACCAGAAGGGTGGGATAGTTTTTTGTGCGATTACGTTTATGATAAATCTGCGGAATGCGTCTATCAAATATCCAAATCCCAAGATCAACAAGAAGATAGAATAACAGTAAAATGTCCCAAATGCCAATCAGAAAGAATAGAAGTTGAGAGGGAACAAAAATGTCCTGTCTGTGATGGACGGGGAACGATCTTTCCTTCTCAACTACAAAAGAAACCTCAATCCTAACTATTTTTGACTCGTCAGCAACTGTGGCGGGTCTTTTTTAATCCCTAATCTCTTGGCCCCGCTACAAAACCTTTCTTGCTTACTGGAATTACCTGTCTCGCCGTCGAGCCAAGGCGGGCATTCTGTCACACAGAAACGGTTTATACGGGGTCTGCGGGGTGAAGTGGACTTTGTTCTACTTCACCCCTTGACAAAAGGGAAATTTTGTGCTATAATAGGAGGTTGAAAATCAGAGAAGGAGGAATTGACTGTGGCTGAACCTATCATGGATGTTTGTGGCACTTGCCAAACAGCTCACCCTGTCCAACTCGCTGAGATACCAGATCCGCCCCCCGATCGTGACGACCCCTGGTGGTGTGCTGATAATCTTTTCAGGATGGCGCCGCATCCTGCTGCTGGCTGTCAACCTGGCGGCAAGCAGTGCGAAGGAACCGGCACATCTCCCCAAACGATTATTTGGCCAAAAGAGGTGAAGGAAACTGCGCTAACCTAAGCGCAAACCCAAAAACTGAAAGACCCCCGCGCCCGGCCCCTGAGGGCTCCCACATCCGTGGGAGCCCTCTTTTCGTATAACTTTTATAACTTTATATTATAATGTAAATAAGATGACTAAAAAGGAAGTTTTTGTTATCTCCGGTCCCTCGGGGGTGGGTAAAAGCAGTTTGGCTTGGGAATTATTTTTGCATCATAAAAAAGACCTCCATATTTTGCCAACCTATACCACCCGGTCAGCCCGGCCAGAAGAAAAAGAAGGGTTGGATTATTTTTTTGTCAGCCCGGAGAAATTTCTGCAAATGGCAAAGCAGGGGAAGTTTTTGGAAACCAATCTTTATCAAGGCCATTATTATGGCTCTGGCAGGAAAGAATTAAATCAGGCCCTAAAAGAGGGTAAAAAGGTCATTTTGCTTTTGGATGTCAATGGCGGAATGAATTTAAAAAATATAATGCCAGAGGCAACTTTGATTTTTATCACTGCTCCGTTCAATTTTATAAAACAAAGAATTATTGATAGAGGGCGAAACACCAAAGAAGAGATAAAAATCCGTCTCAACCGTGCCAAAGAAGAGTTAAAATTCCAAAAACAGTATGATTTTGTGGTGGAGAACCCCCAAGACAAACCCGAAGAAGCCCTCAAAAAACTTGAAGTAATAATGGGGTTATGATAAAGTTAAAATGTTAAAAGTCAAAAGGTAAAACAACAACTAAAAAGAAAAAATTAGGTTCCATCTTTTAACTTAATTATTATGTACGCAATTATTATCGCCGGTGGCTCTGGCACCCGGCTTTGGCCAAAATCCCGGGAAGCCTCACCAAAACAACTCCATTCCTTAATCACTGGCAAATCTATGGTTCAAGAGACAATTGCCAGAATTAAAAAATTAATCCCGCCACGGGATATCTTTATTGTGACTAATGAAAATTATGCCTATAAAATCAGGGCGCATTTGCCTCAAATTCCCAAAGACAATTATATTTTAGAGCCCTATCCTCTGGGTACGGCCATGGCGATCGGTTTAGCAGCAACGCGCATCGCCAAAATCCAACCAGAGGCTAATATAGCAGTTTTATGGGCTGATGCTCATATTGAAAATCCCGATGAATTTCTTAAGTCACTCAGACGGGCCCAGCGGGTAGCCCAAATATCAGATGGCGCAATTTTGGGCATTAACCCGACTTACCCCTCAACTGGTTATGGCTATATTCGGATGGGTCAGCAGATAAAAATTGACGGCAAAGAAGATATGGCCTATAAAATTGAAAGTTTTATTGAAAAGCCAAATTATAAAACAGCAATGTCTTTTGTCAAAAAATGGGAATATCTATGGAACACTGGCATCTCTGTCTGGCGGGTGGAGCGCTTTTTAACTTTATTTGAAAAGCTTTTACCCAAACATTATCAAGCTTTAAATCAACTTGAACCATATTTAGAAAAAATAGATAATTCCAAAAAAATTGGCGCTGCTTGTAAAAATTTAGATCCCGTCACTGTTGATTATGCTATCTATGAAAAGGCCAAAAATCTGACAGTTGTGCCGGCAGATCTGGAATGGAGTGATGTTGGAACATGGACTGCCCTACAGGAACTTTTGAAAAAGAAAGGCGAGGATAATGTTATTCGGGCAAAAAAATTTGTTGAAATTGGAAGCCGTAATTGTTTGGTTGATGGTGGGGAACGACTCATAGCTCTAGTGGGAGTAGAGAATTTAATTATTGTTGATACTGATGATGTTGTTTTGGTAACCAACAGAAAAAATGCTGCCAAAGTGAAAGATTTAATCAATAAAATGAAAGAAGAAAATCTAAAGGAATACCTTTAATTATGAATGTAATGAATAATTTCAAGGTTCTTGAACAGCTCGCAGTGAACTCGCTGTGAACTGAAGTGAAAGGTTCTTATAAAAAGTAAAAAGTTAAAGGTTAAATGTTAAAAGTTAAAAGAGTGAAATGCCGAGTTTTCCCCGCCAAGAAAAGCGAAATTAAATGAGAAGAAATTTTTGGATAATTTTAGGTGCTATTGTTGTCTTAATAGTTCTGGCCGGTTTAGTTGACTGGCCAACTGGACCTAATATTCAAATCGGCAAATACTATAAAGAACTTAAAGTCCATGAAGGTTTGGATTTACAAGGTGGAACACATTTGGTTTATGAACTTGATACCACTGGCTTAAAGCAAGAAGATATTAATTCAGCTTTGCAGTCTGTTAGTGATATTATGGATCGACGGGTTAATAGTTTGGGGGTGGCTGAAGCAACAGTCCAATCGGCCAAAATTGGTGGCAAAGATGCAGTACTGATTGAACTGCCGGGGGTAATGGACATTTCTGAAGCGCTGCGGCGGATTGGCAAAACAGCTCATTTACAATTTTTAGAACAGGATGAAAAAGGGGAGTTAAAAGCAACAGAACTAACAGGAGCAAATTTAAAAAAGTCCGATGTCACCTTTGAGTCCCAAAGCAATGAGCCGCAAGTATCACTGGAGTTTAATGAGGAGGGAACAAAATTATTAGAGGAAATAACCAAACGTAATTTGCAAAAACCATTAGCCCCAGAACTTGATGGTGAAATTATCTCTATGCCGATTGTTCAATCAGTAATTTCCAGCGGCAAGGCAGTCATTACCGGTCAATTCACTGTTAAAGATGCTACAGAACTGGCAACACTTTTGAATGCTGGCGCCCTGCCAGTACCGATTAAAGTGGCCCAACAATATAGCATTGGACCAACACTGGGACGGGAAGCCGTCCAAAAAAGTTTAATCGCGGGTTTAATTGGTATAGCATTAGTGGCTTTATTTATGATTGTTTTGTATCGGCTGCCGGGGGTTATCGCGACACTGGCTTTAATTATTTACACCTTAATTGTTTTGGCCATTTTCAAACTTATTCCTGTGACGCTGACGCTTTCTGGAATTGCCGGTTTTATTTTATCTATTGGCATGGCAGTTGATGCCAATATTCTAATTTTTGAGCGGACTAAAGAAGAATTGCGTTTAGGTAAAACAGGTGGGCTGGCCATTGACGAAGGTTTTAAGCGAGCCTGGACGTCAATACGAGATTCTAATATTTCTAGTTTAATTACCTGTCTTATTCTATATTTTTGCACCACGGGATTAGTGCGAGGATTTGCTATAACACTAGCCATTGGTATTGTAGTATCAATGTTTACAGCCATTTCTGTGACAAAAACTTTTTTAACTTTAACGACAATGTTTAAAGGCAAGAACGAATGAACATTTTGGGCAAAAGAAAAATCTGGTATTTAATTTCAGGAATTTTTCTAATTGCAAGTATTGCAAGTTTATCAGTTTGGCGTTTAAAACCAGGAATTGATTTTGCTGGCGGAACTTTATGGGAACTGGAATTTAAAAATGCAACTAATAAAAATGCAATTGTTGATGTCCTAAAAGAACAGGGGATTAGTCCAATAGTTTCTTCAACTGGTGCTAATTCTTATTTAATAAAAATGCAGACAATTGACCAAGCGCAAAAAGAAAAAATTTTACAAGGGTTAAGCACCAAAGTAGGGGAGAGCGCTGAAAAATCATACCAGACTGTCGGGCCAACTGTCTCCAAAGATTTGCGCAAAAAAGCCATCATCGCTGTAATTTTAGCTTCAATTGCTATAATTTTTTACATTGCCTGGGCATTTCGAGGTGTCCCCCGTCCCGCTTCTTCTTGGCGATTTGGCATCTGCGCCATTCTGGCTTTAACCCATGACCTTATTATTGCCTTAGGCCTTTATTCCATTTTGGGCCATTTTATAGGAGTTGAAGTTGATTCCCTAATTATTGTTGCCCTTTTAACTATTATGGGTTTTTCCGTTCATGATACGATTGTTGTCTTTGATCGAATTCGGGAAAATTTAAAAAAGAATCCTTCATATAGCTTTGAACAAAATTGTAATAATGCTATTGTCCAAACTATGGCCCGATCTTTAAATACATCGCTGACAGTAATCTTGGTTTTGCTGACATTATTTTTGCTTGGCGGTGCGTCAATTAAATATTTTGTTTTAGGACTTTTGGTTGGTATCACTGCTGGCACATATTCATCAATTTTTGTTGCCTCGCCTTTATTAGTCACGTGGCAAAATTTTTCTATTAGAAAAAAAGGCAAGTTAACGTCTTAAGAGACCCGCCGAGGTCCAATGGCCCCTTGTAGGCCCAAATTTGGGCAGAGTTTGAACCATATATAATATTAATGCTTAATAACTAATGATTTAATGAATAATGAATATCAAAATGACTTAATGTTTAAAATTCTGACATTAAAACATTGGAAATTGGACATTGATTGAAAATTGAAAATTATATAAAGGAGGTATTATGTGGTTTGCAATTATAGGATTAATTTTCGGCATAATTTTTGGCATTTTAGCGCCAATTTCTTTGCCGATCGAATGGGCAAGATATAGCGCTGTTGGCATTGTTGCTGTCATTGATTCTTTACTTGGCGCGGCACGAGCTGATGTTGGTAAAAAATATAATACAACTATTTTTGTCTCTGGCCTTGTCACAAATATGTTTTTAGCCGCTGTTATTACTTATATTGGTGATCGCTTAGGCATTGATTTATATCTAGCTGTCATCGTGGCATTTACCATAAGAATCATTCAAAATATTGGTGTAATTAGACGCGGATTATTGACTAAATTTACCCAAAAAAGTTCAATGAACCACCTGGTCAGTAAGAAATAGTACTCACTTGGTGCATACCTAGACCTGGCCTTGCTGAAATCAAAATGGCCTCTCCCCTGGTTAAAATGTCGTACATCCTACATTAACCGACCTCGTACATACCAGAAAGAACAATTAATAGGAAATTGAATTAATTCCATCTATAATCTGGCCCTGCCGATTTGTATTTCCGCATTTGAGCTCTAATTTCTTCTAACCGTTTCAAAACTTTAGAGGGCCATTGGTGGGTTGTAAAACCAAAGGTACCCTTTTGAATATTAACAGTGCTTTTTCTATGTTTGTATATTAAGTTAACTGCTTCACACCACAATTGTAAATCATATTGCTTTTTACCATATAGTTTATACTTTTTAAAAAATGGAATAATTTTTTTAAATAAGTTATTTGTATTTTGTTCATTAAATCGAACAGCATTATTTTTTATTATATAAACTTTTCCACAGCCCAATGTTTGTTAAATTTTATGTAGTAATTCTAAATCATCTCGTCTTAAAGTCATCGCAAATTGTGCTTTCCAATAGAAGTATTCCTTTATATTCTTTCTTTTAAAATGTCGATCTCTCCTTAAAGTAAGGGCAAAACACCCCTCACCTTCCACTAATCCCGCAATAAAATCACCGGGTAATTTTTGAATGCTCATTTTATTCTATCTTGGTAATCTTGCCCTCGTCTAACATTTGGATGTTATTATCTTGTGGTGGTTGAGGACTTTTTGGAGGTACTTCTTCTTTGGTAGTAGTTTCACTTTTTGAGGATTCTTCTTTTTGCAAAGCTGGCTGATTTTCACTACTTGCCTCGCTATACCATGTTTGGCCATGACTATCATATTTCTCCCAAACCCTCTCCCCTATCTTGGCTACCTGTGGGACGGCTGGTTTTTTAAAAACTGCCTCCCCATCCACGACATTATTCAAAGGTGTATTAATTGTTGGTCCAATATACTCAGAACTTTCTTGTATCATCCTTTCTACTTCTTCTCGTTTGCGCCCATATCTTTCTCTCGATAATTTAGTAACTTTTTCTACATTTTCTGTCGTGCCAATAGCTGGTGGCAAAGTAATAGCAGAAAATGCAGGACATGTAACGCCCTCAATTGCCATCTTTATATAGACATGATAATTATCAAGATTGACTAAATCATTGGCAACAAAAACTGGCTCAAATTCTTTTTGCAAAAAGTCAGAATCAGCCGAACCCACCCGGAAGGAAATAATTGTACCAACATTACCAAAAACAGCATCAGAAACCAATTCTGGCATTTGAGCGATATATTGATTAGTCATAATAATTGAAAGTCGATATTTTCTTGCCTCTGATAAAATTGTGGCAAAAGAATCTGTCGCAAAATTTTGAAACTCATCAACATACAAATAGAAATCGCGCCGCTGCTCTTCCGGTATTGTTGCTCGACTCATGGCAGCCAGTTGTATCTTGGTAATTATCATTGAACCTAAAAGGGCGGAATTGTCCTCCCCTATTTTGCCAATAGATAAATCGAGCAAAATGATTTTGCCTGTATTCATCGCCTCTTCTAAATTAATTGTTGATTTTGGCTGACCAACAATATTGCGAATAAGAGAGGATGATAAAAATTGACCCACTTTGTTTTGGATTGGTGCAATTGCCTCGGTTCTAAATTTTTGATCATAGGCCTCATATTCATGAACAAAGAAATCACGAATAACTGGATCTTTAATCTGCTCAACAACTTTTCGCCGATATGTTTTATCGACTAAAATCCGCATAATGCCGAGCATGGTAGCATTGGGGTAATCAAGTAAAGCCAAAATAGTATTGCGTAAAATATATTCCAGTCTTGGCCCCCAAGATTCGCCAAAGATTTTTTTGAAAATCCCTACAACACCGGAGGCAATGATATTTTTCATTTCCGGATCAACTGCTTCCAGTGGGTTAAAGGCAACCGGATATTCTCGATCGGCAGGAGAGAAAACTATTACGTCGTTAATGCGCTCGTTGGGAATAAAATTTAAAATTCTTTTAATTAAATCACCATGAGGATCAACAACTGCCACTCCCCTGCCCTCACGGATATCATCAATAATCATATTTTCCAACATAGTAGTTTTTCCAGTGCCAGTTTTTCCAATAGCATATATATGCAAGCGCCGATCACTAGTTTTAATGCCAAATTTATGGATGATGTGGCGGAAATTTGTTTTGGCAAAAACCGTTAAATCTAAGGATTCAACATTTTCCTCAATTGGTAAATTAGAGGGTGGCTCACCCTTTTTTGAACCTGCCCAAACAATTGATGGCGTTTCAACTGAAATATTAGGCAGATGGAAAATAGAGGCAACTTCTTCAATATTTAACATATAACCAGCTCTTTGGGGAAAATAGCGTGAGGCATACAATGCTAAAATACTTGGCTCTAAAACTATTGGGGTTGCGGCAAAACCATTCATCGTCAAAAGATTATATTGCTTGAAAGCACCAACAACTCCTGCCACTTTACTTTGAGCAATAACGCTATCTGGTGCTATGGCAACAATTCTAATCAGTACTCGAAAGCCAAGTTTAGAAATTTTTTGCTCAACTGATTGTGGTGGTTTTTCTTTCCCCTCTTCTTCTTTATACTCTTTTTTCTTTTCTTCTTTTTTCTTTTCTTCTTTTGGTTTAACATTATGACCAAAAGCTTCAGCAAGCAGTTCGCCAAAGAAACTTAATCCACCGGAAAGAATTGTCTTGCCAAATCCCCCGCCTCCTTTGCCAGTCAAAGAGGCAACTTTTTTTTGCCATTCATCAGAAACTGGCTCAGCTAAAACTTGAATAAAAACCTTCTCATCAATATCAACTTTTGACAAAACGCCAGTGATGCCAGCTAAAGGATCAACTTCAAAATTGGGGAAAGTTTTGATGGGATTAATATCTGGCCGAGTTAAAACCAACTCACAACCTGCAACTTGTAAATTTTTGCTCCTTAGTTCTAACAACGCATCCTTGGCATAATCTTCCACTTCTTCAATTTCCACTATTGGATATTGGGCATAAATTTGTCCCTCAACATAATCTTTAATATTCCGAGGAACAAAAACATAAAATTGTAAATATTTATCACGGCTGGCCAGTTCAAATGATAAATAATCCTGAAAAGGAATACCCAGTTTATAAATGCCATGCATAGCGGCAAACATCTGTTCGGCTGCCAGCGGTGTTTTTTCATTATTTTTAGGTACTAACAGCCGCAGAAGTACAAAATCTAAGTTCTGATACCAGTCCAACCATTTTTTATTTTTATAAATTCGAATAAATAAAATTATCGCCCAAATCGGACCGATAATGACAATGCCCAAAAGCAAATATTTAATTATAGCAAGAAATAAATCCATTAACTCTTCCTAATGACGTTATCTATTGCCCCAAAGCAGGCCTGACCTTTTTTGGGAATAATAATTGTTACTTTATCGCCTGGCTGGCATTTATAATAGGAAACCGCTGCCGATAAAACCTGATATAATTTGCCCTTGGCTCTCACTTTATAACCATGAATATCTTCTATAAGTTGGCCAACTGCCTTTTTTCGCTCAACTGGACCAATTTGTTTAAAGACAAAGGTGCCATCTTTTTCAATTTTCAGCTTTAAAATATCACCAACGACTAATTTTGATTTTGAGGCATAGTTTTCCAAAACCGGATATTTTTTATTATCTTGACAGACAATTGATTGGCCATCAAAAATACCTTCAATTATTCTACTACTTTTGTTAATTAAATCAAGTGTTTTTCGCTGCAACTGACTTTCCTGCAAAATTTCTCGCGCCTGGTTAAGACAATCCTCTGCTTTATCTAAAAGAATTCGTATTCTCTCATTTTTATCAATAGCCACTTGTCCCTTCTCTTGCCACTCCCCCGCTGCTTGTAACAACTGTTTCATTTAATTTTACTCTCTTTCCTACCTCTTTTTCAACCTCCAAGCGCTCTTTAGCGTATTGGCTGCGGCTATTTTGTATAATTTGACTGCGAATTTGGGCATTAATTGGCGTTTCGTCTTTTATTGTTTGAATGGCAAAGGGCTGGGTTGGAGTATTGTCAATCAAAATTTTGATATAGGCATTGAATTTTTCAATATTGATTAAATCATTTTTATCAAAAACTGGTGCAAATTGATTTTCCAAAAACTCGGCGTCATTAATACCAATACGAAATATTACTATACTGCCAACATTGCCTAGAATTGCTTTGGCAATAATTTCCGACAATTGGGCAATATATTGATTAGCAACAACTAAATTAAGCCGGTATTTTCGTGCTTCTGACAAAATGGAACCAAAAGTATCAGTCGCCAGATTTTGAAACTCATCAACATATAAATAAAAATCTTGGCGTTGTTCCTCGGGAATTTTTTGCCGAGCCATGGCAGCTGAGTAAATTTTGGCAACTAAAATCATACCAAGCAGATTGGCATTGACCTCGCCTAATTTTCCTTTTGATAAATTAAATAAAATTATTTTTCCTTGATCCATGGCCTGCTCAATATCAATTGATGACTTTCCTTGCCCCATAATATTTCTCATCATTGTATTGGTCATAAAGCGACCAAACTTGGAAATAAAATAATTATACATCTCAGATTTATGGAATTCAGCTGTTTTGGCCAATTGCTGGGTCCAAAAAGCTTTAACTATCGGATCTTGGACATATTGGATTTTTGCTGCTCGATAAGCATCATCAGTGAATAAACGCGGAATCTCAATTAAAGTTCCACCCTCTGGCGCAGCCATTACTGTTAGAGCGGCATTCCGCAACCAGTGCTCAAATTGCGGGCCAACAATCCCCTGCTGGGTTGGATCAAAAAGTTTATAAAAAATGGCAATTGTCTCCTGAACTAAAAAGTCCTTCTGTTCCGGTGTTTTCCACTCCAAAAGATTAAAACCAAAAGGATATTCCATATCCGCTGGATCAACATAAATTACATCCCCCAAACGCTCTGGCGGGATTTTGCCCAAAATTTGTTCCACTGTATCGCCATGAGGATCAATATAACAAAGGCCTTTACCTTCCTTAATATCTTGCAAAATCATATTTTCCAAAAATGTTGATTTGCCTGTCCCAGTCATACCAATGGTATAAAGATGGCGGCGGCGGTCCTCTGTTTTGAGACAAACCTTTACCTCTGTGTCCCGATAGGCACATTTGCCCAAGACAATCCCCTCTTGGGACAAATTAGCTGGTGGGGGCGCTTTTTTGGCTTGCAAAAATCTGATATTGGGCGTTTGGGTAAAACGGGAAGGAAAATGATAGAGCGAAGCCAACTCTTCAGTATTCATGATCATCCCCTTGCCTTCAAAATGTCGTAAAATAAAATTAACGATAAAACGGGAGAATTTCCCCACACCCTTGTTTTTGAAAGAATTGGCTGCTGGATCATTAAATTGGGCAAAACCAGCTAGGGTATTGGTAATAATTGTATTGGCTTCTGGCAAGGAAGGTGCAACCCCTATAATGCGAACCTGAGCCTCAAAGCCAACTTTGGCTCCTTTAGTGGTAATTCTTTGCATCATCTCTTCCTGAGCTGGAGTTAAGCGAACTGGTATTTCTTGTTTTTGAAGCTGGCTCTCCACTGGTTTGGTTGATGACTGCATCTCGCCAATAAAACCAACTACTCCCCGCAGGGCTTTTTGGCCCGGTGTGGTAGCAATCCCCTTTCCCTGGGAAATTTGCCGGCTGGCAGCGGTTGTTGCCTGGCGCCACACGTCATTGATTGGCCGCATTAAAATCTGAATACAAGCCCGATTGGCTGATGGAAGTTTTGACAGGACATTGGTTAAATTATTAAGCGGATCAGATTCTAACACCCGATAAGTTTTAATCGGCAGGATAAATTTTTTCGTTAATTTCAAACAAGTTGCAGCAATTTCCGCGCCAGGCGCAAAAATTTTAAATTCCTTACTCTCATGAACTTGAGCATGGGGATAAAATGATTGAATTTGGCGTTCAACCATCTGTTTGTATTCCCGTGGGCTGGAGATAAAAAATCTGATTTCTCCTTCTTTTGCCACAATTTCCAAGGAAAAAACTGGCTGGCCAAAAAGTTTGGCAGAAAAATCTGGCGAGAAAACACTGGAGAGTGAGGCCAAAAACTGTTCAGCAACAGCAATTGTCTCGCGAAAATCTTTGGCAGTCTCCTGCTCAGCCGATAAAGTGTATCTTGGAATTAAAACTTCAAAAAAGACCCGCTCCTTGGCGTTGTATAACCGTAAAAAAGTTTTTTTGCGCCGATATAAAATAATCAGCCAGCCAATAATAGCGCCAATAATTATGGCCAAAAGACCAGGTATAATAAGTTCTGAAAAAGGATTATAGCTTTGTGTTACCACGATTAAAAAATCCCTCCTTTTTATCCGATATTCTCCTCTAAATGAGCATACGGATCGCTCTTTTGTGTGCCTTCCTCTTCTGCTTCTTGAACATTTTGGCCTAAATCTTCTGTGGTTAGTGGATTAGTTGGTTCTTGTGCCTCTGGCAAAGCCGTGGGTTGGGCTCGGGCAACGGATTCTAGCGCAGACACAGCAGGTGGTTGGGGTGGTTTCTCAGGCTGGATTTCTGGTTGGGGTTGTTCAACTGGAAGTGGTTGCACCTGGGAAGTTGGCTGCTCTGGTGGAGGTGGTTGGATCTCTGGCGCTTGAGCTGGTTGCGGCGGTTGTACTTCCCAACTATCAGGACTCCCCGTTTTTTCCGGAATTGAAGAAGAAGGAGGTAAATCTGTCATTTTTACTCCTTTTTTACATTATAACTGAAAGTTAAATGCTTTGCATTATATAATATATCTCTGCAAAGTTAAATTGAGTCCTTTTATTTTTTTGAAAAATTAATCATTTCTTTGACAAAACTCTGGATAAAATATAAATTGTGTTGCGACAATAACCTTACACCTAAAATTTCCTGCTCTTGGAGTAAATGAGCCAAATAAGCCCGGGAAAAGCCATTTTTACAGGCGCTACATCCACAACCCCTCTCTATTGTTTTCAAATCCTTCTTTCCGGCTGATTTGCGCAGGTCTAACCGGCCTTTTTTGGTATATACCGTGCCATGACGGGCTAATCTAGTTGGGGCAACACAATCAAACATATCAAAACCATATTTAACAGCATATTTTAAATCTTCTGGCTCCCCTACTCCCAATAGATAATGCGGCTTATCTTTGGGTAATAACGGCGCTACCCAGCGGATAACTTTATACATATTACCCTTACCCTCGCCGACTGAAACTCCACCCACCGCGATACCGTCAAAGGGCAAAGAAGAAATAAACTGGGTGGATTCTTCTCTTAAATCTTTATAAATTGAGCCTTGAACTATACCAAAAAGGACTGGTTTGTTTTTATTCCGCCATCCGCCAGCTGGCGGAGCGGATTTCGTTTTCTTTTGAAAGTATTCTAATGACTTTTGCGCCCATTTGTGAGTCAATTCCATCGCCTTTTTGGCTTTTGCACGGTTTATGGGATATTCGGCGCAGACATCCAAAACCAAAATTATATCTGAACCCAAATTTAACTGGATATCAATCACTTTTTCCGGGGTGAAAAAATGCTTTTTACCATTAAGATAGGAGGCAAATTCCACACCATTGTCTTTTATTTTGACAAATTTATCACGCAGGGAGAAAACCTGATAACCACCAGAGTCAGTTAAAATCGGCCCCTGCCAGCGGGTAAAACTGTGCAACCCTCCTGCTTTTTTAATAAATTTATCACCTGGCCGTAAAAACATATGGTAAGTATTAAATAAAACTATCTCTGTGCCGATATTTTTGAGTTCCTGGGGTGAAAGCGACTTAACTGCCCCATGGGTGGCACAGGGCATAAAAGCCGGCGTGTGAAAACTGCCGTGATTGGTGGTAATTTGGCCGGTGCGGGCGAGGGATTTTTTTGACCCTTTTATAATTTTGAATTTAAACATTGCCTAATTTTACCCTGAAATTATTAGTTTGTAAAGAAAAAGGGCGTCATTTAGACTAGACGCCCGAAGGAAAAAACGAAGCACCAGTCCCCCTACCCAGATGATGGCCAAAAGAACCAAACCAACCAAACCAATCTTCAACTGGAGTCCCCCCTTTTGGAGATATCATCAAGCCGGCTTTTTTCCGTCATCTTCACCCATTCCCTGAACTGCCCGCGCGCCTGCCTTCATGCTGGCCGGACAAAGTATCTCTCTCAAATCGCCAATTTCTAATTGTGGGAAGGTCAACCGGATTGGTGGTTTCCTATCCAGTAGCCAAGCTATTGGTAACCAGATAATCAAGTCGCCTGAACTGTTTTGGACAATTTTTGGTTTTGACCGAGTACCGGAAACATCATAATGGACAAAAACCCTTTTGCCAGCAACTTCCTGGACCAAAAACCCTTCACCCAGGGTCAGGACACGATAGTCATCTTGGAAAAGAGTAATTGAAATCCGTTTGTCATCTATCGAAACCAGCATATTCCCTACCTCCTTTTTCTCAAGGTGCGATATCAACATACTACCAAAAACCCTCACTTTTGGCAAGGGTTTTGGTGAGCACGAATAACACGAAACCAAACAACACTAATGACACGAATGTTTTGTTAGCATTAAAGTAATAAACGCTGTGCTAGTATTAATCACTTCGTTAATAGTAAAGTACTCTATTACTAGCCCCTTGGGGGCGATTATTACTCTATTACTCTATTATTTTAGTTCTACTTTGGCCCCGGCTGCTTCCAGTTTTTTCTTGGCCTCTTGGGCATCGGTTTTGGAAACGTCTTTGGCCACTTCTTTTGGAGCTGCTTCAACTAAATCTTTTGCTTCCTTTAATCCCAATTGCTGATTAATTTCCCGAACGGCCTTGATAACTGCGATCTTTTGAACGCCAGTATCAGCCAAAACAACCGTATAATTGGTTTTTTCTTCTGCCGGTGCTTCACCGGCGGCCCCAACAGCAGCGCCTCCTGCAGCGGCAACCGGCATGGCAGCAGCAGAAACGCCAAATCTCTCTTCCAGCGCTTTTACCAACTCTGCCAAATCCGCCACTGACAATCCTTCAATATCTTTGATTAAATCCTTAAACTTGCCAGTTGGCGCTGGTTTGGGTTTTTCCTCTTTGGGTTTTGGCGGCTCTGGAACCGGCACTGGTTCTGGGGCTGGCTCTGGTGTTGGGGTTTCCGCCTTCACCCCTTGGGTTTCGGCGGACACGTCTGCTGGCTTTTCTTCGGCTTTTGGCTCTTCTGATGGCGTCTCGCCTGGAGCGTTAGCGGAAGGTTTTTCCTCTGGTTTGGCTTCCTCAGCCGGGGTTTCTTCCTCCGCATCTTTCGATGCTCCGGGTAAATCCTTCTTTTCCTTTTCCCCTTTTTCCTCATCCTGAGGGGTTTGATCTTTTTCATCTGCCATTTTTTCTCCTTTCGTTTAACACTTATTTCACTAATATTGATACTAATTTCACGAATATAATTTAAAGCGGGTGGAAGGCGAAGCCGCAAGCTTTCAACAGTGACTAAAGCTAAGTGCAACGCTCCCGATGCTTGCATCAGGAAGTGAAACGGTCACTTTGAAAGCGCGGCGAGCCTAGACAGGACCCGCTATTTCAATTTACTTTTTCCTGATACTGTTTTAATATACTAACTAAACTATTTAAATTACCCTTCAGTGCCCAATGTAATCGATAAATTGGCGCCCGAATTGCCCCAACCAGCCGACCGAACAACACTTCTTTGGGCGGCAAGAGCGCCAACTGGATAATCTCTTCCTTCGCCACTGGCTTTTCATCAATCCACCCCTGCAATATTTCCATCTGCTCTTTTCCCTTAGCAAACTGTTCTAATGTCTTGCAAACCTCAATTTCATCACCTTTGCCATAAATTATCGCCAAGGGCTTTGTGTATAATTCCTCCGGAATGTCATATTCAGACGGCAAAGCCCGTTTCAAAAGCGTATTTTTGACCATTTTGAAATCGCTGTTTTTGGCAAATAAATCCTTGCGTAACTGAGAAATCTCTTTGACTTTCAATCCTGTAAAACTAATCAAAATAACCACATGGCTTTTTAGCCAAGTTTTCAAATTTTCTACCAACTGCTCTTTTTGGGCCCTCAATAAAACCATTCTAAAAATCCTTCGCCACCAAAGACAAAGGATCATTAAAGAAATATTCTTTTTGATTACCTCGACAGGTGCCCGCCTTAGGCGAGATTATCCCCGCTACGCGGGGCCCTGTTGTCTTTGGTAATTTTAGTGTAACAAATTGTCAATTCTGTGTCAAGAGGGTTTGACTTTTAGGATGAAATATGCTATAATAATTAGTCAAACTGGAAAAGGAGGGAAATGGATGAAAATACAGGTAGTGTCTTCTCGTCAAGCAGTAGAACCGGCGTTTAAGGCCGGTGCCGACATCGTTGTGGAGGAGCTTTCTCGTCTCTTGAATGACGAACTACTGTCAATTTGTCTAATCTGGGTTCCGAACGAAAAATTGGCCCAAAGGATTGCAATCTCTCTCCTGTTCTGCATGCCTGCAGGAATGGGAGAAAGATATTCTTCTACTCGCTGGAAGATCCGCAGGTTACAGTGGAACATCTCCAACGGCTGTTCTCACTGCCATGATCATCCCCTGAGCGTTTTCCTGACCCGAACCCAGTAGTATAGCGCCCCCGTCCTCTGGACGGCGGGCGCTTCTTTTTTTGTTAACACGAATTACACAAAAATAAGATTAAAATTAGAGTACGAATTTCACGAAACCGAAAACGCTAATTTCACGAATATAATTCTGTGTACAAAAATATGCGATAGCATGGAGATGTACAAACTTGAGAATAATTTTGATTTTTGACTTTTGATTTTTAAATTTGAATTTTTATCCCCGGCCCCATGGTAGAAGAAATGGAAAGTTTTTCCGCTGGAAGCGTTAGTCCATTTTGAATGGCTTGTAAGTTTTCCTTTAATTTTGCCTCATCCCAAGAAACCTTGCCGATTGGTAAGTGAACAACACTCGTGGCATCAGCTTTCCAGATTACCCGTTTTGCCCATTCTTTTTTGGCTTTTTCCACATCTTCAACAATTGTTCCTAATTTGGGGTTGGGCATTAAACCTCTGGGTCCTAAAATCCGAGCGACTTTGGCGGCTTTGGTCATCTGAGTGGGCGTTGCAAAGAAAATATCAGCCTCGACTTTTTTACCGGTTGAAATTGCGTCAATGGTTTTGTCATCCAGCTGGCCGATTTTCCACTCTTTGACCGGATGCGGTATTTCAATCACTCCCCGCAAAACCTCTTCTTTTTTATCTTTCTTCCCCTTTTTCATCTTCAATTTAAAATGCGCCTCAACAGTTCCTTCAAACTTGCTATAAGAGGTTTCTTTAACGAGTTTCAAAGCTTCTTCAATAGAATACAATTTATTTTTATCAACTGACTCCCCTGCCTTTTTCCAGCGCAAACTTCTATGCCGGACTCCCCTTTTCTCCGGCTTTTTCGGCGCTTCCTTTTCTGTCTCTTTCTTCCCCTCTTCCGGCTTTTCTTCAACCTTCCCCTCTGGTTGAGGTTTTGCTTTCTTTCCCTTTTTGCCCGGGGTTTCAACGGATGGTTCTACTTGATAAATTTTTGTCTTTTGCGTCCCCACAGTTCCTCACTTTCGCTCGATCAAATTAAAAGTTAAAAGTTAAAAATTCAAAGTTATAGTTTAAAATTTTAAATTTTGAATTATCGTTTTGATTTTTGATTTTTTATATTTTAATTTGAAAAGTCTCTTCTTTTATCCCCTGATTTAATGATTGTACGATAAAATCGGCTGTTTTGTCAATTATTTTGGAAACCATCTCTTCCTTGTCCTTCCCAAACGGCATTAAAACATATTTTTCCGGATCAATTTTTGCATCCCGGCCAACCCCTAAACGTACTCGCACAAATTCATCTGTCCCTACTACCTCAATCATTGACTGCAATCCCTTATGCCCGCCTGACGACCCCCTTTCCCGCGACCGCACCATCCCCAATTCTAAATCAATATCATCACATATCACCCATAAATCATCCATTCCCAACTTGTAATAATCCATCACCTTTTTGACTGCCTGCCCTGATTTATTCATATAGGTCTGGGGTTTGAATAAAAAAACCCGATCCGAGGGCTGTCCCGACTGGGTTATTTCCCCCTCATATTGACCCTCTAACCTAAAAGGGGGCCCGTCAAGCAACTTTGCCACCCTTTCCAGTACTCGAAACCCCATATTATGGGGAGTGTTTTCGTATTTTTTATCAGGATTTCCCAAACCAACGATTAATCTCATAATGAACTAATGACTAATGCTTTAATGATTAATGAATTTTATAATGATTTAATGTTTAATAAATTACGAAATTAAAACATTTATTGAAAATTGTAAAATTAGAAAATTGAAAATTATATTACATTCCTGGAATATTGATCCCCATATCCTTCATCATATCTTTTGATTTTTCTGATGCCATAGCCTGGACCCGGGAAATTGCCTCAGTGATTGTTTTCTTTAAATCTTCCTCCAACTGCTTCTTTTTCTCGGGCTGTAAAAATTCTGGCGAAATCTCTAAAGAAATCAAATGCTGTTCGCCATTAAAAACCACGGTGACTGACCCGTTTTGACTGCGCGCTTCCACCTCTGTCTCCTTCAGTTCTTTCTGCACTTCCCGCGCCTTTTTTTGCATCTGATATAATTGTTTGGCCTTGTCAAACATAACGCCTCCCTAAAAATTTACTTAAAAAATAAAAAATTGCTGATATTGCTGCCCCCATCATAGCCATTATAACGGCAAATGACAAAATTAGCAATCCTTTTTGCAGATAGGGATCGATTGGATCAGGAAAAAAGCGATAGATTAGAAGAAAAATTGCAGCGGTAATTATTAGCCCCCAGAAGCTGTTTTGGAAATCCTGGCCAGAGGGCGTCATGGTAACAGAAATAGATAAAACCAGATACAAAAAGAGCCAGGTACGCCAATGGGCATAATTTAATGAAAAGAAAAAATCTTTCAGTTGCCCAAGCCAGCCAGAGGGTTGGTTGATGAAAGAAATGGCCGGCAGTTTCATCAAAGTTGGCAAAAGCAGATAGCCGGCAAAATACAAAACTGCCACAGCCCCCAAAACAGGGGCAAAAGAGACGATAATTTGGCCGATAATAGGGATTCTGGGCTGACCATGGGTAACACTGCCGCCACTTGGTTCAAAAAGATTAATTGACTGGATGGGCGCGCCGGTGATAAGACAAGCGCCGGCATGGGAAATTTCATGGACGATTATTCCTGGCATTAAAAACCAGCGGGCCATCCTACCGGAAACCGAGCCGGCAAAGAAAAACCCCGCCAGCCAGGAAAGGACTAAAAGTAGCAAAAATGAGGCGAGAAATAAAATTAGCATCGTTTATCTACTAATTACGAATTTATACTAATGTACAAATGGGACCTTATTCGTACATTTGTAATGATTAGTAATTCGTAGATACTTATTAAAACTTGTTAACCCATTTTAAATATGCTTCAATAAAAGACATTAGCTCGCCATTTAACATCACATCTCTTACTTTATCGGATTTGAATTCTCCCAACAAGATCAACAAAGGCGCCCATTTTGGGACGCCTCTGTTTTTGTGAGAGACTACCTCGAGAGCGAGGCCGATGTCAGGGTTGGCATAAAAGGGATTCCAGTAGCGGTCGACGCGGAGACCAGCGGCATCCCAGTAGACATACAGCGGTCCGGCCTCGGAAAGAGTCTCGGTCCGCACCCAACCGGCTGCCCACAATTTTCTGCCACCAATAACAGAAAGATTACCGAGGAGGACAGTAGAAGTAACAGCGGAAATAGTCAGGCCCGAATTTTG
>Ga0210057_1002617_pt1 | contig 25554 bp, 18 predicted proteins | sample CryGeyCG2114_010_2_FD_183968 | JGI IMG/M metagenome (GOLD analysis project Ga0210057, IMG submission 183968) | Groundwater microbial communities from aquifer - Crystal Geyser CG10_big_fil_rev_8/21/14_0.10 (SPAdes) (version 2) | ecosystem: Environmental > Aquatic > Deep subsurface > Groundwater ...
CCATAGATGGCAGTAATACAACTTTAAAGAACTTATTGCGAATTCATAGAGGCATGAATCGTGAAAATAGATATAAAATGATTTGTCAGATTTTAGGAAATCAGCCTCACAAATATTAACTTAAGTCTTTGTTTCCATAATTCCCTTGTAACCAGGTAACAAGGGAATTATTAATTTACCGGCACCTCTGTCTCCGCGCTATTCTGCGGCTCGGGGGTGTCGCGCACCACAAAATCCTCTGAATTCCTATTACTGTCCCAGCCATTGCCTCCGGTGGCGTGCTCTCCGCCTGCTCCTAACTTGGTAGCGTCAGAGTCTAGGAAGGTCAGGCGTTCTATGCTGGCGGTATTTCTTTTGGAATACGGCGGAACTAGCGCCCGTTGGTTAGCCCACTCCACATCTCCCTCCCATTCATTGGTAGTCGTGCCATAGCCAACAAAATCAACCACGTTTTCGTCTGCCTGGCCGGTTATGGCTTCAGCATTATTAACCAAAGCCACTTTGCCAGCAGTAGCGTTTAAATTAATACCTTCTTCTCCTGTATCTACATCTGCTTCCGGCAAATCCACTTTTTCCTCCTCGTCATCTCCATGATTTTCTTTTATTAAATAATATCCATAAGCTCCGATGCTGCCAGTAAGTGAAGTCACTTTCCACGAAGCGCTGGTAGTAGTGGCGCTGGCAGCGGCCGCATATTGAACCGACCAGCCGTCAAGACTTATGGCAAAGTCATTTGGATTATATAATTCTATGAAATCATTTTTCCAATATGAATCGCTGTTGCCTCCACCGCCGTAAATTTCGCTTATCACCGGATAGGCTAGGGGGAAGCTAACGCTAACGGTTTTGGGGGTTTCAAAGATTTCAGAGGACCAAATGCTGTAATTGCCGGCTTTATCAATTGCCCTAACTTGAAAAATATAATTGCTGTTGGCTTCGCCTGAAAACGAATAAGCGGTTACATCGTCTATTTCTATTGCGCTCAAACTGCCAGCATCCAACCAATCCTCGCCGCCATTTAATAGGTACTGCCATTCATAGCCAACAATTCCGGATGCCAAAGCAAATCCCCCGCCTGCAGGCGGATCAGCCGCCATCACTCCCATATACAATTTTCTCCTGGCCAAAGATTTAAGCCCCATAAAAACACCTATCCCCGGCGGACCAAAGTCTATCTTAAATTCACAGCTGACTTCTTCTGACAAATTCCCGGCCTCATCTTGAGATTTAAAAGTTAAATTTCTGACATGAATAATTTCCTGGACACTTTCTATGTTAGCCATGCCTCCGCAAACCTCCATATCAGGCAAGCAATAAGCTTGGATACAACTCATTCTCTCGCCCAAATCAGTCTGTGGACAAACAAAGTTAATGTCAATATCAGCTTGCCAGGTTTCATCACTGGTTGTAGCGCTGTATTCAATATTATTTATAAAAATTTTATCAACCGAATTCTCTTTACTGCCGCTTAAATTAACCTGGCTATCATTAACCCAATAAACATTTTCAAACGGCGCAATACTGCTTATAGCTGGTGGCGTGGGTGCGGTTGTATCAAGAATTATAGAAGCGTTGGTGTCAACAGAAATCTGATTTTCATTATATCTTAGCCAAAAATAAATAATTTTTTCGCCCTCGGAATCCGATAAGATAAAATCTGCCGGCGTACTTGTCGCCCAATCAGGATTATCAGCCGCTGGAGGATTTGAATCTTCTGATAAATAATAGCCGTCAACCAAATCCTGGTTTTGGATTTCATAATCAATTTCCACGGTAGCGCTGGCGGTATAAGCCGCGCTGGACGACGTTAAACTGATTATATTAAATAAGGTAATGGCCGGAATTATTTCCGGTTCTGGCGCTATTTCTTCTTCCGCGTTTTCTTCGGTTTGCTCATCGCCTGCTTCCAAAGATTCTTCATTAGGATTATCTTTGGCCCCAAAAATAACCAGCCAGTCTTCTTCTTTTTCATCTTCCTTGTCCTTACTGGAACTTAGTTCCGAAGCCTCGGAACTAAGTTCCTCTGCGTTTTCTTTCTCAGCAACTTCTTTCTCTAGGCAAACATCGGAATAAATTCCGCGTTCATTTTCTTGGGCTTCTTTGGAGGCGAATAAAATTAAATTCTTCTTGTTGCTGTCAGTCATTACCGGGCAATTCTCCCAACCCGGCTGGCAGAAAAAATCTTTTGCCAAGCCCTCGCGAGCCAAAACTTCATTTACAAAAACTCCTCCAACGTAAACATAGCGAAGCAGCCGGCCGTATTTATCCTTGTCCCCTCCCGGATCTTTAACCAATTCCAAGTCCCCTCTTGCCAGGAGCGCCATATTGCGAAGACGAGCCGCCCAGGCCAGGCACTCGTCATCATCTGCTCCTGGACTATTTAACTCCGGCGTATCAACGCCAATATATCTGACTGTCTCCCCGCTGGTCAAAACTATGGTGTCGCCGTCAATCACCCGCTCTACGCCAACTTCATCGAAACTAAGTTCCGGGTACCCGGAACTTAGTTTCCTGTCTCCAGAATCTTCGGAACTGGGCTTCTCATCAGCCGTATCCGCCGCCTTCACTCCTAAAACATCCTGTAAAGTCAGGCCTTCGTATCCTGCCAGCACCCGCCCGGCCGTGTCTTGCAAAATCTCCACATTGGCTTGAGTAAAATATTTCGCTCCGGTTTGAGTGGTCCTGGCCGTTTCTTTGGTAAAATCCCAAACATCGCTCGCAGCTACACGGCCAGCCAAAAAAGTATCGCCCCAAACATATTTTGTATTATCCAAAAAATCACCCAGCGCATTATTCACTTTATCCCAAAAACTTAAATCTGCTTGCTCTTTGGCTTTGGCCTCATCTATTTTTTTAAACTCCCTGACAAAATAATCAATCGCCCCGGCGCTATATCCGACTGCCTTGGGATAAAGCATATTCCAGTAGTCAAGGTGGACCCTGAAATCAAAAGAATAATCTATTCCATCTCTATATTCTCTCATTTGTAATATTTTAAAACCATTTCTAAATAAATATTCCGCATCTTTTCCGCCCAAATCTTTTTCAATTTTTATATTTTCATAATTAACATTTATTATAGTGTCCTCACTATAAAAATTAGCATTTGAATAACTGGCTAATTCCTCAAAAACCTGATCTAAATTATTAACATAAATATAATTAACCCGGCTTAAATTAACATTTCCATATTGTTGGGCCCATTTTTCATAAGGGTCGCCCATAGCATGTTCATCATTTCTAGTGTGGGCCGGTACAGCCATGTCCTGGATTAAGTGAAGTATATGGCCAACCCCCTGATAAGCTCTTTTATAATTGCCGTCTTTGTAATTATTAAAAATAGCGCTCTCGGAATAATCTCCGGAAACGCTACTTTGATTTTTAGCCCAAGTTTTGGTTGGTAAACCAACTTCTATATTAGTCCCCTTAATATAAAGACCACGACCAATAGTAGGCTCATAATAATGATTTAAATACCTGGGGTCAATGTCTTCGGCAATTGAACCCTCTATTATCCAATTAACTTGTTCTTCTGTTAATTTCTCTTCTGCCTGGCTATTATAAATTTCTCCGGCTCCTCTACTTAAACTGGGATGAATAATTAAATTATCATACGAGAAAACTCCCAAACCAAAAAACAATAAAAAAATTATAAATAATAATTTTATCCTCCTTGATTTTAACATAAATAATTCTATATTTGATCTATTTTCCAAAAACCATTTATATCTTTAATAAATTCTATATAATATACTTTTTCCTTGTTTTGATTATTAAATTCGCTGTAGTAATAAGACGAAAAATTTCCGTAAGTTTCACCTTCGCTTTTTTTTATTTTATCAACTCCAGGAACCTTTTTATAATTTTCCAACTTCTCTTTATCCCCAAAAACCTCCCTATACTTCTCCCTCTTCTCCTCTGTAATCTGCCCCAGTGCCCCCTCAATGTCATCATCAAGCAGTGCCTGCCTGAAAGCGGCGTAAATCTCCTCGGGCGTGTTTTTGGCCGGCGCGTCATACTCCTGGGGCGGGAACTTTTCCCTCAATTGCTCCTGGGTGTACCACTTATTATCCCATTTAATCAAATCCCCGCGCTGGATGCGGATATAGGTCCAGGCAAAATACATTGCCGCTAAAAATAAAATTGCCACTAGAATGATAAACAAAATTTTAATCAGTTTTTTCATAACATCTTTTGTCATTGCGACCCGCCCGGGGCGGGGAAGCAATCTCTTTAAAATCACCTGAATTTAAAAACAGAGATTGCGTTTCTAGCACTCGCAAAAAATTATTTAAATTAGCATCATTGGCGTATTTAACTCATTTCTAATCTACATATAATATACCACGAAAAAAAACCAGGGACAACCCTTGACTTTTCAAAACTTATAATGTATATTATAATGAAATTAGAAATCAATTAGAAAAAACAAAAGGAGGCGGACATGGAAAAAAACGTCTTTCAAAAATTAAAAGAGGTTATAGGCGGTATCTATGGAATCCAAGCCGGCATGGAATTTGCCCGGGCAAAGTTTGGGCTTTCGTGGAATCAAGTTGAAGCTTTCTGCGACACAGTTGGAGTCACCGGAACTAATCTGTGGAAAAAATATCTCAGCTGGCGCGGCCCAACCCATCAAACCTTTGCTGATTTTGTAAAAGTTGTCCTATCAGAAACTGAATATCCCATAACGTAAAAACCGAGAAAAAGGAGGTTAACATGACGGTGGTAGCTGAAAAAAAAGCGATAAGCGCGGAAGATTTTGAAAAATACGGTTGCCCGGAATGCAGCTCCAAAAATTGCCCAAAAGGCCCCGGCGCAGCCAACGCAACCGAAAGAAACTGCGGAAATGAAGAGTGCGGGACCAGATTCGTTGTCCTTGATCAGGGAACCGATGTGTCGCCGATAGCGTACGGCTGGGATGGCCACTACCCCGTACTCCGACCCCATCCCCTGGCGCTGGGACCTCAACCCATCTAAAGCCGGCCGCAATAAATGGCGTTACAGTATCCACTTTGTAACGCCATTTTTATTTTCTAAACTTACCAATCGTCTATCCCCGCCCAGGCATGAATGCCAGGGCTACGTTTTATTAAAGCCCCATAGAACGGGGCTAGTTATAAACGTTTTCAAAAATAGCCCCGTTTACGGGGCTTCCAAAATCCAACCTTAGCCCTGGGGTTTACTGGGCTTGGCGTAAATTAGCGTAAATTAGCGTTTTCCGTTGGTGGCGTAGTTCGGGGTATTTTATCCACAAACTCCTCCACCGCCCCCTGTAAGCTCGGATCCAGCTCTCCGGCTTTTTTGGCCGCCTCAATAGCCTTTTCATTATACCCGGCACCCGCACACAGCTTAGCTAAATCAATCCAGTTTTGGGGATTTTCTTTTTCTAAAATAGTTAATCTTTCACAGAGCTTTATGCTTCTCTCCACGTCCCCTAGGCTGGTGTAGTTATTAAGCAGCAGCCTGACTAAATCAGGCGAATCCAACAGGGCCGCTCCGCCCTTGTCTAAGCATTGGTCAAAGTATTCATAGCTGTTGGCAACTTGCCCTAACATCATATAGACTCTTGCCAGCCGGCAAAAGCTGTCATAATAATTATCGTTTAAATTGACTGCGTATTTTAAGGTTTCAATCGCTTTTTCTTTTTCCCCCCGGCCCAGTTCTATTTGGGCTTTGATAAAATAAATGTTTATCCGGCCCGGGCTGGCGGCAATGGCTTTGTTTATTGATTCCAAGGACTGGTCGGAATAAAAATAAAATGTCTGCGGACTGTCGCTATTGAATCTAGCGGCCGCGTCCAAAATATAGGCCAATTGTGTCTGCATCAAGCTGTCTCTGGGATTATATTTAACATTTTTCTGAGCCTGGATAATGGCATAATCCAAAATTTCCTGCGCGTTTGTTTTTTCCAGCGCGCTCAAACCCGAATAATTAGAATAAATTGACCTAACAAAACTGTCTCGGCTATCCCTGTCTATAGGCGTATCATAATTTAGAGCTCTTTGGTATATTTCTACTCCTTCTTCAATATTACCCTTGGCAAAAGCCACCTGGCCGTCAATGGTGCCTTTTAACATTTTAACCGGATTAATATTGAACTGATAAATTATAATTAATATTATCCCCCCAATCCAAACCAAGCTGTAAATTTCTTTATTATCAAATTCCCTATCTTCAATCGCTTTCTCCTCTTCCTCCTCATCTCGCCTTTGGTTAAGCCAATAAATATAGCCCAGAGCCATCATTAAAGAAATATAAGTGACCAAAGAATCAAACACGACTAAATTCTGGACAAAATAAGCAATGCCTAAGCAAATAAGCAAGCTAAATTCTATTAGTTCTATTTTATCCTGTCTGTATAATTTTATTAAATAAATTAAAGTAAAAACAAGTATAGACAAATAGGCCAGCAAACCGACTATGCCGGTAGTAGCGGCAATATCAATCAAGTTATTGTGGGCCCGATCAAAATAGGTTTCTACCCGGGTATGATCATAAAAGCTAGGCTCAAAATATTTATCAAAAATAATAGCATAGTTGCCGTAGCCGGTGCCGAAAAACAAGTGGCTTTTATTTTGGCTAAAATATTTCTGGGCCGCCCGCCAGGATATCAAGCGGGTTTGAAAAGTATCTTTCTGGAAAGTAATTTGCCTGGAAAGAGACAGAATTGAATTATTTTTAACAATCCGGCTGTCCCGATTAGTATAAACTAGAAAAATTAATAAGACTAACAAAGCAGACACGGCCAAACTGCTAAATTTTATTTTTTTGTTTTTATTTAAAGCTCCCAATAGAAAGAGAAAAATAATGCTCACGCCCAAGCCCACAATGGCGCCGGAAGTATTGGCTTTTTTGAACTCCAAAAGCATTATCGGCACCGCCGCCAGATAAAACCACTTAAAAACCGGGTCTTTTTCGCGGAAAAAAAGCAGTAAAGCAAAATAAATGTTAAAAATCAAATACCCGCTCACATAGGCGGTATTGCCGATAGTGCTGTAATGCAGGTTGGCCAGGCCGTACAAACTGACAATGGAAGCACAAATTATTGAAATAATAAAAAATATCTTCCAGTCCCGCCAGGTCCGCATGACCGTAATTATGATAAAATAAAAAACTAAAAAATGAGCCAGATGAAACCAGCCCAGCATTCTCTCTATATCACCCCAAAAACTTAAGTTAAAATCTATACTAAAAAAACAAGATATTAGCACAGCTGCGAAAAAAGCGATTAAGCCGGAAGTGATTAAATTATTTTTTGGACGATATTCCGGATATTTAATAATAAACACCGCCCAAAATACAAACAAAACCTCAATCAAAATATTAAAATAAATCTGCTTGGAAGTGATAAAGGGAAAAAGCAAATTTTTGAATATTAAAAAAAGCGATGCAAAAGAAAGGAAAATCCCAATTTTTAAAATTGTCAGATAAGCTTTTTGCGACATATATTATTGCGCCTTTCTTAATTTAACTAAAATTGCCCAAGGATTCATTATTCATAATTCATTATTCATAATTCATGATTTACAACCTCTCCTTCATCCTCTCCGCATTCTCTTTATCTCCAACCTTTTCATAAAGCTCATACAGTTTTTGGTAAACCGGCTCGTGGTCCAGGAATGTCCGTCCCCGGTCTGTTTCCAGGGCTTTTTCATAATAATTAGCTGCCCTTAGAAATTGCTCCAGCTTTTCAAAACTTCTGGCCGTAGCTATCAATTCTCCAAAATTATAATCTCCAATTTTAAATTCTTCTGCTCGGAGAAGGTCGTCCTCGGCATCTAAAACATTATTTAAATTTAAACTGGCTATGGCCCGCCTTAAATAATATTCGCCGACTTGATTATTATATGAAATTAACAAAGTGAGCTCCTCGGCCGCCTGGCTAAAATCGCCACCCCGCAAATAAACTTGGGAGAGTAAATCATGGACTTCCATTTTACCAGGTGCCAATTGGCTCACCTTTTCTAAATTGTTTTTTGCCTTGGCCAAATTATCCGTCTCTAAATCGCTATTATATAAATAGAGCAAAGCCAAATTCAGATAAGGGCGCATCTTTTGCGGATTAGCTTTAATACTTTTTCCATTTTCCAAAACCGCTAAATCAAAAAGCTCTGTCCTGGGCACCAAATTTAGGGATTGATTGCCGGCGCCTTGAACCGCTGCTTGGGCAGCCAACCTGGCTATATCAGGCCGGCCAAAAGTGTCTAACTCGGCTGCCTTTTTAAAATTCTTTGCCAAGGCAAAAATATCCCCAATATCATTTCTAGCCGCCTTTTGGACATAATATCCGGCCAGCGCCGGCCTGATGTTATAAAAAACAAGCGAGTAGCCAAATAATAAAATTATAATTACCAACAAAATATTTAAATAATTTTTCCCGCCCGACACTTGGTGTCCGCAAGACACCGAGTGTCCGGTTTCCGCCTGCCCGAATCTTTTCCCACCGGCTAAAATTGACAAATAACCGATAACCAGGACAAACATTATATAGTTATTGATTGAATCAAACAAAAATAAATTTTGGATAAAATAAGCTATAAGCAGTACCCCCCAAATAAAGCTTTCATTGAAATTTAATTTTTTATTTTGGTAAGCCCGGATTATGGCTCCAAAGCCACCGGCAAAAATCGCCAGATAAGCCAAGAGTCCCAAAAAACCGAATTTAACCAGCGTGTCCAAAACAATATTATGGGCATGGTCAAAATATGGCTCGCTTAACTCCGGGGTGTAATATTTGTTAAAAGCCGCGTCAAAATTGCCCGCTCCCCAGCCCAAAACCGGCTTATCCAAAAATCCCTGCCAGGAAATCTGCCAAAGCGTCAATCTGTTTCTGGCGGTTGTATCCCGCCAAACTTCTGAAATTTTATCGGTCTGAAAAACAACATAGACAGAAGTTATTAGTATAATCGCCAAGACCAAGACGGGAATAACTTTTTTGTATTTTTTATTTTTTATAAAATAAACAATCGCCCACAAAGCCAGGCTAAAGAGCAAAGCCAAAATTACGCCCCTGGTTTTAGCTAAAAATATTACTGATAAATTAAGTATTATAATCAGCCAATAAAAAAATTTTTCAAATAATTTTTGCGTATTTTCCAAAACATAAAAGCCAATAAACACGCCCAACAGTAAATAAGTAGCCAAAAAACTGGGATTGCCGATTAGGCTGTCCACCCGGTTAATCTGGGAATGGATTATAAAATCCAAATTAAATTTTTGCAGAACCGCGTAAACCGCGATTAATAAATTAATAATCAAATTCCACCTGAAAAGCAAAAGCCAGTCTTCTTTTTTCTTAAAAACACTTGTCAAAACCAAAAAAAACAAAAATAAATAAATAAAATTAACTACTCCTTCCATGCGCTCAAAGCCGTCAAAAAAACTAAAATAAAATCCGGGATTAACCAAACTGGAAGCCAGGGCCACAAATAAAAACAAGCTAAAACCGATTAAAATAAAATTTTTCCTGGGAAAATAATCCTTATTCTTCGCAATCAACCAAACATAAAAAATCATTGCCAAGCCGGCTAAAATCCTAAAAATAATATTTTTTAAAAAAATATAAGGATACAAAAAACTGCTTGAATAAACCAAGGGAACGGCCAGGCAGGCGAAGATTAGATATTTGATTATTTTGAGGATAATTTTTTCGCCAAACATAAATCTATATTAATCCGCTTAATCCGTGTCATCCGTGTTCTATATATAATATAAATAATAGAACACGGATTTAACTGATGGAATGGATTTGCACAGATATATTTTAATTATTAACCTGCAAATACTTCCCTGCCTCCACGTCCAAAATAAACTGATTCACCTGTTCTATGGCCGCTGGATTAACCAAAATTATTTCTTGAGCATTTTCTATTGCTTTTTCATTTTGCCCCATAGCCGCATAAGTTCCGGCCAATTTAGCCAAATAATCAATATTGTCCGGTTCTATTTTAACAATCCGGTCATAAAAATAAATCATAATTTGATAATTTTGTTCTAATTCAAAAATCGGCAAGATATCTACTATGTCCTGAACCTTAAGAATCCTAAGATCTAAATTATTATCAACCGCTTTTTTCACATTTTCAATTACCTTTTCGCTATCATCCAGCTTGGAATACATTATCGCCAGACCCCAATAGGTTTCGCCTACGCGCGGATTTAATTTCAGGGCTTTTTCCAAAACCTCAATCGCCTCTTTGTCCCGATTATTAAACTCATAAATCTGGGCCAAAACCTGATAAGCATAAACCCTTTGATCGCTTAAATCTATGGATTTATTAATCAACTCTTCGGCCCGAGCCAAAGCCACTGGATCGCGGTTGTTATCATAAATTATTTCGTAAATCCCGGCCATCTGGAAATAAAGCCTGGAATCATTTTTTATATTTTTTAATGCTCGCTCCCCGGCCACGGCCATATATTGGGCATCAGTGGCAATTGCTTCTTTGTCGGCCTTTTCATCATTTCTAAAATTTTTATAAGTGGTAGTATAAGTGCTTACGTATTCTCCGTCCCATTCAGTTTCGTAACTTAGCGATTGACGCATCAACTTGGCAAAATCCGAGTAATAATAAACCGGTTTTTCCGCTTCATTCAAGGCCTGCCGGGTATAATAAGCCGATTGAGCCGGCCGGATATTGTGGCCCCAGACTAAGTAAGCGAAAACTACCACTAAAAATATCATTAATATTTGCCGGCTATAAGATAAATCTATCGGCTTCTCCGATTCTGTTTTTCTAAAACCGTCGCTTAATTTATAAATATATCCCAGTAAAAAGAATAAAGCTAAATAAGTAATAACCGTATCAAAAACCAATAAATTCTGGATAAAATAAGCCAAAAACAAACTGGCCAAACCAATAGAAATTACTATTTCTCCTTTATTTTTTTTGTAAATTTTTATTAAATAATAATAAACCAAAAGCCCGATAAATAAATAAACAGCCAGGCCGACCAGGCCGGTAGTAACCGCTGTTTCAATAATAATATTATGGGCCCGGTCATTGTAAGTGCTGGTCTTGAAATTATCAAGGTAATTGGCGTCAAAATATTTATTATAAGCAATATTATAATTGTCCATCCCCCAGCCCAAAATCGGCCTTTCCCGAAAAGCTTTCAGGCCGGCTTGCCAATTAAAAAGCCGTTGTTGGGCGGTTTCGGCCTCAAAATTAATTTCTGTAAACCGGGCAATAAACAAATTATCTTTAATAAAACTCTTGTCTTTATTAATAAACACAAAACTGATTAAGCCGACCAAAATTACCAAGGCTGATATCCCGGCTATCTTAATTTTTTTATTTTTGTGAAGCAGAGTAAAAAGAAATAAAAAAGCGCCCAGACCTAAAGCCAAACCGATCATGGCGCCCCTGGTCTGGGAAAAGCCGATGCCCAAAAAACTAATTATCAACACAGAAAAATAAAATCCTTTTTGATAATTAATTTTAAGTCCATTCTCAAATAATTTTGTTAAACTAAGAAAAAACGGAAAGATTAAAAAGCTGGCCAAATGAGCGGCATTACCGGCGCTACCCGTGGTCCGTTCTATACCGGTATCATAAACAATCCCCAAGCCAAGTCTTTGGGCAACCGCATAAAGGCCGACTAAAAGAGAAGAGGCTAAAAATAAATTTATAAGCCGATTCCAATCTTTTTTTTCCTGAAATATGCTTATCAGGATGAAGAAAAAAACCAAATAATGAAGAAATATAAACAGGCCGTCACCCCGCTGAATCGTCCCCCACCAGCTCTGGTAGCACTCCTGGCCGGTAAACACAGAGGATAACAAAACTAAAACATAAGCCAATATCGCCCAAATAAAAAAATTAAAACGAGGCAATTTTATAACTTTTTTAAAAACCAAATAAAGCCAGATTACAACCAAAATTTCCACGGCAATTCTAAATAAGAATATTTTCAAAGAAATAAACGGGTAATAAAGATGCTTACTAACAAAAAAAGGTATAAATAGAATGAAGTATACCCCGTAACGCAATATATTTAATAATGTTTGATTAGTTTTGTCCATTTTTAATTATTAAACATTGAGAAAGCGATACCCTTATAATTGTTTCTTTGTCTTTAAAAAAATCATTAATTGCTTTCTTAACTCCCATTAATCTATTACAGTCGTGTGATATTATTATTCCGCCCTTATTCATTCTGTCGTAAAAAAACTCTAAACAATCTTTAGTACTTTGGTATGTATCCACATCTAAATTAACTAACGAAAATTTTTTATTTTTAATCGGTTCGGCGGTATCGGGAAACAAACCTTTATAAATATGAACATTGGAATAATCTAAATAATCTTTAACTTTTTCATAATTAGAACTATAATCACCATTTTTTAAACCCTCATCTATATCGGTCACATTGGGTAGTCCTGTAAAAGTATCAAATAAGTGTAAAGTTTTATCGCCCTTGGCTTCACATATTATTTTAGCGGAACCACCCTCATAAATTCCAACCTCGGCTATATCTCCGTTTATTTTAGCAGTAGATTTTACTAGGGAGAATAATCTCATTGCTTCTTCATCTTCAATTAATATTTTAATCTCTTTTTTTATTCCTCTTATAAACTGTAAAACTTTAATATCTTCTTCGGGAACATAACTGACAATTTCGTTTTCTTTCTCTATTAATACCTTAATAGTATAATACACCTTCTTAGCAAGGGCATTATTTGAATGTAATAATTTTATCAATATTTTTTTCAATGTTTTTTTTATACTCACAAATTTTCCGTTTATTTATCTTGGCATTTTAATAATCATGCTCATCCCAAATGTGTAATCCAATGGCTATTTCTTTTCCAGTTCCTCTATCAAATCCTTTACATTCTGATCCTCCGGGCTGATCTCCAGGGCCTTGTTCAAATATTTCAAAGCATTTTCCTTATCTCCAATTTGTTTGTATAAAAAGCCCAACTGGTAGGCAAAATCAAGATAACCAGGGAACTGCTGATGGGCTGACATTAGTATATTAATCGCTTTTTGATTATCTTTCATCTTGTCCTGATACAGCCGGCTAAGTTTAATCACCGCATTGGGGTCGTATTCTTTTTTTATAATTTCCGTAAACCATTTTTCCGCGCAGGCGTAATCCTCCATCTTAAGGCAGCACTCGGCAATATTATTTTTTGGCGGCTGGGCGCCGGGAGCGATTTTCAAAAGTTTCTCGTATTCCAAAATGGCCCCGGGGCAGTCCCCGGCCGCTTCTTTATCCAGCCCGGCCTGAAGCAATTCTTCATATTGGATATTAATTTCTTCTGAAGTTAAATCCCCAATTTCCGGCGCGCGCCACAATTCATACCATTTGGAGGTAAAGAAAAAATAACCACCAAGTAATAACACTATGATTATAACTATAAAAACAATCTTTTTCATAAATTTCTAATTCACCTAATTTCTAATTCACCTAATAAAATGTCTAATGTCAAAATACTAATGTCAAAATATTAAATTTGACATTTGGCATTAAAAATTTAAAATTCTATTAGAAATTAGGTGAATTAGAAATTAAAAATTTTTCACAGTCCTTTATCCGTATTTATATTGGGGCTAACCGCTTTTACGCTTTCAATATTATAATCCGCGGCTTCAGATATTGAATCGCCGACCGTGTAGTTGGTAAAAAAAGCGTCCGGCACGTCGTCAATCTTGGTATTCCAATCCGCGCCGTAAAGCGCGGCCGCGAGCGCTTCGGTCTCTATCCAGCGCAAAGCGCCATTTTTGGTAACTGCGTAAACCTTGGGGTCGGTGGTGATTTTTATCATTTTCACACCCGGCCGATAAGTAATGTTGCCGCCAAGTGAAATGGAGAGTAAATCATTTTGCGAAATAGTTTTCACCTTTGAATAATCATCATACCAGGAAAAATAAGTCTTGGCATTGGGAAACACGTAGCGCTTACAATCATTACCATAATAATAAACCGAAGCCAATCCGTCAATTTTAATCAAATCGCCGGGCGCGGCGCTGGCAATGCCGGAGCATGCCGGCTCTTGGCTCGCCGCCAAAGTGGTAAAATCGCCGGTTTGTTCTGTGGTCAAGCTATTAGCGCTTGATTCTATTTTATAATAATACTTAGTGTTAGCCGCTAATCCGGTTAGATCAAAGCTATGACTAGTAACTAAATCCGAGCTGTCTAAAGTTAAAACTCCAGTACCATTAAGTTCGGAATTGCCGGCTTCATAAGTAATTTTTGAATCCGCCTCTAAATCAGTCTCCCAGCTGACAACCGCGCCAACATCGGTAATACTACCCGCGCTCAAATTGGAAATCACCGGTGCCTTAACGGCGGCTGAAGCCGGAACAAACATTTCTTCATTAGTCCAAAAATAAGAAATAACCGAATGCGAATCGCTCCCAACCGTTGACTCCACTTTGTAATAATACTTAGTGTCAGGAGCCAATCCGGTTAAGTTGATGGAGTGTTCACGAGTGCTGTCTTGAAGCTTTTCCACTATTTTCGCGTCCGCGCCGTTAATCAGATAGTTATCCGGCTCATAGGTTACTTTGCTGGAACTGTCTTTATTAGTCGCCCAGCTGATAGTGGCGCCTGTATCGGTTATATTTTTGACCTCTATTAAATTCTGAATATAAGGCAAATTAAGCGCCGGATTGGGATTGTTCGGCATCAGGGCATAAACCTGGCCCGGAGTTTGCAGATTTGAATCCCCCAGTGACGCCCGGTATCTATAGGGCAGCTGTTCGGTTGAGCTGGCGGTCGCGTAATAATTTACTTTAAAAATCGTACTGGCCGCCTTGACTGTGTCATATTTTTTTTGCGCCCCCCAGAAATCTTCAGTGGCAAAATCAATCCGGCTATTATCGCTGGGATTGGCCAGATCAAAATACATGCTCACTTCTTTGTTGGCAACACTGGTTATCCTGGCGACCAAATTGGAAATCGCCGGCGCTCCGGTTGCGCCGCTGACCGTGAACTCTCTTTCCAGATAATTATTGTTTTCATTTGCTTCGGCTACAACGCCGCCATAATCAGCTGCGGCCCGAAAATAATGAACTCCGGCTTCCAAATTAGGACAATTTATAAATTCATAGCGGTCCAAAATATAGCTTGTATCCCGCCAGGCCTGAAGCGTGCCGGCGGATTTCCCCTTGCCCTGGCAAACCACCTCTTTGGCGCTGTTTAAAATCAAAAAGTCAACTTTTGTATTGTCCGCCGCCTGGCCGTTTAGATTATCTATTTTTACCTGCAAATCCTGGGCATTAAAAGGACTGCCGGCGTATTGGATCCGCGCCGGCATAATAACCTGGGAAACAGTCAAGTCAGCCAAAACATCATCAGCCAAGGTTACATTAACACCGCCCAAAATAAATAAAAAGCAAATTGTGATTATAATTATTTTTTGCATAACTTAAAAATAAATTTATTAATAAAAAATAAAAAATCTGTGTAAATCTTTTACATCCGCGTCATCCGTGTTCTATATTATTTTAGAACACGGATGACGCGGATTAAACGGATAATCACTGATAAATTAATAAACTAAACTTTGTAATTCGTAAATTTGTAGACACCTATATTTTACCACAAAACCCCCAAAAATAACAACCCCTCCCCAGTTTAAGCCGATAATAATTATCAGCTAAAGCTGGGGAGGGGTTGTGTTCGTATTTCAACGAGTCAACAAGTACTAGTTGCTTCTGGATACTGCGCTGGTCTGCGGTAAGAAAATACCGCCGTTAAACCAGTCGCCTGATAAAGTGGAAGCAAGCCAGTCAGCCGTATGGGTGGTGCCAGATGAGTTATCTGACCAAATCCAATCTCCGTCATTGCCGTCAGCAGTTAACATGACTAACTGATCAAAGTCAGCCCAATCCATGGCAATTTGACCTTGATAGAAAGTGGTATTGCTATCTTTCGGCATGTAGACTGAAATTGAGTCACCGGAAGAAACTGTTCCGCCTACCGTAGCAATCAGCTCATAGGTCTTGGTAGAACCGGCATTAACGGTTTCCTCGCCCTTGGAGTCGCCTGCGGTTGAGCCGTCATAAGAATCATTGGTGTCAAAGATGGCCACCATAGTGCGGCTGGCAGAAGCATCACCCCATAGGTTAACACCGGCAGCTTCATTTAATATACCATTATCTAAACTGGTACTAAAGCCATTACCGGTAACATTAACCAGGGTAGCGTACAGATTGGATGATTCAGCTACGCCGCCGCTGGCTACTCTTCTTAACCTAATGGAATCCAAATACATTCCGCTGTCGGCATCGCTGACACTGACCTGGAAGGGCAGTTTCTTCAACGAAACGTCGGCTCCGGCATCAGCGGTAACGCTGAACTTGTAGATTACATTCTCTACGCCGGAAGAAATGGTTGTACCGCTAAGAGACTGGGTGGTAAATGTCGGTTTGCTCTTAACCACATACATGGCATTGCCGGCAGTAGCGTTGTTGGTGCTGATTGAAGTCAACTTGGTTGAACTGTTATTAACGCCAACCGCTTCAAAACTGGTAGTGCCGTCAATTATCAAGCTGACGTTTGAACCGGAAGTGGCTCCGTCCGTAATAGTCTTGACATTGGCGCCAATATCCACGTAAGCGTATGTGTCTTTGACCACCTTGATATCAAGGCCGGTAAAGTCGGCATTGTTGCCGTTGAAGCCTTGAGTCTTGGTTTCGGTGTTGCCGGCGCTGTTCTTGTAAGACAAGGTTACAGATGTCAGGTTGCCGATTGTGCCAGAACTTAATGACACTCTCAACTTGGTCACTTTCATATCCTCATAGCTGGAGGTAAATCTAACCTGGTCAAAGGCGGCATTGGAGGTGCCGGCTACTACCAAAGCTGAAGTCGGCTCAGTGCCGTCAACTGCGGTAATAGTGCCTGATTCTCTTACAGATATCTGGGCGCCGGTTGTACCGGTAGCCGTGTTCGGCAAATCGCCGGTAGCGGTTACTGTGGTACCCTTGTCAACGGTTTCGGCAGTAACGCCAGCCGCTGCAGTCAAAAAGTCAACTGCAAATCGGTTTACATCATCCTCGCCGTAGTCAAGAAGCGTAGAAATACCAGATGCTATATCGGCCTTTACCAACAGAGTCTTGGATGAGTCTTTTGGAATAACCCAAGCCAAAGAAGTAAAGGTGGCATAACCGTCAGAATCAAAAGACTTAGCTGTGCCTAATTGAGTTAAGGTACCGTCAGAAGCTCTGTCATAAATTCTGACCGAGCCCACCAAATCCTTAACCGCCAAAGTGCCTTCAGTAGCCGCAGTTTCATCTTGAGTTAAACCGGCTGTGCCGGAATAAGCGTCAACATAACCCATCAGCTTAATCTGAGTCACTTTGACATCAGAACCGCTAGAAGCGGCGCTGAAATTAAAGCTGGCCGCTTCTACATTAGTAGTTCCTCTAACCACGTCTTGGGCCAAAGGCACGATAGTAGAGCGGGACAAAGCTAAAGCGCTGGATTGAACAGTCATCTGATTGCCGGCAGTATAGGTGCCGGGCACGATGTTGGTCAAGTAGGTGTTGGTAGCGGTTGACTTAATAGCTGTTGCCGTAAAGGTGTTAGTGTCCACTTCGTCGCCAATTACGGCTGTTAAAGTGGTTCCGCCGGTTACACTAGAACTTAGGTCAACAGTTAATTGGAAGTTGCGGGTAACCCCGGCTGTCAAGCTAACAGTGTCAGTAAAGGTATAGTAAACACCGTCATTAGTATCAATGTCAGTAAAGCTGGAGATATCAACTGATCCCCAAACTACTTGATTAGAGTCAGTATCAGTAATCTTAATGTCAGTAATCCAGTTGCCGGTTACAGTGTCCTCAGTTGCATCAATGTCTCCAGCGCCAAAGTTGTCAGCGTGCAGTTCTAACTGCAAACTTCTAATCTCGGCATTGGATTGCGACACAATAGAGAAATTCAACATAACTACATCATCGGTATTAGGAGCTACGTTAGCGGCAGATGGACCGTTGCTAGAAACTGTCACATCACCGGCTTCCACGCTAGTGGTGGTAAAGCCCGCGCTGCCGTCATAGGTACCGGTGCCGGTTCCTCCGGCGCTATCAGTGGTACCAATAGCTACCGTAACTGGATAACTATAGGTTTTGCCAACTGCTTTTACGTCAGCATTGGCCTCCATGTAGAACTTAACAGTTTGGTCAGCCCTGGCTTCGGTGCTAACCTTGCCATAGACATAGAACTTCTTGGAGTTGCCTTTGGTAATCTCAAATGGAGTGGCAAAAACAAAAGTAGCTGTGCCCTTGGATGAAATAGCATCAACACTGGACATAATTACTCCGCCCTGCTTCAAAACCAAATTGGTAATTTGGCTGTCTGAAACAGTTCCAGCATGATACAAGGTTACACTTTTCACTGATATGTCTTCTGTTGAATTAGCTTCTAGGGTAAATGAAGTCAACTCTGCATCAGATGAACCAGCCGTAATGTTGGATGGATCAGATCCTTCAGTCACAGTCACCTTACCAACATTTGTAGCGCTAATACTCATAGTGTTGCCAGTTAATGGGAAACTGCCGGAAACAGTCGCGGTTGTACCCACGCTGCTAGCGCTGTCAATAGAAAAAGCATGATTACCAGTAATATCGGCATCAATATCACCTACTAATGTTAAAGTCTTGGTAGTGCCGGCTGGTATTACATAAGCCAAAGCATTAAAGGTAGATAGGTTAGTGCTAGTATTAACAGTTCGGCCATTAGTCAGGCGGCTCTCGCCTTCATAAAGATAAACGTTAATAAAGTTGCTAGTAGCGCCTATTCCAGACCTTTTAACGGCTATGGATGAGACAGTCACGGCTCCATCGCTGGAAGCGGTAAAGTTGAATTTAGCTAATTCAACATTGGAAGCAGACGACGGGATGGTAGCAGAAGCCGGGGTGTCGGAAGCCAGTGACACAGTTAAACCTGTGCCGGTTCCGGCAATAATACCTGTTCCGCCTCCGCCCTGGGAGGTGTCAACGATTGCATCAGTAGCTGAGGAAATTGTAGTACCTTCAGTCGGCAAAACAAAGCCGGCCGTAGCGGTGATAACATTATCCCAGCTAAAGCGATTAGCTGTAAAAGCGGCTTCGTCGGCCACCTTTTGAGCTTCGCCATATCCATTAATATAGTATATGTCAGCACCACCGGACAATTTAACTAATGAACCTTCCGGGTAAGCGTCGTAACTTACATTCGTGCTTTTAATCGTGTAATTAGTGAAGAATGCGTCCGACACGTCAATTACCCTTTGAGCCCAATTGTCTCCCCATAAAGATTTAGCGGTAGCTTCATCCGGAACCCAAGTTAAGGTTCCGTTTGATTCTACGGCGTATACTTTCGGGTTAGTAGTAATTTTAACTAACTTAGTCCCCGGTCTAACAGTGACATTAGCTCCTAGAGGGTAACTTTCCAACTCGCTTTGAGGGATAGTTACTACTCCGGAAAAGTCATTGTACCAGGAAAAATAAGTGCTCTCATTAGGAAAAACATATCTTTTGCCATCGGCGGCTAAATAATAGACAGATGAAAGTCCGTTCATTTTAATGAGGTCTCCGGCAGAAGCGGCTGCGTCTGCTTGGGGAACCACCACTATGCACATGGACAAAACAGTCATCATCATTACGCTGATGGTAAAAGCTTTTCTTAGTTTACTCATAATAAACTGTTGTAGAGCTTTATTTAGTGTCTATCTGCCTAAAGGCAAATAAACTCTCCAAATAAAGCGTTTTTGGCTTTTTAAAATAAACTCGCCAAGCTTTATGAGAAGCAAATCAACCGGAATCCCGTTTTCTCCCAGCCCCAGTTTTTATAAAAACTGGCCCCAACCAACAAGCTAATTGATTCCTTCCAACTCCTTTTATTGGATTAGTTTCAATAAAAACTGGAGCTGGGGAAAGCTTTGTTGATTTACTCGCACATTTAAGCAAATGGACAAAAATTTAATCTTAAAAAGCTTTTAGATTTATTAAATTTTTAAGACCACCCCGAATATTCGGGAGCCGACCTTTACAGGTCTTAATTGCCCACTTTAAGCGGGCTTATCCGCACTAAAAGTTAATGCGGATTTGCTAATTCCGATAAATCGGAACCAACAAACCAGCATTAAGCGCTATCCCAATCTTTTTTATTAATTTCCGCCTGCCTTAAAATTTCTGCCATTAATCCCGCGCTGATATCTCGACCATGCCCTGAAGGAATATGTATTTTCAAACTCCCCTTTATCATAAACGAATGTTTCCCGCCGCCATAAGGACCGTTAAATCCTAACTGCCTGAATTTTTTTTATCATTTTTCTCCACGAAATATTAGCAGGCATTTTTTGTATTTAATTTTAAAGCGCTGAAATTAAAAGACAACCCCGATATGCGATCATTGTCTTTTATTTTGAAAACCAGCCATTCTTCCAATACTTCCTTTAATTCCTTGCGGCACTTTTCCAAGTTATTGCCATTAGCCCAAACGCCTTTGAAACCGGGGATTTCGCCGAAATAACTGCCGTCTTCCAGTATTTTATATCTAGCTTTTTTTAAATTTTTTTCAATAAACTCTGTCAAAATAAACTTTTTAAATTAATTTTTAATAGTTGAAGTCGCCTTCTCGCTCACGCCTTTTACTTCGCCCGGCTCCGGCTGAATCTCAGGGGCGTCAAACTCTCCTGTATCCTGAATAATTGCGCCTACCTCATTTAATTTATCCAAAGTCGCTCCATAGTCATCTTTATTAAATAGTTCTTCGGCCTCTTCCAATTTTTGCTTGGCATTCTCCAGGTCGCTTATACTCTCTTCTTCCTTCGGGGCTTCTTCTTCTATCTTAATCTCTTCCGGCTCATCAATCCCGCTTGATTTTATCGCCTTTTCTTCGGACGGCTGGATTGGTTTTTTATCCGGCTCCGACACCTGCATGCCTTTTTCGTCTTTTCCCAGATTGGCTCCAAAAACCTGAATATCGTCATCTGAGGCTCCTTGTAATTCCGCCTTAACATTATTTATCTCTTTTTTAAAGTTTTTTACCAAATTTTCTTTTTGGGAAATTTCTTTATCGCTTTTAAATTCGGATTCTTTCAAAGCCTGAGTAATGTCTTTAGCCCGGTCATTGGCGAATTTTATGTTTAATTTTGTCTTTTGAGTGTCATTAAAAGTAATGGCCAGCTGGGCCCTTTCGCTAATTACTCTGGCGATATAAAGTGAATTACCGGGCGTAGATTTTTTGGCCACTTTAGCGCTGACGAAACCGCCGCCGGCTATCAAAAAAACCACTAAAAATACCGCAAAAGCCGGTTGAGAAAAAACTCTCACCATTTTTTGCGGCCACATTATAAAAAATCCATCTTTAACAACCTCGTCTTTTTTATAAAGACTGGCAGTTGAATTGGAAATCTGGCTATACAAAATTTCCCGATTGGAACTCTTCCATTCTTTGTCAGGAGTAATATTTTTCAGGCTATTTAATTTTGATAGAAGTTCTTTGTCTTTCATAAAAAATATGAACTAAAAACTTTATATTTCCCCTTTTTTAAACGTTTATTATTGGTTTTTATTGTTGATATTGGCTATTGATTATTGGTTATTGGTTATTACCCCGTTACCCTTCTTCTAAAGATTTTTTTAAAGTTTTTAAAGCCCTGTGAATAATCACCCGTACATTGCTGTTTGATTTTTCAATAATTTCAGCGATTTCTTTGACGGACAATTCGTCAATAAACCGCAGAACAATGATTTCTCTGTACTCATCCTTGAGTTCGCGTAATTTATTTTCAATTATTTTAAAGTCTGATTTAATTTCCATTTTTCTGGCAATATCTTGGCTCCGATCGGCGATGTCCATTCCGCCCTCTTGGTCAATTGATAAATCGGTTTGGAATTTTTTCCGGTAATGGTCAATCACTGAATTGCGGGCCACCTTATACATCAGCGCCCTTAGAGTCCTAACATCTTTCAAGCTGTTTTCCCGGATATAATTCCATGTCTTCAAAAAAACAACCGATGTCAAATCCTGGGCGTCTTCCTGATTGCTGATCTTGAAATATACAAATCTATATATCTGGTCAACATACAAATCATAAGCCTCTATAAAGGCCTCATGATCGTTTTCTTTCAGCTTTGAAAGCAAGAGTTTTCCTTGATTTTTTTTACCTTCTGTTGGCTTTTTAGATTTTTCTAATTTCATTGTGCTTACTACTAAATTATACGTAAAAACTATAATAACGTTACACTAATCTACAAATCTACAAATCCATCACAAATTCACAAATTTTATGTTTGCGTATTTTGACTAGTATCCGGTATTTGCATATTTGTGATATTCGTGAAAAAATTTGTAATTTGTAATACAAAAATCAGGGAAAGTATCCCTGTTATAAGTAATTTATTTAATATTAGCTAAAAAATGACCTTATCAACACTTTTTTGTTATAAAATAAATTTAACATATTTTTTAAAAAAACGCAAACAATCCGCCACTATAAAAACAGGGGATCCGGTCTCGTCCACTATTTTAATATCTGTGTTGCCATATCTATAAACCAATCCATATAGTAACATTCTACTGTTGCGCCATCACACAAGGATAAAAGCTTTTTTCCTTTTTTTTATTTTTTCTTACTCCCCCTTGCATTTTAAAATTTTTTATGAGAAAATAAAATTACTTTAGTCTAGGGTTTCGTGGACTAAAATATTAAAAAATATCTTTCCAATAAGATATAGTTGAAAATTATTTAAAAATATTGCATAATAAATAATCTTTAGTCTATAAAAATGTAGACTTAAAATTAATATTTATTTAATTTTAGTATATTTTTATACTTAAGTCTACAAATTTGTGGACTTAAATTCTAAAAAATGCCTGAAAATAATGAAAAAATTTTAAAATATAGTATAATAAGCCCTCTTTGGTTATCTATGTCCGAAGCGGCTAAATTAGGCGGTGTCCAAACTAAAACCGTTCGTCGGGCCATAAAATCAAACGCTGTTAAATTTAAAGTAAAAAATAACCGCTATTTAATTGATCTGACCTCATTAATAACTTATTTACACACAAAAACCAAGCTAAAAAACAAATTTAATCAATCTGGCCTTGGCCAATATGTGGAAAAATGGAAAAAATAATTATCCACAGTTAAACAAAATTTAAATAATCAATAAATTATCCCCGCAGCAAGCTGGCGGGGTATTTAGCCCTTAAAACAGCTTCGGTTGTTGAGAATAGATTTGTTGATATTTTAATCCTTGGTTGCGGATGTAATTCGCGATTGTCTCTTTATCCCCCGAATAACCTACTGTATTTATATAATAACCTTTTGTCCAAAATTCACCTCCTCAAAGCAGTGCTTTAACCTCGGGTTTTCTTTTAAACACCTCTCTATCTGTAATACTTTTTACTATTTGAACAATTCGGGAGGGGCTAATCATCGGCACGCTTTGAATAAGGAAGCGGATGTGGTCATTGTCTGTGCTAATTTCCACGAAGTATATATCATATCTTTTCTGTATTTCTATGCATATTTCCTTGAGTGTTTTATCCACCCCTGGAATATCACTGAATACTAATCTTCAGTATTTAGCTGGACATACCAGGTGATACAATAGATGAGACACGTTATGCGCTTTGTTTATTGGATTTATCATGGTAAGTATATCTTACCACGGACGACCCACGAAGCAAGCTTCGGGGAATTTGTTAGATTAAAATAATCCCTCATCTTATAAGGTGAGGGATTATTTTAATTCGTAATATTTAGGTTTAATTTGCTTTCATTAGCAATCTACAAAACCGCATCTTTGGCTGCCTTGGCTAACCTGAACTTAACCACGGTCTTAGCCGCAATTTTAATAGTTTCGCCGGTAGCCGGATTGCGGCCCATGCGCGCTTTGCGGTTGGCTTTGATTAATTTGCCAAATCCCGGCAAAACAAATTCACCGGTCTTTTTCACTTCGCTATAAGCCATTTGGGCTAAAGCGTCTAAAAAATCAGAAACCTCCTTTTTGCTGACATTGACTTTTTCAGCCAAGGCCGCCACCACTTGTGACTTGGACATTTTTGCCATTTTGTTTTTACGAGAAAATTAATAAATTGCCTTATCCTAAAGCAAGGCAATTTAACTAATTTTCTTAATTTATATTATTTTTTAAAACCTGTTAATATTATACACTAACCAGATAAACAAAGCAATAAATATTTAATTCAAACGCCAAATATAAAAATTTAAAACCGCGGCAAAACTAACCCAGGCAAAATACGGAAAAAGCAAATATGACGCTCTCTTATCTATCTGATAAAAAAGTATTATTAACGCCAGGATCATCAACCAAAGGATGATAATCCCTAAAAACGCCCAATTGGGGCTTTTTAGGCCAAAAAATACAATTGACCAAAGCGCATTTACGGCCAAGTGGATTAAAAAAATTATAACCGCCAGCTTAGAGGCCGGCATTTTTTGCCAAACCAAGTAAAGGGCTATTCCCATCAGGGTATAAAAAACCAGCCAAGCTGGCCCAAATACCCAATTAGGCGGGTTGAAACTCGGTTTAACCAAACCGGCATACCAATCCGGTATAGCCGAAACCGTAAAAAAAGAACCAACCAGCCCGGCTGATTGGCAAATTAAAATTGCAATTATTGGTTGAATAATTTTAGCCATTCTATTTAGAATTCTCGTTTTTTAATCTTTTTAATTTCTCATTAAACAGAGGAATTTGAGGAGCTTTCTCGATTAACCTTTTAACGATTTCTAAATCATCCGGCGAACAAGAAAGAAGTTTTACAACTTTACCATCTTTCTCACGTTCAATTATAATTCCATCCTCATAGTTCCATAACATTCTAGCCGGCTTTCCCTTATCGGGGTAATCAACGGCTACCCTTAATTGTTCTTTTTTTCCTTTTTCTATCTCTGCTTTAGCTTTATTAAAATCTATTACCTCCGGCATTTCTTTTTTTTGCGCTTGGGCCATATTTTTATATTTATTAAAGTTAAATAAAGAGATGGTTACAAAAGTCGCTTTCGTAGCGAAATTTTCAAATTTTGGACAGAATTTTTTATAAATTTTTGAGCTTATATGGATATATAGGCGATAAAATTTAGAAAAAATTATGCCAAAATTTGGGAATTGCAGTAGAAATGGACTTTTGTAACCATCTCAAATTATTTTTTTCTAAACCACTGCCGCCGGCCTTCTATATAAACAATCCGCCACCAGCGGTGCCCCAGGAAAAAACCAAGAATAATACCGGCGGCCGGCAGGCCAATCTGCAGCCACAACGGCAAAGCGCAGCCCAATTCAGAGCCCATGCGCTGGATAGGAAGATTATTAATAATCACCTGCCTTAAATAAAAATATTCTATAAAAACATGGGACAAAATGCTTAAAAGCAGGCCCAAAATAATTGTTAAAAGATAATAAGTAATTTTTTTCATAATGCTATAAATTTAATTAGTAATACAGTACGTGTTAAAATTAGACATAGCTAATTATTAATAGATTATTTATTTGATTTCTAGACATCTCTAATAAATAATCAACAAAAACCTATGTCTAAGCCTAATACTTACATTGGAGTTGATCTCCATAAAAAAACTTGTTATGT
>Ga0210057_1002618_pt1 | contig 25553 bp, 28 predicted proteins | sample CryGeyCG2114_010_2_FD_183968 | JGI IMG/M metagenome (GOLD analysis project Ga0210057, IMG submission 183968) | Groundwater microbial communities from aquifer - Crystal Geyser CG10_big_fil_rev_8/21/14_0.10 (SPAdes) (version 2) | ecosystem: Environmental > Aquatic > Deep subsurface > Groundwater ...
CGCTTTCTGTGATTTTATACCGCAAAGTTAATGGGAAAACTGAGTTGATCCATCAAAAGAGAGCCATGGCGAAGCCGATTTTTAAAGATTTGTGGAGTAATACTTGCTGTACTAATTTGCGACCAGGAGATACATATTTAGAGCGAGCTGTTTCGCGATTGGATGAAGAGATGGGGATTAAGATTGACCCAAATAAACTGAGAATTTTGTATAGATTTAACTATGAAGTGGCTGACGAAGTGAGTGTGGGGTGGTGTGAGAATGAGGTGGATACGGTAATTGTGGGCGAGTGGGATGACGAGGTGAAGGTAAATCCAGAGGAGGCAGCTGACTATAAATGGATAGAGTGGGGAGAGCTGCAAAAAGATATTAAAGCAAATCCAGATATTTACTCACCTTGGCACAAAATGATTATTAATGATCCGCGATTTGTGGAGGGGTTTGTATGAATGGGGGTAGTTTGTTTGAGGGGGTTGTTGTTGTTCCTTGCGACACAGATGGAAATATGTATTGTGCCCTGGGATTAGAGGAGAATTTACAAAAGAAAGAACGAGTACCTTGCGCAGGAATGGGATTAGTTAGTTTTGCACACAAATATGAATTTCCTGGTGGTGCTGTTGATAAAGCTGATGGCACCAACAGGAGCGAGGCTTTACTCGTTGCAGCTTTGCGAGAAACGGCAGAAGAGAGAGGAATGATTCCCAACTCTAGTGCCAAGAGACTAATTATGCTTCCCAAAAAATTTGTATTGGAACAAGATAGGGATGGGAAACAGGTAGAGTTCCTAGTTAATATTTATATTTGGATATTGAGTGCTGAACAGCTAGCATGGCTAGTTAATGTGGTAGGTGGCGTTATGACTGATTCTGGTGTAGAAATGAGACCTAGAGATGAATTTATTGTTGACAGGGGTAAACAGCTAGGTGCATCTTTAAATAGTGGTAGAAAATTGTCATTGCCTATTGTTCTTAATACATGAAGCGAAGGAGTCGAAGTATGAAAAAACTAATATTGCTTAAGATTGGTGGGGGGGTGATCACGGACAAGAGTGTGCATTACGGACTGAGGGAGGATGTGCTTGTAAGACTAGCCAGGGAAATAAGTGAGGCAAAGAAGGAGCTGATTGATACAGACCTTATTATTGGTAACGGAGCTGGAAGCTTTGCTCACTTTTCGGCACACAAGTACCGAACGACTGAAGGGTTTATTAATGAGGAGAGCAGAGTTGGGATGGGGTGGGTGAGGCACGACGCGGTCAAACTTAATCAGATTGTTTTAGAACAACTTTTGTCAGCAAATTGTCCAGCTTTTTCCTTTTCACCCTCATCTTTGATGAGTGTTGAAGATGGCAAAACTAAAGCAATTTTTGTAGATTCGATGGTGGATGCCTTGGGTAAGGGAATAGTCCCGTTGGTTTATGGTGACGTAGTAGTAGATTCAAGTAGGGGCTGTGATGTTTATTCGACGGAAAAAGTATTTGATGAGCTCGCTAAATATTTTGCGGATAAATATAAAGTGCGAGTAATCCATATTAGTTCGGAAGAGGGCGTATATAAAAAGGGGCAGGCTAGCATATTTAGCGAGATAAATAGGGGTAATTTTGAGGAGGTAAAAGAACATTTGGGTGGGTCTCATGGGGTAGATGTATCTGGAGGAATGTTACATAAAGTGGAGGAATGTCTCGCGCTAACTAAGATGAGAATTGTGAGTCAGATAGTCAGTGGGATGGTGAATAATAGAGTCCGTGATGCCATAATTGGTAAAAAAATAAAAGGGACAACTATTAGATGACCCTAGATCAAACGAAAATTCCAAGACATGTGGCCATAATCATGGATGGTAACAGGAGATGGGCGAAGGCAAAGGGATTAGGAGTGGTGGCGGGACATGCCTTTGCGGTTGACACTGTCGTAGAACAACTGATCGAGCGAGCGGGAGAGCTGGGGATAAAATATTTGACGCTATGGGCGTTTAGTACCGAGAATTGGGGTAGAGATAAGGACGAGGTAACAGGTCTCATGAATTTATTTCGGAAAGCCTTGATGACAAAAGTAGAGAAGTTTATTCAAAAAGGAGCAAGGTTAAAGATGATTGGAGATATTGGTCGCTTTGCACCAGATATCCAAAAAGGGATGAGGGAGGCAGAGAAGAAATCAGAGATGAATGACAAGATTACGGTGACTTTTGCGCTGAATTATGGAGGGAGGGATGAGATATTGAGGGCGGTGAATGCCTACAATGACTCTCCTCGTAGGATGAACTACAAGGAGAGTCCTTTGGTTGCAGTGGAACTGGAAAAATACTTAGATACGGCGGGGATGCCTGACCCAGACTTGATAATTCGAACAGGGGGAGAGCAGAGAACATCTGGATTTCTCATGTGGAGCGGCGCATATAGTGAACTTTATTTTACCGACAAACTATTTCCGGAGTTTAGTCCCGAGGAGTTTGACAAGGCAATTGAGGAGTATCAAAAACGTCAACGACGCTTCGGAAAATAATAATTCCAATAAGGTTTGTTCTTTCGTCTGCCGACGAGCCCTTCTTGGCTTGCAGTCAGGAATTCCCTCCTTCGCCAAGCTTCGGGCGGGCAGGCCTTTTAAGGACTGACCTTTAAGACAAAATGTTGATTTTAAAGATTACCTGGAGGATTTGGGCGATCCAGTAGGCGAGGAAGATGATAAAGAAGCCCATGAGAGAGCTGGTGATCATTTTTTTGCCTTTTTCCTGGGACTCTTTGTCGGCGGCGCCGGCGAGCATGGTGAATCCGCCCATCACTAGCATGCCAAAGAGGACAAGACCAGCTATGGTGAGAAGGTAAGGGAGAAAAGCTCCGATGATATCACCAAGTGAATCAAATTTTTTACCATTACTACCCAGACCTATGGCGTTGTTGTAATCAGTGTAGGGAATTGTGTTTTGGGCTAATAATCTCATTTTTAGAATCCTGGTAATTGAATGATATCACCGGCAATGATTTTGAGGAGAGTGACAGAGAAGATGATGAAGAGGAGACCGGTGATGGCACTGGTGAAGAGTTCATTGCCTTTCTTTACTTGTTCGGCATTGTCGCTTCCCGTCATGATTTGAATGGTAGCGGCCAACATGACGACTAGTGAGATGGCGCCGGCGGTTCCGATGATGAAGGTGAGCAACGAAGAAGTAAAACCGATCGTTTCAACAGGAATACAGCCAAGAGCCGTGTCTATGCCCTTGCCACCGTTGCAGGTGGGATCGAAGGCATGAACGGGAGGGATAACGGCAACCCATGTTAAGATGAAAGCGAGGGAAATAGTGATGAAATATTTGAGAAATTTGTTCATAGGATGTGTTGTTTTACTCTTGGGAGTAATTGTAACACAGCAGATGGTGAGGGCTGAAAGCTGTGATGGTCAATATGATCCTGGTAGCGATGCCTACTATAGTTGTCTGAGCCGGAGTATTGGTGACCTTACAACGCAGTTAGAAGCAGCAAAAAAAGCATCTGCACCACTTGAATCAGAAGTGACTAGATTGAATAAACAAGTGAGCGGAATTCAGACGGAGATAACTAGATCAGGAATTATGATTAAGGAGTTGGGTACTAGTATTGATGAGAGAGACGTAAAAATTAAATCGCAATACGTGATCTTGGCTGCAAAGGTGCGAGACTTGTATAAAAAAGGACGAGCACTTTCGCTGTTTTTGGTGTTTGCCTCGTCATCAAACGCGGGAGATCTAACCAGAGGACTCGCGTACAAATCGGCAGTAGCCGATGAAGATAAGAATTTAATAGTTAGTATTACTAAGGACATATTGAGTTTGGAGGCAGATAAAAAGAAAATTGAAATCGACCGAAACCGACTAGCTGAATTACAAAAGAAATTGGATACTCAAAAAACTTTTTTTGAAAAGGAAATTGCAGGATCTAAGAAGTGGCAGGTAGAATTATCTAATAAGATAGCGGCGTTATCGGCAAAACAACAACAATTTATTGCTCAAAAATTGGGGAGTTTAAATTTGCCAACGAGTTTGGGTGGGGGAAACCTATCTTGTACAGATGACCGCAATCTTAACCCTGGATTTTCAAATGCATTTGCGTTTTTTACTTACGGTATTCCACATCGTGTGGGTATGAACCAATATGGTGCCTATGGGAGAGCTAAAGCCGGCCAGTCAGCTGAAGATATTTTACGAGCCTACTTTAGCGACTTTGAATTTACGACAGGCAAAGAGGGGGAAGTGGTAGTAGTGGATGGAAAAAATGAGTTTGGGCAGGTTTTTAATAACGAATCAATGAATATAGAAGAGTATTTAAAACATTTACACGAAATGCCATCAAGTTGGGATGGTCGAGCCCTTCAAGCTCAAGCAATTTCGGCTAGATCATATGCGCTGGCGGTAATGAAAGCTAGTGGCAAACTACAACCCAGCCAGGCTGATCAAGTGATTAAAAAAGAATTAAATGCGCAAAGTTGGATTGAAGCAGTGAATGCAACAAGGGGGAAAATTATGACTCAAGGAGGGCAGTCAATCAAAGCTTGGTATGCCTCTACCTCTGGTGGATACACTTTTAACTCTGGAGATATATGGTCACGTAATACTTCTTATACCAAGAGATTACGAGATACGACCGGATCAGTGAGTAGTTTTAATGAATTGAATGAGAGAGCATACGACAAGGAATCTAAGTGTTTTTATGCTGCTCAGGGTTGGAGATCAGAATATGCAAAGTCTGCCTGGCTAAAATCAACCGAGGTGGCTGATATTGTGAACGTTTTGATGTTGGCCAAAAAAGATGGTGGAACACAAAGCCATCTATCTCAAGTAGATAAGCCAAACCCAGATGGAGTAGAAACCTGGAGTGTGGACAGGGTGAAGTCAGAGCTGAAATCACGCGGGGGGAGTCCATACGATAGTGTCTCAGATATATCAATTAGTGCTGATTTTGGGGTTGGAAAGACGACAAATATTTCTATTAATGGACAATCGTTTACCGCAAACGAATTTATTGACTACTTTAACCTACGGGCTCCGGCTAACATCCAAATCGTGGGTCCTCTGTTTAATGTTGAACGCAAATAATACCTGCAAGGTCTGATCTGGTTTCCATTGAGGACTGTTCCTAACTTCTATCATTTAGTACCCCGAGCGATCGTCATCTCGAGCAAAGTCGAGAGATCTAATCTGGGATAGATTCCTCCACTACGGTTGGAATGACGAAATATTAGTGTCCCGTAAAAACATAGTCACCAGAGGAAAATATTAAAAACTAGAAAAGATGGCTTAATGGAAGTTATGTGTTGGTAATTTAGCCATTTGGTGGGTAAAAGCGGGTTAGGTAAAAGTACCAGGAAATGAGGTTTTCTTTGCTCTGTTGGGTCATCCCGCGGTGGATTGAGAGTTTGGCGTCCAGCTGAGAATAGGAGCCTTCGGAGCTATTGTTATCTTTAGGAAGATTAGGGTAGCGGAGGTAGGTAAACATGTTGGGAAGAGCTTGATAGAGATGTTGGTAGGCTTGACGAAGATACGGGTGGGTATACCACCATTTAGGAAACTTCTTCGTGGCGTCATTATTGAGCGTTTTCTCGGTAAAGAATAGGTAGTGATTTTTGTAGAGCCGAACAAACCAACGGATAAAGATTTTGGCTTCGTAAACTGTAGTAATTTTGTTTATGTAGGAGGCAAGTAATAACAGATCTTTTCCCGCCTCGGTTTGGGGGTGTTGGGTTAGGAGAGTTTGGATCCTAGTTTGAATATGGACGAGACAACGTTGTATTGGAATGGAGAGTCCCTTGCAGGCGGAATATAGCTTTCTTGCCGTCAAAGACAGCAACTTTGAGAGGGTAACCCATACTCTGCAAGTACTCGAGATCACGTTTGATAACGGATAGATATTCGCCTCTCGCAAGTGACCAATAAATACGTCCTAATTTGGAGTCACGATAGGTGATCACACATCGGTTATGAAACCAGTCCGCATCGATTAAAATATAACCGGTACAACTACTCCAATCTGGAATACTAACAAGCTTAATTAAATATGTTTCGGAAGTAGGAGGAGTCAATAAATACGGTTGGAACCTGGCACACAGAGTCCGCGTAGATAGGCCAAACTTATCACTAATGTAGGCGAGGGTTAGAGTGTGTCGAATCCACTCACAAAACCACCTAAATACTTTGCGACTGGAGACCCTTTGTTTATCGCCCAAACTGAAACTTAACTGGCAAACAGAGCAATAAAACCGATTCTTCCCTTTACTCGTTTTCCCCCACTTTTTAGCTGGGTTTTGACACTGTGGGCAGTGGTGAACACGCTTGTTTTTTTCATAGGTGGATATTTTAGACGCATATTAGTGCGATAACAAGAAAAAAACAATCATTTTTACCAACACTTAAGTTCAATTAAGCCGAAAAGATGATAGAAGTCAGGAGGACTGTCCTTTCGTCTGCTGGCGAATCCTTCTTGGCTTGCAGCTAGGAATTCTCTCCTTCGCCAGACTTTGGGCTGGTAGGCCTTTAAGGAGAGTCCTCTAGTCGCATGTGCTAACATATAGACATGGCGGAGATATATAAGGCAATAGAAAAGATGAATTTATCAGTTGAGGCGATAAAAAAATTGGTGGGGAAGATGGGGAACGATAATTTGTTTACAAGTTTTGCGTCTTTTCCAAGGCAGACTTATTTCCAAACTCAGGGCAAGGAGGAGCAGGTGGTCTTGTTTTTGCGACAACATCCGATTGTAAATGTGAAATGGGGATTGATGTCAATATTTATGTTGACTTTTCCATCTGTTTTTATTTTTTTTCCACCATTTGCATCTTTACCTCCTAATTTTCAATTTGTAGTGACGGCGGGGTGGTACATGTTTGTTTATGGATATGCACTAGCAAAATTTATGGGTTGGTTTTTTAATATTTATATATTAACTGACGAGAGAGTGGTGGATGTAGATTTTCAAAATATTTTTTTTCGTAAAATTTCGACTGCCAAAACAGAAGAGATCCAAGATGTTAATATTCAATCGTCTGGATCATTTGAGACTTTTTTTGGGTATGGATCTATATTTATTCAAACAGCAGCAGAAGTATCCCAATTTGAGTTTTTGAATATTCCCAAACCAGATCACGTAGGGAAGATTTTGAATCAATTGATAGATTTGGAAGAACAAGAGAAATTAGAGGGAAGGGTTAAATAATATGAATATACTTGATTTTGTTAGATTTATTACGTTTCTTGATATCGTTAAATTGTTGTTAGTTTTATTGTTGCTCGTTTATACAGTGTTTGCACTGCTCATGATGAAACAAGTCTCGGCAATGACAAAAGCAGTGACAATGAAAGATGATTTAATCATTAGAGTTTTAGGAATGTTGAACTTTGTCTTCGCTTTATTTGTGTTAGTTGTGGCGATATTTATATTATAAATATGACAAAGTTTTTGACGACGAACATCGTAGGAACCGCATCTAAAAATATTTGGTCTCAAGTCAAAACAATTTTATATGACGAGCATAAACTCATGCTAGTTGTGGAGTTGAGTTGTGATGACCTAGATTCAATAATTGATATGGCTAGTGTTGGCGTTGGGATTATTGAAGATATTGAACGGAGAGGTCAAACAGCAGAAACGTCTAATCAATTAAAAGATTTGATTAAATCGATTAAATCAGAAATTAAACAAGGATTAAATATTGAGATACTACTTGCTTCTTTGAGAGAATCGACACTTGTCATCTATGGGGAAGGAGCTGTAGAAACGTATCTATCAAGAAAAGGTAGTCTAGCAAAGCTAGGGATAGATGTAGTTGGAGAGTTGGAAGTAAATGATGTGATCGTGTTTGCCACAACAAAATTTGTGGAGGGAATAGGCCTACCCCAATTTAGAGAAATATTAACAAAAGAAGAATTTTCTGCCGAATTTCTTGTGCCACTTATTCATCAGAAAACAGAAACTAGCTCAGTAGCGGCGATTGTGGGAGAAACAAAACTAGAAGAAAAAAGAATTAAATGGCCGATAATTAAATTGCATAGTGATAGAGCAAAAAAAAATAATTTATGGATTGGTGGAGTAATTTTTGTGTTGTTGATTATTATGATAGGGATTGGAATGGTCAGACGAGCTGGGCAAATTGCGTTTGAAGATTTTACTAATTTGAGTGCTAGGGTGGATCAAAAGATATCTGAAACCATGTCAATTGGAGATATTAATCCAGAAAGAGCAAGGAGATTGTTAACAGATGCGAGAAATGAAATAGAAGCATATTTAGCAACTGAGATTACTGAAACGTATCAACAAAAAGGTAAAACATTACTGTCTGAAATTGATAAAACTGATGAGAAGGTCTTTAAGAAAAATGATATTCAACTGACGACAGTGGTGGAGCTTTCGATACTATTTGATGGATTAAAATCAGATAAAATGAAGAGTGATGGGAAAGGTAATTTGGTTTTCTTGGATAAAAATAACTCACGACTGGTATTAATGAATTTAAAGGATCGATCGAGACAGATAGTTACACCATCTGGAAGTGACAAATACGTAGATATTGCGGTTGCAGATACTAAAATATATGGATTGAATGTGAGTGGAATTAGCGAGATGTCCTGGAGAAAATCTGAAGCTAAAAAAGTGATTGAGGCGGATGAGTTTTGGAAGAATCCTGTTTATATTGGATTGTTTGCGGGGAATGTTTATATTTTTGATCGTGAACAAAGCGAAATTTGGAAATATCCTACGCTCGGAGATACTTTTGGATCAAGACGTAGATGGTTGGCGGCAGGAATTACCCCTGACTTAACTAAAGTAATAGACATGAAGGTGGCAGGAGATCTATATTTAATTACGAGTACGGGCAAACTTGTTAGATATAGTCGCGGGGCACCAGTGACATTTAGTATGGAGGGATTTCCGGCGAAGGGTGAGGCTAAGAGGTTTAGTGCGCCCTCGGCGATGTGGGTGAGCGAGAGTTTGGTTTATGTGCTGGAAAACGGAGCGGGGAGAGTGGTGGTGGTCGGACTTGACGGAAAATTCCAGGCTCAGTATGTGAACAGCGAGTTTGAGAAGGCGAGTGATTTGGTGGTTTTGGATAATAAGGGGTATGTGTTGATTGATAATGTGGTAAAAGAGTTTGGGTTGTAACAATCTGGAGTAGATTTAACCCTACTCTAGGGTAGAATATGGATATGATAGTCAATAAATGGGCGAGGAGTGAGTACGCGATAACTGACACGTGGGTGGCGGGGGTGGCTCTGACGGGCGCTGAGGTGAAGAGTTTGCGCGAGGGAAGGGGGAGTTTGCGGGATGGGTTTGCCAAGATAATTAATGGAGAATTGTATCTGGTGGGGGCGGATATTCCTAGGTATAGTCATTATTCTGGGCGCGAGTATGACAGCAAGCGGACACGAAAATTGTTATTGAAACAAAGCGAAATATTAAAGATTTTGAAACAAATTGAGGGGAAAAATTTGACACTGGTGCCCATGAAGATATTTTTTAAGGGGAGGTGGGCGAAGTGCGAGATCGGGGTAGGCAAGGGGAAGAAGGAATGGGAGAAGAGGGCGGATCTCAAAGCCCGCGATATTAAACGAGATCTAGCCAAGGCCGTGAAGAATACGGTTTAGACTAGACGTTTATTTCGAAATGCAAGTCCAGAGTGTGATTTGAGATATTTTTCGAAATCAAGGGCAAGTTTTTTGTTAGTGAAAGCAGAGTAGTAAACTAGTTTGATTGGACGTAGCTTGCGAGTTTGGGGGACGTTACCGATTTGATGATCCTTAATTCTGGTTTTTAAGTCAGATGAAAAACCAGTGTAGTATGTGTTATCAGATAGTAATAGGATATAGGAATAGTACATTAATTTGAGTATAGATCAATTCTCGCCCCACTTCGCCTTTGGCTTCGCTAGGGACACACTTCGCGCGGTAAATCTGAAGTTATCTAAGAAATAGTTTTATGTGTGGCCGTGCCACCGCGTAGCTCCGAAGGAGCGAAGTGTGGAGACGGAGAGCAATGAGCTCTCGTCCGCGTACCGTCTTTAACACCATCTACATACTTATTTAGATTTTAGATTTTAGACTCTAGATTATTAGGTAACTAACGAACCAAGATAATCATGAGTTTGATCGTTGATATGGCCCCGCTTGATCAATGCGAAGTTACGGCTCATGTGTGTTTCCACCTACATCGTCGCCATGAGCGACTCAGATGTAAATGCCTTTAGGCAACTACGGCAAAGCCGGGGTTGACTGCGGGAGCTGTGAGTTCATTAAGATAAGCCAAAGCTTTCTTGCCGAAACTCATAACTGTTGTCGAAATTTTATTGACAGTTGTTTTTTGACGCTGTTTTGCGACTTCTCTCGTCAAAGTCGGTATGCAGATGTTAAGGAACTGGTATACGTCAAAGCAAGACGTCCCCAATACTCGATAATATACCACATTATCGAGCAATTTTCAATTTTCAGTTTACAATTTATAAGTATGGATATATTAAATTTGATTTATCCAAAGTTGTGTGTGGGGTGCAGGCGAGAAGGGCAATACATTTGCCTGGATTGCCAGAGGAAATTGGTGAGACCAGAGGAAATTTGTCCGATGTGCGCCAAACCTAGTTTGGACGGCTGGACGCATCCGAGGTGTAGATCAAAATATGGGATGGAGAGGTTGATAGTGGGATTGCCATATCGTGGCATGGTACAGCAGTGCTTGAAAAAAGTGAAGTATAAGAGTGCGTGGGAGATTTTAGAGTTTCTTTACCCGTTGTGGCAAAGAAAAATGGTCGGTGGACAATGGCCAATGTTCGATAATGTGGCTATTACTTCGGTGCCGATGTGGAGAGAGAAGGAGCGAAAGCGTGGGTTTAACCAGGCAGAAATTATCGCCCAGTTGTTAGCGAGAGACCTGCGAGGATTATCCTCGCAGGTACTAGAGAGAGTGAGGGAGACGAAACCCATGTTTGGACTTGATCGCAAAAAACGCCAAGTAAATATTGAAGACGCTTTTCGCGTATTACACCATTACACCGTTACACCATTACCATTACCACAAAATATAATATTGGTGGATGACGTGTGGACAACAGGGGCGACGATGAAGGAATGTGCGAAAGTACTAAAAGGAAATGGATGGAAAGAGGTGTGGGGGGTTACTCTGGCAAGGTAAGGTACAATAGTTTTATGAAAATTTTATTTCTATCTGCTGAAGTCGGACCATTTGTGTCGGTTGGAGGATTGTCGCAAGTATGTTATTTTTTGCCTAGAGCGCTAGCAAAAGAGGGAGATATGGTTGCTATTTTTACACCAAAATTTAGAAAGATGGATAAAACCGCATCGAGTAAAAACGGTTGGAAGCTAAAAAATGAAGTAATGAGTCTAAAAGTGCCACTTGGGGAAGATTCAAGAGTGACTGATCTGATATGTAATGTCAAATCTTATCAAAGACCAATTGGTTCTGTAAAGACATATTTTTTAGAAAATCGTGAATACTATGAACTTCGCGCCAATGTTTATGGATATCAAGATGATCATGTTCGGTTTATGCTTTTATGTAAGGGTTGTTTGGAGTGGTTGTTAATTCAGAAACAAATAAAAGGTGCTTGGTTTCCTGATTTTATCCATTGTAATGATTGGCATACGGGGTACTTTGTGGAATTGGCACGTCGTCATCCAAGGTATAGGGAAATATTTAATAAAGTAACCATAGGATTAACAGTTCACAACTTTAAACATCAAGGTAATTATGATTTCAGGTATTGTGCTTTAAATGATCGAGATGATGGAAAACAAATGTTGTGTTCGATCAATGATGGTAAATTGTTAAAACAAAATCCATTGTTGCGAGGTATAAAATTTGCTGATGCCGTGACTACAGTGTCACCGACACATGCAAGGGAAGTTCTTTTGTCAGAATATGGCTATGGTTTGGAGAGTGTTTTGCAGGAGGAAAGAGATAAATTGTCTGGTATTTTGAATGGTTTGGATATGAAGGAATTTAATCCAAGCACTGATCCTCTTGTGCCAAATCATTTTAATGAAAAAGTATTTGAAGATGCTCGATTAAAAAATAAACGAATTTTACAACAAGAATTTGGATTACCCGTTAATTCCGAAGATTTTTTACTTGCATATAGTGGGCGTTTGGATAATCAAAAAGGAGTGTCGTTACTTCTTGAGACAATGCAACACTTATTGCCAGAATTTTCGAATATACAACTTATTGTTTTGGGTGGGGGGGAGGATTTACTGCGACAATTACTGAGAGAATTGGCAAAGTTATATCCAAAACAAGTCGGATTACATCTTTTGTCTAATTTTAAATTGCCTAGAAAGATTTTTGCTGGAGCTGATGCTCTCTTAATCCCTAGTTTATTTGAACCAGGTGGGATAGTGGCTCTGGAGGCTTTGCGCTATGGAGCCGTACCAATTGTGCGTCGTACTGGTGGACTCTCTGATATTATCGTTGATTTTGACCCTAAAACAGAAAAAGGAAATGGTTTTTCTTTTACTACTAAAGATGCATGGGCTTTACACTCTGCAATAATTAGAGCCATGACAACATTCCAAAATCCAAAATTGTGGAAAAAATTAGTTGGAAATTGTTTATTTGAGGATTTTTCGTGGGAAAAAGTAGCTAAAATTTACCAAAGATGGTATAAACGGACAATCGAAGTCAGAAAAAGAGCACTGGCACTGAAGAATTTTGTGAGGATGGAAATATGATCGTTGACGACAAAAAATGGCTTGAACAGTTTAAAAAATCAATTAATTTCCATAGTTTGGAAGAAAGACCTATTGCATATTTTTGTGCAGAATATGCACTTTCTGCAGATTTATTTTTATATGCAGGAGGACTTGGGATATTGGCTGGAGATTATGTAAGAGAGTGTGGTGACCAGGGAATTCCACTGGTGGCTGTCGGAATTTATTATACTAGGGGGTTTACACATAAAGAATTATCTATTGAAGGTAAGGTGGTTAATTTACATCATGAGAGAGGAGTAGTGGAAGTCGGGCTTAAAACTGTAACAAATAAAAAAGGTGAAGTGATAACAATAACTGTGCCAATGAGTGATAAAAAAGTCATTGTACGCGCGTGGGTGTTTGAATATAAAACTGTAAAAGTTTATCTACTTGATACAAAAAGCAATCAAAATGGTGAACAAGATCAACATATCACTGACACTTTGTACTCGACAGATAAGGAGATAAGATTAAAACAAGAAATGGTGCTTGGAATTGGAGGATTAAGACTGCTTGAGAAGCTTGGAATTCATCCCTCTCACTATCATTTAAATGAGGGACATTCTGCTTTTTTGATATACGAATTGATTCATCACGAGATGAGAGAGCATGAGTTGAGTTTTGAAGACGCGAGAGAACATGTAAGAGAAAGAGTATTATTTACAAATCATACTTTAGTCGCTGCGGGAAACGATATTTTTAGTAACGACCTTGTAGCTCTCCAATTATCTGAATATGCTAAGGAAATTCAGATACCCGTAAAGAGATTGGTAGATATGGGACTTGTACAGCAATCATCGAGTTTTTCTATGACAATGCTCGCTATGAGATCTGCTGGAAAAGTGAATGCAGTCTCAAAATTACACAGTATGAAAGCAAAGGAAATTTGGGCTGATCATCCAATGTTTCCCATCACCAATGGAATCCATCTACCTACTTGGGATCAAGTAGGGGAGAAAGATATTTGGAATGTTCACAAAGAAAATAAACGCAAATTAATTAGGATTATTAAAGAACAGACGAGGACTATTTGGGATGAGAAAACGATAATCTTGGGTTGGGCAAGGAGAATGGTCAAGTACAAAAGACCTCTCGCAATTGTCGAGCGACTAAAACAATTTAAAGAACTGGCAACTAATGAGCAACGACCAATACATGTCGTTTTTGCAGGGTTGGTACATCCGGAAGATGATGACGGAAGAGAGGCTCTTGAAGAATTACAATATCGATTGACTTCTGACTTAAAAGAAGTGGCGATATACCTGCCACACTATGATATGGATTTGGCAAAGTTTATGACTGCTGGATGTGATGTGTGGATCAATACTCCAGTCGTAGGATTTGAAGCTTGTGGAACGAGTGGGATGAAGGCAGCGCTTAACGGAGTGCTCCCTATGTCTACGCGTGATGGTTGGATGGATGAAGTGGAAATGCTCGGGTTGGGCTGGGCACTTAGAGACTCTGATTTAACGGAGCAGATGTTAGAAACACTGAAGGACAAAATTTTACCTCTTTATTATCAACGAGATCAAGCGGGAATCCCTCAAAATTGGGTAAAAATGATGCGAAATGCCAGAGAGCTAATCCGTAACGAGTTTTCAATGACCAGAGCACTCAAACAGTACTTAACTGAGGGAATGGGAATAAAAATTGATTAGAAGTGCCAAGTACTCTTTTCGCTAGACGATTTGTCTTTCACTTGAGTTGATAATTGTTTGTCTCGTAGTCGCCTGAAATTGGCAAGACTCATTTTGAGTGGCGGATTGCGTTTGCTGAAACCCGAGATAGCCCGACTTCGCCAAGGCTATGTCGGGTGAAAGCGGAGGATGAGGGAGTCGAACCCACCAATCGCTTTCGCGATTACGGTTTAGCGAACCGTTGCCTAACCGCCCGGCACATCCTCCAGATATAGGAAATTATAACATGGGAAGGTACAATACAGCTCATGCAAAGTTCGAGAGTTGGAAAATATGAGATTTGGTATGAGAACTCGGAGGAGTTTTACGAGCTGAAGAAGGAGATATTTGGCGAGAATTGTTATTACTTGGAATTGGATAGGGAAGAGCCGGTAATTGTCGATTCAGGCGCACACATCGGGATGAGTGTGGTTTACTTTAAGATGCTTTTTCCTAAGGCCAGAATCATTGCGTTTGAGCCGGTAAGCGCCAATTTTGCAATTCTGAAGAAAAATGTAATGGAAAACCAGTTGGAGAATGTGGAAATTTACCAGACCGTGGTGGCGCCAAAGAGTGGGATGTTGCGGATCCATGAGCCCGTAGGAGAGGGGGCATGGAAGTCGGGGGCGGGTATTATCCCCAGGGGATGGAAGGGAATCCAGGATAATCGTGAGATTAAAGTAGAGGCAATTGGGATACAGGAGATATTACAGGACAAAATAGATCTTTTTAAAATGGATATCGAGGGGATGGAGTATGAGGTGATCCGCAACGGCTGGCCTCAAATTCGTAACGTCAAAAACTGGATAATCGAGGTACATCCCAGGAAGGATCACCGGATTTTGGAGATCCAGAAAACGCTGCTCCAGAATGGTTATGCGATAGAGATCAATAAAGATAAAACTAGTTTGGGGAAGGGACTGATTACTATCAAAGCTGTGTTAAAGTAGAATCATGAAGTGGCAGATGATGATATAGTTGAGGCATGAGCAAGGGCGATCGTTTGGCAAAATTAACTAATTCGCACGGCAAGATTACGATTGCGGCGCTTGACCATCGAGGATCGCTAAAGAAGTCATTGCAAGATGATGAAATCTTGGGTTGGAAGAGGCGAATGGTGGAACTTTATAGAGACGAAGTGGCGGGAATATTGATTGATCCGATATATGGTAAAGACATAGTTGATACGAGCTTGTCCGTTGGGTGGATGCTGTCTATGGAGAAGACTGGTTACCGAGGAGGGAAAGAAGAACGGGTAACAGAGATAGTTCCAGATTGGAGTGTAAAAAAAGCAAAAGAGATGGGGGCGAGCGGAGTTAAACTACTTTTGTATTATGACCCTGACAATAAAGAATTGGCGCGACAACAAAAAGCTACAGCAGAGAGAATTGCTAAGGATTGTTTGGAGGAGGAGATTGTATTTTTACTAGAACCACTGAGCTATAAAGTTGAAGGAGATAGGGCAGAGGAAGTATTGCGGATAGCAATGGACTTGAAAGATCTACCGGTAGATATATTCAAATTCGAGTATCCGGGAACGCGAGAAGCGTGCGAAAAAATTACAAAAATGTTGAAAGTACCATGGGTACTCCTATCGGCTGGGATGGAGTATAAAAAATATAAAGAAGCGCTACAAATTGCGATGGAGAGTGGGGCAGCGGGGTTTGCGGTAGGGCGCGCTGTATGGCAAGAGTTTGGGGAATATGAGGAAGGGGAGGAGAGGGAGAGATATTTTAATAATATTTCCAAGTTGAGGATGAGAGAGCTCGTGGAGATAGTAAATGGAGATGTCGGACAATCAGATAATCGAATTAATACAATCGAACAGGAGGAGGTGCGAGGGAAGCGGGTGATAGTGAGAGTCGACTGGAATGTGACCATAGGTAAGGCACTCCAAATTGTGGATGACACTAGAATAGTAAGAACCCTGCCGACGATTAAGTGGTTAATGGATCAAGGGGCGAAACAGATAATTTTAATGAGTCATTTAGGAAAAGCTGAGGAGAAGAGAAGTTTGGAGCCTGTTGTTAGATATGCTGAGAAATTATTGGACGAGGAGATAGGGTTTAATAAAGAATCACGAATAATGATGCTTGAGAACCTAAGACTCAATGAGGGAGAAGAAAAAAATGATGACGAGTTTGCTAAACAACTGGCGAGCCAGGGGGATATTTATGTTAACGAGGCGTTTGGGGAGTCTCATCGCATGGTAGCTAGTATTGTGGGGATACCGAAATATCTACCCAGTTATGCGGGACTATGGTTGCATGACGAGGTGGAGACGATTATGAAAGTGAGAGAGAAACCTGAGCGACCGTACGTCGTGGTGATGGGTGGGGCTAAAGTGGAGGATAAGATCAAATTGATTGAGACTTTGGCGGCTAGCGCGGATACGATTCTACTAGGGGGGAAGCTGGCAAACCAATTTACAAATTCCAATTTACAATTTACAAGTAAGGCTAGAATTTTTACACCAGTTGAGGGGTCAGACCTATTGGATATTGGGGAGGAGACACAAAAACTTTATGCGAGTGAGATCGCGAAAGCTAAGACGGTGGTGTGGAACGGGCCGATGGGAATGGTCGAGGATGAGGGGTGTAGAGCGGGAACAAGAGCGATTTATGAGGCGATAACAGCGAATGTGGAGGCTTACACTCTAGTGGGTGGGGGAGATACACTAGCCTCAATTGCGAAAGAGGAACACCTAAATAGGATAGATCATGTGTCGACAGGCGGTGGGGCGATGCTTAAACTACTAGAGACTGGGAGTTTGGTGGGAGTAGATGTGCTGAAGACCTATTAACTGGTCTTTTAATAGGTCTTGACAGACGACCTGTTAAGTGGTTAGATAGTGACATATGAATGACAATACAATTTCGATTTCTCAACTCAAGATGAATCCCTCGGCGGCAATCGCGCAGGCGATGGACTACCCATTAGAGGTGATAAGTCGAGGTAAATCACAGGCTTACTTGGTAGGGAAACAATTATTTGAGAAAATCATGGATTACATGGAAGACCAGGAAGATATTGCTACAGTAAAATCAATTAAACCTGAGGAATACAAAGAGGCTAGAGATTTTGAGGAATTTGCGAGAGAATTGGGTATATGAACCTGATCATTCTGCGAAGAGCAGAAAAACAAATAAAGCTATTACCCAAGACGGTGCAATTTGCGATAGGACAGGGTATGAGGGGTGTATTAGTTGGGGTGAGTGATCTGGAAAAAAAATTACAAGGTTATCCAAATCTATATCGTATTCGTGTGGGCAAATATAGAGTGGTTTATGAAAAGAAAGGTGACGATATTTTTGTATTGCTTGCCGAGCATAGGAAAGATGTTTACCAAAGCTTGAAGAGGATTTGGGGATGAAATTGGTTGTTTTTGACGTGGAGACCAAGAAGGCATTTGATGAGGTGGGAGGATATTTTCCGGAGAAATTGGGAGTGTCCTTAGTGGGGGTGTGGTTTGATGGAAAGTTGCGTGCATTTCGGGAAGATGAATTTGGCGAAATGTTTAAAATATTTGAGTCGGCCGATCGGATAGTCGGGTTTAACAGTATTGATTTTGATATGGCGACACTCAAGCCGTATTATTTGGGAGATTTACTCAAGCTACCCAACTTTGATATTTTGCAAGAAGTTGAGAAGAAAGTGGGGTATCGGGTGAAACTGGACGCGCTGGCGAAGGAAACGCTCGGGATTCAAAAAGGTGGGAATGGGCTGGATGCCATCACCTATTTTCATGAGGGGAACTGGGATAAACTAACCAAATATTGTCTCGAGGATGTGGAGATTACGCGTGAGCTATACCTCTATGGGCAAAAGAATGGGAAACTGAGATTTAAGAATAAATGGAATGAGCTGGTGAGAGTGGCGGTGGACTTTAACTACCAGGTAAAAAAAGACAGTGGGGTGCAGGTGACTTTGTTTTAGATCTATTTTTTGGATTCGACAACAAAGAGTGTCTGTCTGCCATACATGCCGTACGAGGAAATATTTGACCATTCTTTGATGTAGATTGAATGCCAATAAAATTTGTTAAATAGTTGATTCCATTCATTGGTGGATCGATAGTGGTGTGGATAAAATTCAAAATTTCCTACGCCATCTCTCATAGATATAAGTATTTTTTCTAACTGATTTCTATACGTGTCTTCTAGAATGATTAATCTTTTACAAGTTCTCATGGCTTCTTTTAATACTTTTTCTTGATCAGCACAGTGGTGTAGCACACAAATAATAATTCCCGTATCGAATTGAGCATTTTTGTAAGGGAAATCACTTCCATTATAAAGAGTAGGACTAATTTCTTGGTACAAAGAAGTGTTAGTAATATCAAGATTGTTAACTTGAAAGCCGTTTTTTTTAAGTAGATAACTTACAGAACCCCCACCCAACCCAATATCCAAGATTCTTTTCCCGAGATATTCTTGGAATAACGATAATCTGTTGATTGCGACAAGCTCTGACACTTTCTGTGCAATGTGTCTGATTAGTTTATTAATGGGTTTATTTTTTTTACTGAAATCTGTGATTAGTTTAACTGGCATATTTGTACATCGTAAAGAATAATTGATTTATTGTCTACTTAAGGAGGATTGATTTTTTTTAAACTTGGATTAGAATGGCCATAGTATGAGTTCGTTTCGATTTCGCAAAAAAACAGAGTACGGGATGATGATGATGTCGCTTTTGACTAAAGAGGGCAAAGGAGGGGTGGTGTCGGTACGGAAAATGCAAGAGTTTGGGCTTCCCAGATCTTTCCTGGTCAAGATTGCGAGGGACTTGATTAGGGCCAAATTGATGGTGGCGAAAGAGGGGCGCGGGGGTGGATATAGCCTGATGAATGATCCAGGTAGTGTAACCCTCAAGCAAGTGGTGGAGGCGATTGACGGAGAGTTGGCGACGGTAGGATGTTTGGTCCACGGGGTCAAGAAGTGTCCACTGGCAGATCATTGTCCCCACCGTAGGATGATGGGCAAATTGACAGAGGAGATCGGCGCAATTTTGTCTAAGTATAGACTCTCGGAATTTGAGAATTAATGAAAAATGTTTTGCTAGAGATTGCAAATTTGGAGGTGAGCGTAGACTCGAAGATAGTTTTGCGAAATTTTTCGATCAAGGTAAATGAGGGAGAAGTAGTGGCACTGATGGGGAATAATGGGAGCGGAAAATCAAGCCTCGCAAACGCTCTGCTTGGAAATCCTAAATACGAAATACGAAATTCGAAAGTAACTTTTGACGGGAAGAATCTGTTGGCGATGAGTGCTGATGCGCGCTCTAGAGCTGGGCTTTACAGTGCGTGGCAGAATCCAGTTACTATACCTGGGGTGTCGGTATTTAATTTGTGTAAAAGTAGTTACGAGGCCCTTCGGCAAGCTCAGGGTAAACTTTCGGAATACAAAAGTTTGGTAGAGCTTAAAGAAAAACTGGAAGAATTGGCAGTCAAAGTTGGTTTAACAAAGGATTATGTCAGTCGTAATGTTAATGAAGGTTTTAGCGGAGGAGAGCGGAAGCGACTGGAGCTGCTACAGCTTTTACTGTTGAAGCCAAAATTAGCGATCTTGGATGAGATAGACTCGGGACTGGATAGTGACGGGGTTAAAATCCTGATAAAAATAGTGATGCAAATGAAACAAGCGGGAACGGCTTTTGTGATAATTACGCATAGTAAAAAATTGGCCAAAGACATGGGGGTGGACGCGATATGGAAGACTACGAACTAGGGTTTAATTCTCCCACCGATAATTATAGCTACAAGGCAAAAAAAGGGTTGTCAGAGGAGGTTGTGAGAGAGATATCTAAGCTAAAAAACGAACCCAAGTGGATGCTGGAGTTGAGACTTATCGCTTTGAAACAATACGAAAATATGCCGATCCCACAATGGGGGGCCAATTTAAATGAAATTAATTGGGAAGACATTCATTATTATCTCAAGCCGGTGGATAAGGCATACCCAAAATGGGGGGATGTGCCAGAGAGTGTCCGCCGCGTCTTTGACGCCATTGGTGTGCCAGAGGCAGAGAAGACAATGCTGGCAGGAGTGGGGTCTCAATTTGATAGCGAGGTGATTTATCATTCTCTACAGAAAACATTGGCTAAAAAAGGAGTGATATTTCTCTCGATGGACGATGGACTCAAGCAATATCCAGAGATAGTGAAAGAATATTTTGGTAAAGTGGTGCCATACGGAGACAACAAACTGGCGGCCTTAAATACGGCCGTGTGGAGCGGAGGGAGCTTTGTATATATCCCTAAGGGAATCGTGGTGGACTTGCCACTGCAGGCATATTTTCGCATCAATAGTGAGAATGCGGGACAGTTTGAACGGACATTGATTATTGCGGAAGAGGGGGCAAGTGTATCGTATGTGGAGGGGTGCTCGGCCCCTGCATTTAGTAGTGCGTCGCTACACGTCGCCGTAGTAGAGGTGATTGTGAAAGAGGGCGCAAAAGTAAGATACACGACGGTGCAAAACTGGTATAAGACCGTTTACAACTTGGTAACAAAGAGGGCGACGGTCGCAAAAGACGCTCGGATGGAGTGGATGGATTGTAATTTGGGCTCTAAAATTACCATGAAGTATCCGAGTTGTTTGCTGATGGGGGAGAGAGCCCATGGAGAAATGCTCTCAATAGCGGTGGCCGGGGCAGGGCAGCACCAAGACGCTGGGGCGAAGATGATCCACCTAGCCCCAAATACTACGAGCAAGATTACCAGTAAATCGATAAGCCAACGCGGGGGAAGGAGCTCATACCGCGGGCAAGTGAAGATCGCTCCGCAAGCCTGGGGATCGCGGAGCAAAGTGGTGTGTGATGCGCTTATTTTGGATGAGAAATCTAGATCAGATACCTATCCAAATAACCAGATTATGACGGGTGAGGCCACTCTCGAGCACGAGGCGTATGTGTCTCGCATTGGCGAAGAGCAGATTTTATATCTGATGAGTAGAGGGATGAGCGCAAAAGAGGCAGAAGCGATGATTATTCGAGGGTTTATCGAGCCGGTGATCAGCGAGTTGCCGATGGAGTATGGCGTGGAGCTGAATAGATTAGTTAAGATGGAAATGACGGGGAGCGTGGGATGAAAAAACAATTTTCATTTACCATTTATCAATTCGCAATAAGTTTTCAATGGTCAATGATTAATTGGTAATTGAATGAAAAGTGAGAACTGAAAAATGAGAAATAGAATAGTTAAAAGATACGACCAACCGGGGAAGTGGGAGGTAGTGATCCCGTTTGAAAAAGAAGGGGAGAGCATAGAGTGGGTGGGGGTAATAGATGGCCGAGCGAGAGGAGAATATGAACTGAGAGTGGTGGCTGAGCATAGAGCGAGAGGGACGAAGGGGAGGATAACCGTGCGGGCGGTGGCTGGTGCGGGAGTAAAAGTAAAAATTAAGGGAATAATAAAAATAGCTAAAGAGGCGCAGGAAACGGACGATTTCCTGGAACTGAGAGTTTTAACACTCGACAAGACGGCGCAAGCGGTGGCCGAGCCGGAACTGGAGATAGAGGCGAATAATGTAAAGGCCTCACACGCGGCCTCAGTGGGTCAAGTAGACTCAGAGCAGATACTTTATTTGATGAGCAGAGGACTGGGTGAAAAGAGGGCAAAAGATGAAATTGTTAGGGGGTTTTTGATGATATCATGAATTTAAATCATTATATCACTATAGTATTGAGGTATAATTGAGTAATGTTTGAGGCAAGCCAAGTTAAGTTAGACTTTCCGATTTTGAAGAGAGAGGTGAATGGGCATCCGCTCGTTTATCTGGATAGTGGAGCGACGAGTCAGAAGCCAAAGCAAGTATTGGACGCTGAACGGGATTATTACGAACAACATAATGCTAACGTACACAGGGGAGCACACACACTGGGGGATGAAGCAACCCAAATTTATCAGGAGGCGCGGGAAAGAGTGGCCAAATTTATCGGAGCTAAGACTGACGAAGTAATCTTTGTTCGTAATACGACTGAAGCGATCAATTTGGTGGCGTACGCTTGGGGACTGGATAACTTAAAAAAGGGAGATGTGGTGGTGACGACCATGATGGAGCACCACGCCAATATGGTGCCATGGCATGAGGTGGGGCGGAGAACTGGGGCGAGAGTCGAAGTGGTAGACATCACGGGAGATGGACAAGTAGACATGAATGACTATAAAGAAAAACTGAAATTGAAACCAAAAATGGTGAGTTTTGTGCATGTTTCTAATGTGCTGGGGACAATAAACCCTGTCAAAGAGATGACAAAGTTGGCACACAAAGCGGATGCGCTCGTGTTGGTGGATGGAGCTCAGGCGGTGCCGCATATGAGGGTGGATGTGAGCGAGATTGGGTGTGATTTTTACGCTTTTTCCGGTCACAAGATGCTTGCTCCCATGGGGATAGGAGTGTTGTGGGGGAAGAAGGAAATCCTTGAGAACATGAGTCCGTTTTTGAGTGGTGGAGGGATGATAAATGAGGTATATACAGATCACTCAACTTGGGCAGAATTACCTGATAAATTTGAAGCTGGAACGCCAAATGTGGCGGGGGCGATCGGACTCGCGAGCGCGATTGATTATCTGGAAAAGCTGGGAATGGAGAATGTGAGGGAGCATGACCTACGGCTTACGGCTTACAGCTTACAGCAATTGGGTAAACTAGCAAATATTAAAATTTTAGGAACAAGGGACGCGGGGAATAGATCTGGGAGTGTGAGTTTTACTTATGAAGGAGTTCATGCCCATGACGTAGCAACGGTATTGGACTCACAAGGAGTGGCAGTGCGATCCGGACATCATTGTACGATGGTTCTCCACAAACAAATGGGAATATCGGCTTCGGTGAGGGCAAGTTTTAATGTCTACACTACCAAAGAAGATATCGATAAACTGGTAAGATCGCTGGCGAAAGTTAAAGAAGTATTTGGGAAATAAAATGGGAAACGAGATAACCTATTGATTTGTTACTAGAAATATGTCTCAATGGTATTGATATGAAAATATTAATGAGATTTGTTGTGTTGGGGCTTGTTATTTTGTTGGTGCCGACGCAGGTTGTAGCTCTAGTTAAGTATCCAGAACTTGAGATAAAACAAAGAGCTGCGGATGAAGGAAGTGTGGTCGTGGATTTGTTGTTAAAGACGAATGGGAATTCTATTAGTGGAGTGAGTATGAATATGGTTTATGATATTACTGATTTGAAATTATTAGACTATCAGCTAGCAGATACATTTCCGACGGTGATTGTTGAACCTACGATAGGGGAGACTCCAACTAATTTGATAGTGGCGATAGCACCGGAGACAGAGGAAGTTAAGACTGATTCGGTAATTGCCTCATTTACTTTCGCTACCATGGCATCGGGGACTGAAACAGAGGTTAGTTTAGAAGATGTAGTGATTACTTCATTAGCTAGTGAAGAGAATTTAGTGTCTGATGATTATGGATCGAGATTCCAAGTAGTGCTTAGTAATTTTGTGGAGAAAAGTGGTCAGAAGCAGAGTATATTTTTAGTGATTTTTAACTATATCAGCAGTTTGTTTACAGGTTTACTTAAGAATTGAGATTAGATTAATCTCAAAAAGGAGAATTTTATGGCAAAAGCTAAAAGATCAAAAAATATAGTTTGGAGTGGATTGTTGGTAATTACTTTGGTGATAGCGGGGATTTTTTTCTATGTGAGTAAGTCGACTCAACGAGTAACTATTAATGAAATAGGTAATGGAGAAGCAATTCCCGGGGAGGCATATATCTTGTTGGTTGACCCAACTCCACCCCCATCTGCTTCAGAAAGTGGAAAGCCGGTGATAATGGAGGTGGGTAAGCAGGTGGCATTTAATTTACTTGCGAAACCAAGAGTAGATATGCTTTTTTCTGATATTACGGGTTTGGAAGGGAAGATGTTGTTTGACCCTACCATGATTCAGATTGATGATTTTCAGTCGATGAGTCTGCCGGTGGCTATAAGGAAGTGGGAGATTAAGAAAATTGATGATACGCATGCAGAATTAACTTTTTCGTATGGGACGAAACCGGTAGTAGGAAAAATATCTGGTGAGATTTGTAAGACGGAGACGGGAGTTTGTGCTGGTGATAATGGATTGTGCGTGAGTTATTTTAATGGTTGTGAAAAGGCAAGAAAATGTACGGCAGGATCAGAAAAGACGTCTTGTTCAATTCCTACCGAGACTTTGTTGTGGGTTAAGTACCACACTCTAAAGTATGGAGAGACAAAAATTGAATTTCCAGCGGCTGATTTGAAGCTAGCGACATATTATGGACCGGGGAATTCATACTTTCGAGAAGAAAGTAGACTTTCAATGGTCGTAATAGCAGTGGCTACTGTCGCATCTCCCACCCCAACGCCTAAATCTATCCAGAGAGAAGATCTAAATAAAGATGGAAAGGTTAACTTGCTCGATTACAATATCTTGTTGCGCTATTATGGTATGAGTGGGAATAATATCGCCGACTTAGATGATAATAAGTTAGTGGATATATTTGACTACTCAATAATGATTAAGGCGTTAAGGTATTCGGTATAAAGTCATTTAGATAACAACTTATTTGTTATTTGAGTCTTGTGTTGGGGTGGTTGAGAGACTTGGGGTTGGGGGAGGGTATTGGTAGAATATGCGCATGGATATTTACCGTGAGGATATATTAGATCATTATGAAAACCCTCGGAATCAGGGAGAGCTGGAGGGGGAGGGGGTAAAGTCGGCGAGAGACGCGAATGCGTCGTGTGGAGACATGGTGGAGATTTATTTAAGAATTGAAAAAGGTATAATTGTCGATGTGAAGTGGAAGGGGATTGGATGTGCGATCACGACGGCTTCGGCAAGCAAGCTGTCGGAGTACCTACAGGGTCGGACTCTGAAGATTGTGCGGGAGATGAGTGAGGAGGAGTTGTTGCAGAAGGGAGTGGGATTTGAGGTCAATCCAGGGAGAATTAAGTGTTTGGTATTGCCGATTAAGGTAGTGAAGAAATTGGTGTGAGTTTATCGAAATTGAGGTTGGGGAGGCGGTCGAGTTTTTCTGGGGCAATGAAGTCGTGGCGGAGGAATTGATAATAAGCGGTGACGCCGATCATGGCGGCGTTGTCGGTGATTAATTTTTTGGAGTAGGGAATGTGGACGGGGAGGCCATATTCTTTGGCGACAGAGCGGG
>Ga0210057_1002619_pt1 | contig 25552 bp, 29 predicted proteins | sample CryGeyCG2114_010_2_FD_183968 | JGI IMG/M metagenome (GOLD analysis project Ga0210057, IMG submission 183968) | Groundwater microbial communities from aquifer - Crystal Geyser CG10_big_fil_rev_8/21/14_0.10 (SPAdes) (version 2) | ecosystem: Environmental > Aquatic > Deep subsurface > Groundwater ...
GAGTGCCAACCGCTTAAAATAACGGTTCTAAGTTCTCGCACAGCTCGGAGCATCAGCAATTCAAAAACACCTCCAAGGGTGTTTTTGAATAAGCGTACGAGCTAAATTTATATTTCTAGCTTTTTTTGATTATTTACAAAACTAATAAAAGATTATAGTATTTGCCCAGGAAGAAGGGGGAAAATATGCCTGAGATTCTCAAACCGTACGTTGTTTTTGAGGATGAAGTGAACGGAGAGGAGATCCTAAAAAGATTGGAGAAGTACGGCAGGGTCTGTTACAAGTCCGAGGACAAGATTGCCCCCGGAACTGCGCAGAAACTCCTTGCCGCAATCATCCAAAGGGGGCACGAATCGGTTCTGGAGCACGAGAAGGTCACGGTTCGGTTCGTTTGTGACCGAGGGGTAACTCATGAGCTGGTGAGACATCGGATCGCCTCGTACTCTCAAGAGTCAACGAGGTACTGCAACTACAGGACCAAGGGCGTTAGGGTCATCGAACCGATCTTCTATCTTGGCGAAGGAAACAAAACCAAGTACGAGGAATGGCTCGAGGCGATGCTCGATGCCGAGCGGCATTACTTGAGGTTGCTGGAATTGGGCTCCACGCCTCAAGAAGCAAGGACGGTTCTTCCTAACTCGCTCAAAACGGAGATCGTCGTCACGTTTAACATTAGGGAGTGGCGACACTTCTTCAAGTTAAGGTGCTCAAAAGCCGCTCATCCTCAGATGAGGGAGCTTACCGTCCCGCTCCTGCTACAGTTTCAGAAAAAAATCCCGCTTCTTTTTGATGACATCAAAGCAGATGCCTAACGTACACGCGGAGCAAGTGTTCTTCGAGTGCCGACCAGCCAGTCGGCACTTTTCTATTCCAGCAAATCACTTGGAGTGACCCACTGCGCGTTTGGCAAACTATTGCACGACATACTTGCATAGACAACCGATTCATCGGTATATCCTCCCGAGCCCTCTTTATACGCCCAAGCGATTATTTCCATTACCGTTCCTCCGTTCGTTTGGCATCCGCCAAAATCTGAATAAGGACACGTGTTTTTTGAAAAAGCTCCTACTCCCTCGCAATTCAACTCGGCCATATTATTGTCGTTCCACATTGACCCAACGTAATCTACGCAGGTGCTGGACTCTGCGATGTCGTTACAACTTCCGTAGACCGTCCTCTTTCCTGTTTCTTGGAGCGCTTCTCTGACTGCCTCTGTGTCAACTTCTTGGGCAGTATCTGTTTCAAAAGGTATCCCCCGATCTCCACCCACGAGATAGTACACCAACCCAGCCGCTCCCAACACTAAGATAACGATAAGCACTTTATTCATAATGGTTTATTAAAAATAAAAAATCTGACGTGTGCGATCGACTTGCTTTATTATATCAAAAAATTCAGGCGGGGATAAGTTTTTATAAATTGCCCGCGCGCCGAAATAACAACGCCGACACCAAAAAAAACATCGCAAAAATAGAATTAAAAACAAACACTGCGTATACACCCGCCTCGCCCCAGGACGCTTGTGCCGGCCAGACAAAAAGCGCAAAGAGGGGAATAAGTATTTGGATTATTGTCATCGTAAACAATGTATATGCCATTCCACGCGGTTTGAAACGAGCCATAAAAGAACCAATAAGCGCAAAAGCAAATACGGCCCAATACATCAAATTCGCGGGGTTGTTTTCGCTTCCGATAATACCAACAGCACCGCTAACCCAGCCCAAAAGAAAAATTCCCGCCAACCCTATCCCAAAAGCAAGGCGATAGGGGGCTTCGCGCGTCTTGAGCCATCTCCACAATCCATATACACCACCCATAGCAAGTAATATGATCCAGTAGGCCAGAGCTTCGGTCCAACTTACTTCATCGGTGAGGCGTGTTGTTAATAAAAGAAAAAGCAATAAAATTATTGCGAGAGTTACGATGCGAAAAATATTTTTATGTCGCATAACGATAGTATATCACCGTTTCAAAACAATCCCCAAGAAAATCCAATATACAAAGAAGATGTTATCCAGTGAAACTAAAAAATCGCATCGTATTTTGTTTTCTGATATTATAAATACATGAAAATCGTAGTGAATACTCTGCGACTAACGTTGGTGCTCGCGATGGCGGTGTCAATTTTCTATCAAAGCTGGAGCAATCTTTTCATTTCCTGTTTGGCTCTTGCGCTGACATTTGTTCCGTTGTTGATTGAAAAAAAATATCAGATAGACGTCCCTCTTATTTTTGAATTGGTGACTATTCTTTTCGTGTACGCGAGTTTGTTTTTGGGAGAAGTGGGAAGATTTTTCCATTATTTTTGGTGGTGGGATCTTCTCTTGCACGGAACTTCGGCGGTCGCGTTTGCTTCTATCGGGTTTATTATTCTTTTTATTCTCTCCAAAACAAGCAAGATAGAAGCTCGCCCTGGGTGGCTAGCGGTGTTTTCGTTTTCTTTTGCTGTCGCGATCGGTGTTATATGGGAGATTTTTGAATTTTTTATGGATCAGACATTCGGACTCAATATGCAAAAATCGGGATTGGTTGATACGATGTGGGATTTGATTATCAACAACGTAGGAGCGATTTTGACTTCATTGGCTGGGTATCAGTATATGGTAGGAAAAAAGAGATCCTATATTTCTCGTTTCTTTGATTTCCTCTTGGAGAGAAAGATGGCTGGGGATTAGGATGTGGGGTGACTTGTTATCAGTCATAAGTTATTTCTCATTTCATTTGCAATGTTTTTTTCGTTGTGATATAACTTTCCCCGGTACTCGCATACGGAGGAGGAGAGAATGTTGTCGGAATTGCTAAAAGCGCTGTTCGTTGGGCCGAAGAAGCCTCGTGTGTGGATTTGTAAGAATTGCCACTCTTGGTTCAATCCCGTAATTGAAAAGCCCGCACCGACCTGCCCGAACTGTGGATGCCCAAGGACCGTAAGGCAGAGCAGAACAAACAGCAACGTTCTTCTTGCTCTCATGGAGAACGACGAGAAGCGCCGAGGGGGCGTCCTCAACTCCTAAGTATCAAACCGCCCAGTAGCATTACGCGAAGGGCGGTATTTTTTTATTTTGGTAGTATAATAATCTCTCATCCGTTATTTCTCATCAGTCATAAGTTATCGGTTATTTCTCATCTATTATATTATTCATTGATTCTTTTGTTTCGTTGTGGTACAGAGAATAGAGCAGACAGAGTCGGAAGGGGAGGATCGTATGAAACGATTTTGGTGCAAGAAGCACAGCAGGTATGTTCTTGGAAGGAGTGTGGATCGTTGCATGCGATTCGAGTGTAAGTGGCTCGGATTTATCAGGCGTAGAAAAAGCAGGAGGTGCTGATGGCACATTGTTCGTCGGTTGTTGAACACAACCGACATGAGGGCTCGTGTAAAAACCACGAGCCCTTCTCTGTGGCAAAAAATAGAAATATGATATACTGCTCAAAAGCGCATGAATCCGGAAATACCGAATCTCAAAAAAGAAAACGTCTCTTCGGTAATGGAAATTACAACATCGGAAGATGTTTCTGATTTGATAAAAAAATTTCTTCTCAGAGAATTTGCGGGAGAGGTTAAGGTAACTATGGATGCATACGCGGGAGGAAAAACGGAACACTGGGATGAATTTGAATATCCGCGATGTATCCGCGTTTCGTTTCCCGCGAATCTAAAGAAAGCCGTGGTTGATTGTTTGGAAAATTACAAAAAAATATACAACACGAATATAGACGCGAAAGAAATAACCAACGATTAACAGCCTGTAACTCCCGATATTTATATTGCTTCTCATCCCACTCCCACGCCCCTCACCTCTTTTTATGACAAATACATACATCTGGTATCAAACACTTATAAAACCATCGTGGGCTCCGCCTAGCTGGCTTTTTGGCCCCGTCTGGACACTTCTCTATGCGATTATTGCGGTAACGTTTGGGGCAGTTTTTTATAAAGTTATCAAAGGACAATTGCCAAAAAAAATTGCCGCACCGTTTCTCTTAAACCTTGTTTTTAATTTCTCGTTCACTCCCATTCAGTTCGGATTGCAAAATAATTTTTTAGCGGCGATTGATATTCTCTTAGTGTTGGGGACGCTTGTTTGGGCGCTTATGGCGGTATGGCATCAAATGAGATGGGTGGTGTACGCGAATATCCCATATCTTGCGTGGGTATTATTTGCTACCGTACTTCAACTTACGATTACGTATCTTAATCTCTAACCATGACATTTTTGAAATTATATACAATAACGCTCTGTGCGTTTCTTGCTATTGACGCGTTATGGCTTGGGATAATCGCAAAAGGATTTTACAGACAACAGATCGGATTTTTGATGAAAGACCAGATGAACTGGGTGGCGGCTTTATTGTTTTATATTGTCTTCGCGGTGGGGATTGTGGTATTTGCCCTTATGCCCGCGATTGAATCTGGCTCGTGGGTTCGCGCAACATTGTTGGGGGCACTTCTGGGATTCTTAGCGTATGCCGCGTATGATCTTACAAATCTGGCAACGATTAAAAATTGGCCGATAGTGGTGACGATTGTTGATTTGGCGTGGGGGACTTTTCTCACCGCGCTGGTTTCCACGGTAGCGTATTTTATCGCGCGAATATGAGACAAATAATAAAAAACGCAATCAAGAAATATTCTGAAATTTCTGGAGTGGTGCTGGGCATCGCTCTGATTGGCGTGGGTGGGTATTATCTCTGGGTATCGTACGCGCAAAACGCGATTTTTGAGAAAAAGATTGGGGAATTACAAATATCGCTTGAAAAATCATATGAGACGATTGAACAATTAAGCCATGAAAAAAAAGAACTTTCCGAGGCGCTCTATTCCGAGCAAGAAAAAACAAATGAATTTGAAAAACAAATCGGAGAAATTGCCGGCACGGTGGATATACTAGAGCGATGGAGTAAAGCCGACCCAGAACTTCTCAAAAAATATTCAAAAGTGTATTTCTTGAATGAAAACTACATTCCCCCCGAACTTTCTTATATTGACGAAGAATTTGTATATAACGGGAACGAAAATCTTCAGATCCATAGCAAGGTGCTTCCATACCTCCAGCATATTATTTGGGACGCGGAAGAAGAAGGCATTGATTTAAGAATTATTTCGGCATATCGGTCTTTTGGAACGCAGGCGTCGCTCAAGTCCGGATATACCGTTACCTATGGGTCGGGAGCAAACGTGTTCTCCGCCGATCAGGGATATTCAGAGCATCAACTTGGGACAACGGTTGATTGGACAACGCCGGAACTGGGAGCAGGATTTTCTGATTTTGAAGAAACGCGCGCGTATCAGTGGCTTTTGGACCACGCGTGGCAATACGGATTTATTCTCTCGTATCCCGAGGAAAACGCCCATTATCAGTTTGAACCCTGGCATTGGAGATTTGTGGGAGTGGACCTTGCGCGGTATCTGTATAATGAAGATGTTCGTTTTTACGACATGGATCAGCGCGAAATAGATAACTATCTAATTTCGGTGTTTGATTAATTTTCTCACGCGTTGGGCCGGGTTATTTGGGGGTGGTATTTTTGTGATATGATGTTGTATGCGTATCTGGGACATAGAGCCCCAATATCTTTGTCGCCAACATTTACTAGGGGAGCACCGAGAGCTTCACGCGATTTGGTCTATTCTTACCAAAGGGAAAAAGGGATATCGCAATCATCCCGAGACAAAACGTTGGGACGGAAAACTCAAAGCGCTATATATACGACACGAACAACTTGTTGAAGAAATGCTCACGCGTGGATACGCGCATCAGTCGCCACTCAACCCAAAGTACGCCAAAGGAAAAGCAACGCAAGATTTATTCGTGGACACCCCTCATCAGCAACGGTTGATTTTGCGCGACAAACCCTGCGGATGTTTTGCGCGCTCAAGTCGTTCAACTCAGCAACGGATTACGAAGCGAGTTCCAAAAAATAGATAAAAGAGTGATGTGTGGGGATGATTGAATTTCAACCATCAAAACATCAAAGTAAAAACAAAAACAAGAACAAAAATAAGAATAAAAATAAAAAAACTATCTGCTAAAAAACCATCCTCCAAAACAAAACTGTCCGCTTTACAAACGATCGTTCATAAAGCGGACAGTTTTTTGGAGCGCGTACATTTGCCTACATTATACTCGCACCCGTTCACACGCACTTGCGCATGTTCGCACGCACCAGCGCCCACCAACGGACACTTTTTTATCTACTGCGCGGTGATTACTCCTGGGCCGTAGTAAAAGAGGGGAGGATATGAAACATTTCCGTAGTATCGGGAACACTCGTCCGAAGAAACTGAATTGATGGGATATTCCGTAAAGGTATTTTGGTCGCACGTATCAACCATAAGTCCCGAAATCACCTGCGCGGTTCCAGGGTGCATATAGGTGTATTGATAAACTGCGCCGTCTCTTCGGTATCCCAAGTCGTCAACGAGGACAACAATGAAAATAATGAGAAAGAGAATCAAAAGAGCGGTGCCGATATGCTGTTTTTTCATATAAGTAGCATACCATAATATTTTATAAATAGCAAGAAGCGACAAATGAGAAATGACAAATGACTAATAACTTATGACTAATGAGAAATAATGGATGAGAGGTGACAAATAACAAATGACAAATAAGAAACGACGAATGAGAAGTGGCGGATAGCGGGGGTAGAATATCTGGCGTCTTATCCTTGGATATTGTATATTGCTCACATGAAAAAGGTACTCTGGATATTCGTGATGATTCTCTGCGCCCTGGGGGTATTTTTTGTTTTTGCGCAAGAACGGAAAGTAGGGATATCGCTGGAAAACTTTATCCAAGAGCCACAAAACCAATCGGAGACAACCTCCTCTTTTGAACAACCAAGCGAAGAAGAAATTTCTCAACGACCTCAAAAACTTGAGCATCCGCCCAAAGTTATTCGGGCCCTGTATCTTACCAGTTGGTCTGGTGGGTCAACAAAAAAACTTAATTATGTTATTGATTTGGCCAAACGCACCCCCATCAACGCGGTGGTGATAGATATCAAGGACTTTTCGGGTTATGTCGCGTATGACACGGACGTTCCAGAACTTGAGCGATATGGGGCCGAAGAAAAGCGAATTCTTGACGTAGACCATACAGTTCGTACGCTCCACGACGTTGGAATATATGTTATCGCCCGACTCACCGTATTTCAGGACCCCCTCTTGGCTCAAGCGCGACCAGATCTGGCGGTGCAAGACGCGCGGTCTTCTCTTGAAGATCCGACGCCATGGAAAGACAGGAAGGGAATCTCATGGGTGGACTCTTCTTCCCGCGAAGTGTGGGATTACAACATTGCTATCGCGCAAGACGCGATAGCTCATGGATTTGACGAAATAAATTTTGATTATATTCGTTTTCCCTCCGATGGAGATTTGGATATGATGAGGTTTTCATCGTGGGACAAAACGCGTCCGATGCATGAAATTATTCGCGAGTTTTTTGCCTACCTAGACGAGCACGTCTCTCAAGTTCCTATTTCCGCGGATTTATTCGGGCTCACGACAACCGCGATGAATGATCTTGGTATTGGGCAAGTTATAGAAGATGCATATGAGTATTTTGATTTTGTCAGCCCGATGGTATACCCCTCTCACTACGCGCCCGGATCATACGGGTATGCAAAACCAGCGCTGTATCCTTATGAAATCGTATACGGGTCTCTTGAAGGAGCGATGAAGCGTTTGTATCCGCCACCGGTTGTTGTCGCGTCTTCAACCGAATCGGTGGCGCAGGAAACGACTTCTCAAAAAAAGTTCATTGCGAAACTTCGCCCATGGCTTCAAGATTTTGACTTGGGAGCCGACTATACCGCGGACATGATTCAAGCTCAAATCCGCGCGACGCGCGATGTCACAGGAGAAGATTATGTTGGATACATGCTCTGGGCTCCCTCAAACATATATACCGAAGGGGGAATAGTGGAGTAAGGTGCAAGGTGCAAGGGACAAGGTGCAAGGCATAAAAGGAAAAGGGGTAAGGGTAAGGGGAAAGGGAAGGAGTAAGGGGTGAGGGGAAAGGGTAAGGGTAAGGGGAAAAGGGGAAAGGGAAAGGGTCGGATTTCCTAATTTAGACATCAGATACCAGATACTAGCTACTATATTCCAGATACCAGATACTAAATATTGTTTTTCAGTTCCTGTTTGCTATATACTATTCATATGAAACAAGAAGAAATAAAACGGCTTTACAAAAGCGAAACAAACAAAATTTTTTCAGGAGTGTGCGGAGGGATCGGAGAATATTCGGGAATCGACCCGGTGGTAGTCCGTCTGCTCTGGATTCTTCTCACGTTTTTTACCGGAGTGCTTCCTGGCGCGGTTGCATATATTGTTACAGCGCTTGTGGTTCCTAAAAAGGCATAAACAATTTTTGGAGAGCTGTTTGCTTGGGCATTCTTTTGGTATACTTTTTGTATGAAAAAGGATGCTTTGCAATTCAACTTTTCTCACCTGGGATGTCCGCTTGGGGAGAACAAGAAACTTGACGCGTTTATAACAACATTATCAACAGGAAGGCCCGCTTCTTACGCTCATGCCATTGATGCGCTCTGGCTTCCTTTTGATCCGGCAATAACGCGCGAAGTAAAGAATATAAAACAAAAAAAAGTGTCTGGCACCCTAGCGCATGGATTTATTGTCGGGATCGGCGGATCTTCGCTTGGCGCGCGGGCGGTATACGAAGCGCTTCATGACGCGTCTTCGTGTCAGCTGACATTTCTTGACACCGCAGACGCCGATGTATTGCATCACGCAAAAAAAACAATAACCGAGTGCAAGCGCAAAGAAGATTTTCTTATTGTGTTGGTCAGCAAGTCGGGCACGACCACCGAAAGCATCGCGAATTTTGAAATCCTTTACGCGAGCGCGCAAGAAAAGTTTGGGGACGCTAGTGACCGAGTGGTGGTGGTGACTGATTCGCAATCATTACTTTGGCAAAAAGCCCAAGAAAAAAAATTCTCAGTTCTTTCTATCCCAGAAGCGGTTGATGGGAGGTTTTCCGTTTTTTCTTCCGCGGGACTTTTGCCCTTGGCGGTGGCGGGGATTGATGTTGATGGGCTTACAAAAGGCGCGCGCGACATCGCGGAGGATTGTAGTGTTGTCTCAAAACACAATCCGGCATATGTTTGGGCATCTGCTCAAGCGTATCATTATGCTCAAGGGACAACGACACATAATACATTTTTCTTTTCTCCCCCCTGTGAAGGACTTGGAAAATGGTTTCGAGAATTACTTGGAGAAAGCTTAAACAAAACAACGCAAGAAAAAGACAAAGAAATTCGTACGAGCATTACTCCTATTGTCTCAGTTGGATCGATTGATTTACACGCGATGATCCCGCGCTTTATTGATGGAGCCCATGATATTTTTACAACCTTTGTAAGGGCGTTTTCTGCGTCTGACGATGTAGTAATTCCTCAAAACACGACATTCGAAGAAAGCGCAGAAAAATTTAAAGGAAAATCTGCCCAGGAAATTATGGAAGTTCTCTATAAGGGAACGATTGAAGAATATGAGAAACACAAACTTCCATTTGGAGAGGTTAGTATGAACCAGATAAACGAATATGCAATCGGCGCGTGGATGCAGTGGAGGATGTTTGAGGTGGTATATCTGGGGGTACTTTTGGGAGTGGACCCATTTTCCGAACCCGCGGTACGGGGGTACAAAGAAAACGTAGAAGAATTATTAGGATAGTTTTTTAAAAACGCATGATACAAAAACGGATCGCGCTCATCGTTGCTATCGCGTTTTTAGCGCTTGTGTTTTGGTTTTCATATCCGTTGCAACAGCTTTTTTTTGAAGCGCTTGAATATATAGAAGCGTTTCACGACGAGCATCCAGTTCTCTCTATTATGCTGTTTGTCGGGATAGGAATTCTAGCATCGCTTTTGGGTCCGGTGGGAAGCGCTCCCTTTGTGCCTCCTGCGGTGACTATTTGGGGAGAGGGGGAAACGTTTTGGTTTTTGCTTTCGGGGTGGATATTGGGAGCATTGATTTCTTATGGCGTGGGATATTGGGGCGGGTATCCACTCATTCGTAAAATGTTTGGTGAAAACAAAATTTTAAAGTATCAGCATGTGTTAAATAAAAAATCGCAGTTCGCGGTCGTGTTGGCGGCGCGACTTGCGCTTCCGGCGGAGATTATGGGATATGGAATGGGGGCGCTTCGTTACGCTTTCGCGCCCTATATGCTTGCGACACTTATCGCGGAAATAATATTTGCTTTTATTACGGTATACGCGAGCGGAGCGTTTTTGGCGGGAGATATTGAAACGGTAGCGGTATTTTTAATACTTGCCGCTTTAATTATTATTATATCCATTCGCGCAATGAGGGCATATCATGTGCGAGCGCATCTTGTTGAAAAAGAAGAAAACAAATATAATGAGAAATGACTAATAACTTATGACGGATGAGAAATGAGAGATGATCATTAACTATTGTTTGTTATTTTGCAATTAGCTATTTGCTACGTATGAGTATTTTTGGAGAAATAAGCGTTATTATCGCGATTGCGGCGGTTGTATCAATTATTATGCGGGCGCTTCGGCAGCCCCTTATTATTGGGTATATTATTGCCGGTCTTTTGGTAGGTCCAGCGGCGTTTGGTTTGGTACGTTCCTACGAAGCGATTGAGGCGTTGGGGGAAATAGGAATCGCGTTCCTTCTCTTTATTGTCGGACTCAACTTAACGCCAAAAATTCTCAAAGAAGTAGGAATGGTATCGTTGGTGACTGGCCTTGGGCAGATTATCTTTACCGCATTAATCGGATTTGGGTTGGCGACTACTCTGGGATTTAGCGCGAGCGCGTCGTGGTATATCGCGATTGCGCTTACATTTTCCAGTACGATTATCATATTAAAACTGCTTTCTGATAAAGACGACTTGGATAAATTATATGCGAAAATATCTATCGGCTTTCTTTTGTTTCAGGATATCGTCGCGATGGTGCTTTTGATCGTCATTTCGTCTCTTTCTCAAGACGCAGGAGGGGGAGCGCTGGGGGCCGGAGTTGCGGTTTTAAAGGGAATTGTTTTAGCCGCTTTATTTTTTGCGATCAGCACACGGTTTATTCCTCGTCTCCACGCGTTTTTAGCCCGATCACAGGAGACGCTTTTCGTATTTTCAATCGGTTGGGGACTTGGCGTTGCGGCGCTCTTTCATTGGATGGGTCTTTCTATTGAAGTTGGATCGTTAATTGCCGGCGTGACGCTGGCGGCATCTCCGTATCATCACGAAATGAGCGCGCGCATGCGTCCACTTCGAGATTTTTTTCTGGTGCTCTTTTTCGTGTTTCTTGGGTCGCAAATGTCGTTGGGAGATATGAGCGCGTTTATTGTTCCTGCGCTTGTGCTGTCTCTTTTCGTGGTGATAGGAAATCCATTAATCGTGATGACAATTATGGGAGCGTCGGGGTATCGCAAGCGAACTGCGTTTCTTTCGGGACTTACAGTAGCGCAGATTAGTGAATTTTCTTTAATCGTGGTGGCGCTGGGAGTAAAAACGGGACATGTGAGCGGAGAAATTCTCTCGTTGGTGACACTGGTGGGGATTATTACTATCGCCGCTTCAACGTATCTTATTTTATACGCGGAAAAATTGTATAGACACCTCGAGCCGCTTCTCTGGGTTTTTGAAAGAAAAAAACTAAAAGAAAAAAAAGAGTCGCGAAAAAATTTTGAGGTGGTGCTTTTCGGTTCTAATCGCATCGGGTATGAATTTATAGAAATGTTTAGAAGAGAGAAAATAAAATTCTTGGTAGTGGATCATGACCCAGAAGCCATTGTTTCTTTGCAACATAAAAAAATTCCATGTAGATATGGAGACGCAGAGGATGTTGAATTTATCCGTGAACTTGGGGTGAAAAAAACAAAGATGGCAATATCAACGATTCCGGACGTGGCAACAAATGAACTAATTGTCCGAGCGATATTAGAAGAAAATCCGGGCGCGCTGGTAGTTCTTACCGCTCACAACGTGGAAGACGCGCAACTGCTCTATAACAAAGGAGCGTCGTATGTAATCATGCCCCATTTTTTGGGGGGGACATATGCTTCAGAATTGGTGGGGAGACATAGATTTTCAGAAGAAAATTTTAAACGTGAACGAGCGAAACATATCGCATATCTTGAAACAAAAAAGAAGCTTGGACACCAACATCCTCCCGCGGAGCGGTTTAGATAAAACAGAGAAATGGGAAACTGGGGTTTGAGGTGAGAACAAAAGGCTCAATTTGAAATTGAGCCTTTTGTTGGGGCTTGTATATGCGATATTATCGATAGTGTATATTATCGAGCGATCGCTAGATAATGTTGACTGTTTGAAATTACATAAATCATTCCAGTTCAGAATCAATTGTTTTCTTGCGACCGCTTTGTTACTATCGCACCATGCGAAAAGGATTTTGGGGGAAATTGAACAAACCGTTCCTAGCGCTAGCGCCCATGTACGACGTAACCGATAGCGCGTTTCGGCAAATGGTGGCGCAATGTGGAAAACCCGACGTGATGTTCACTGAATTTGTTTCTGCCGAAGGATTATTGCACGAAAGATCACAGCAAAAACTCGTGGATCTGCATCTTCGGTATGAAGAAAACGAACGACCCATCGTCGCTCAGATTTTTAGCGCGGACCCAGAAGCGATCTATGGGGCTGTGAAAATTATTGAGGGACTTGGATTTGATGGTGTGGATATTAATATGGGGTGTCCGGATAAGACGATAGTAAAACAGGGAAGTGGCGCCGCTCTGATACAAGACCCAAAACGCGCGCAAGAAATTATCCGCGCCGCCTGGGAAGGAACGACCCGTATTCCCGTTTCGGTGAAAACGCGTACTGGATTTTTAAAAGAAGATATTGGTTATTGGATTAAAGCGCTTGTGGATGCAGGGCCCGCAGCAATCACATTGCATGGAAGAACAAAAAAAGAAATGTCCAAAGTTCCCGCAAGTTGGGACGTGATTAAAAAAGCGACTCTGATTGCAAAGGGAAGCGAAACACTTATTGTAGGGAATGGAGATGTACAAAATAAAAAGGACGCGCGCGAGAAGGCGGAAAAATTCGGGGTGGACGGCGTGATGGTTGGGAGAGCAATATTTAAAAACCCTTATTTTTTCTCAGGCAAGCCCACCCCCTCGCCGCAGGAACGCATAGAACTTCTACGCCAGCATATTACATTATTTGAAGCGTATTACGGAGAAATAAAACCGTTTCGTGTGTTTTATAAGCATATTGGCAATTACATTATCGGATTTAATGGAGCAAAAGAATTACGATTGCGCGTGATGGAAAACAAAACCGCGCAGGAGGCGCTCAAGACGCTTAAAAAGATATCCACTTTCAAGGATTTTCTTTTATAAAAAAGAGGTATACTAAGAGAGATGGTTTTATAGATTGAGTGAAGGCGATGAACCGTTGCTTGTATATGGACGCCTGAGCAACGGGGAGCTAATGGCGTAACCGGTCACTTACAAAGGATGCTCTTTGTAAGAAGGGTATTTTTTTTGAAATCGTGATATGATAAAAAAAATAATCTGTATATACAACACTGAAATGAGGAGGACTATTTTCTTCTGCTCGTTGGTGCTGGGCGTGTTCGCGCTTGCGCAAGCAGTTACGACAATGTTTTTTGTTGATGTCGAGGTTGGAGAATGGTTTTTGAACGCGCACATTGTGCTTGAGCTTATCACCGTCATTATTGCAATTGTGAGCGCGGGATATATCTTCGCTTTGCATCAACACGTTTCAAAATCCATGCTTTTTTTAGGCGCTATACTTGGCGTTTCGGGATTACTGGACTTGCTACACATCGTAAGCTTTCCGGGCATTCCTCCCACCATTGTTTTCCCCTCGGTAAATCTCACGCTTTATTTTTGGTTAGCGGCCCGTTTGTCCATAGCATTTGGATTTCTTGTTTTTGCGGCAACTCTTTCTATTAAGCGCGCGAAAGACAATCACGCCATTCTTTTTCTGGCGATTGTTGCGCCATTTATACTCACCGCGATCGTGTTTTGGTGTGTCAATACGTTTTATATAAACCTACCCGAACTTTCTTATGTGTTTGGTCTAAGCATTTGGAAAATTTTTATAGAATATGTGGTGATTAGCATGTTTCTGACCGCGGCCATCCTGTTATTTTTACAAGCAAAAGAGAAAAAAATAACTATTCCGTATTTCCTTCTTTCATTCCTCGTTATTTCAATAGGAGCTGAATTCCATTTCACTATGTATCAAACGATACTCGGGATTCATGTATTTTGGGGGCATGTGTTTAAGGTATTGGCATATTTTATGCTTGTATTGGGGGTTTTGCTCCCTGTACGCGCTATTGCTCACGAAGAAAAAAAAGACGAGCTTTCTTTTCGCTAGGTGGTTTTTTTATTGCTTAACTTAATAGGGATGGTGTGATATAATCCATCGAAAATATGTATAAGCGTTTTTTGCGTGGTTTCTCTGTGGCATACATACTAAAAAATATATCAGCATTCTGCGTTTTTACAGCGCTAGTATTCTTTTTTATTTTTGGCTTGAATTCATTTTTTAATCCATTACAGACACACGCGGCAATTTCTTTAGTGCAGTCGGCAACAGCGGAATTGCAAAATGTTTCTTCTTTGAGTGCTTCATTTAGTACTGGGGCTACCACAGGGAATCTTTTGGTGGTGGTATGTGCTACGGGGGTGAACACTACGCTCTCAATTACTTCTCCTTCGGGTTTTTCTACCGCCATTAGCCAGAGTGGAACGCCTTCACAGGGAATTTTTTACAAAATTGCGGTAGGAGGAGAGACCAGTATCACATGTTCTTTTGGGGCAAGCGCAACTGTGGGGGTGCATATTTATGAATATAGTGGTATTGATAGTTCGTCTCCCCTTGACACAACGGGCTCAGCAACCGGTTCTGGAACAGCAGTTTCTTCGGGGAGCATTACCACCACAAATGATAATAATCTTCTTTTTTCAGCAATTGCGTCGGGCTTTAATGGAGCCGGAACTAGCACCTTTTCTTCGTGGACAAATAGTTTTGTGGAAAGAAATGATTTTTCAAACGGCGGTGGATCTCCTTCCGCTCGTTCAGCTTATGCAGGCGCTGATAGGATTGTAAGTACAACGGGAACATATAGTACTGGCGCGACCACAAGCGGATCGGGGTCGTGGAGAGGACAGATCATTGCTTTTAAGGAAGCGACAATAACTAATTCCGCCCCCTCTCTCTCCTCTGTTGATCTAAACGGAGGAAGCGCAATTACGCTTACCGAAAACGCGACAACCACCATCACTTGCACGGGAACGATCACCGACACGAACGGAGGATCAGATATTTCTTCGGCGACTTCTTCTGTATATCGGTCCGACCTTGGATCTTCATGTACCGCGGACGATGAAAATTGTTACAAAATTGGAAGCAGTGAATGTGTTCTTGGCACTCCATCGGGAAACGATAGATCAGCAACATGCACAACGAATATATGGTTCTTTGCCGATCCAACCGACAGCGGTACCTATAGCGCTTCTACCTGGCAATGTGAAATTACCGCTACCGATGCTCAATCGGCGCAAGGATCGGGAACCGACGCAACTCCTCCTGAACTCAATACGCTCGTGGCGTTGGACGTCACTTCGTCTATTGATTATGGAACGCTTTCGGCGGGAGATACAGTTGACCCGATTACTATGACGACAACAGCGACGACAACCGGAAACGCTTCCATTGATGTGCAACTTTCGGGTACCGACCTTACTGGCGCGGGTACAATTGATGTCGGCCAACAAAAATACGCGACTTCATCGGTTGCGTATTCGGGCGCTACTGCGTTGAGCGGTACGCCAACGACACTTGAACTTGAATCTACAAAACCAACAGAAAATCCATCAAATCAGTCGGATGTAGTATATTGGGGTATTTCTATCCCAGCGGGGCAAACAGTTGGCGAGTACGACGGCACCAACACCTTTACGGCAATCGCTGATTAATGTAATGTTTGAGGACTATGAAATACCTCAAACATATTAACTTGTCACGTCTTTTTGTCTTCTTTTCTTTTTTGACTTTTTTCGCGTTGGGCAATGTTGTCTACGCGGGTTTTGGTATTTCTCCTCCGTGGATAGAAAATCAGCATGCTTTTCCCGGAGCTACGTTTGAAAGAACCATAACAATTACTCAAGAAAAAGCTCCTCGAGATTTGAAGGTAGCAGTTACTGTTACGGGAGCCGATGTTGCTAAGTGGATAAGCGTAAAAAATGGGAATGAATTTATTATCCCCGCGTCGGTGACCCAATATCAAATTGATTTTGTTGTGCAAATTCCTCAAGAGATTCCTTTTGGATTTTATGAGGGGACAATAGATATTGTCGCCAAAGACCCACAACGAGGAGAGGGACAGGTGGCGATCGCGCTGGGGGCGCAGGCGCGCGTGAAGATTAACGTATCAGATGAAGAATTTTCCGATTTTCGTATCCAGGAAACGTCACTGCCGGACATTGAAGAGTTGTATTCTTATGATATTACCGATATGACGTTTGTGGAGCCGTTTCTGACATCTCAAAGTGTCGGGGTTGTGGCTCCAAACCTTCCCGTGGGCCAATACTGGGGAGAAATTGAGGTATACAAAGAAGGGGAACTTGTTTTGGGAGATCGTATTCGTTTTGACGTGTTTCCTCGCTGGACGTTAGAGGGGAAGCCAATCGTGCGAGCGTTATACGATGCGATTTTTGGGACAACGGTGGGGATTGTGGTCTTTTCCGTTCTCGCGACGCTTATAGTTGCGTCGGGGGTGTTCTTCCTTCTGATAAGAAAAATGCGAAAGAAGTAAGATTTATTTTTCCATGAGAAAAATATTGACCTCCACCAAAATACGGGCGGGTGTTGTATATGTTTTCTTCGCGCTGGCAGGATGTCTTTTGATGTGGAACCTGTTGGGAGAAAAAACAATGGCAATAAACTCTGTTCCTACGTCCGTTCATATTATTGAAGTGGTTTGTGGAGACGGAATCAGAGTGGGAGAAGAAGAATGCGATACAAACGATTTTGGTGGGGAGACCTGTGAATCGCTTGAATATGCCCGAGGAACACTTACGTGCAATAGTAATTGTACCTTTAATACGGTGTCGTGCGTACCCGACACCCCCTCAAACCCTTCTCCTGTTGGTTCAAGTGGAGGAGGAAGTCCCACAAAAATTATCAAACAGCTTTCAGACGTGGAGATAAAAGAACGGGTTTCGCGTATCAATTTGAATAACGATGGGCGCATTGACGTCGCTGATTTAAGCATCTTGCTTTTCTTTTACGGGAAGTCCGGACAAGGTCTTGAGCGGTATGATTTTAATAGTGATGGGAGGGTAAATATCGTTGATATTTCAATTCTTCTTTATTATTGGGAATTTTTTGCATGAAAAAAATAACCATATTTTTTATCAGTTGTTTTGTGGTGGCGATCTATACCCCAGCGTTTTTTGTTTTTGCTGATTCCGCGATTGAACTTGATACTCCCATGTCGCGCGTCGGAGCAAAATCAGAAGTAGGAATTTTTGTAAGAACGAGAAGTGATGTTCCTATTAATGCGTTTGAAGTGGAGATAACATATCCACAAGAATTTATTGCATTTGTACGCTCAAGCGATATTGAGTCGATTGTCGGAGTATGGCAGGAAAAACCTTTTGTTGTTGAGCCGGGAGTGTTGCGAATGAGTGGTGGGATGTTTGCGCCGTTTCAAGAAGAGGAAGGGATTCTTTCCTTGCTTCATTTTCAGGTCATAAAAAATGTTTCAGCGGAAATAAATATTCCTATTTCAATCAGAAGGGCAGTCGTTTACATGGCGGATGGAAAGGGGACTTCTCAAAATGCAGATGCGAGAGGAATCGAGCTTTCTGTTGCGCCAAATATCGGAGAATATTCTTTAGTTTATGAAGCCGACGATTCTGGTCCGGAAATAAGCGCATACACAACCGGCTCCTCTTTTGGGGGAGATCCACTGCTCGTGTTTGAAATTCGCGATCCGCAATCTGGAATAGAAAAGACAGAAGTCCGCTCGTATCGATGGTTTTCGTGGAGTTCTTGGCATGTGGTATCTCAGTCGTTCTCTCCTCGCCAAGATGCCTGGATAATGCAAATTCGTTCAGTAAACAACGGAGGAGGAGTTTCGGTGGAAACAGTTTATATTTGGGAAAGATGCGCCCCGATTATTATTCTTTGTTTTGCCATCTTCTCTTTGTTTGCTTTGTGGTATACTAAAAAAATAAGCAAAATGTAAAAGATTATGAGGAAAATTCTTGGTTTTATTTTCTTTATAATAGGTCTTTTTATCGCACATGTATCCCATGCGGCAATTGTTTTTTTAGATCCTGCCACGGATGCGTTGGAAATAGGAGAAAAAAAATCGGTTGGAGTATATCTTGACACTCAAGGAAAAAATATAAACGCGGTTGATATTTCTATCGCCTATCCTCCAGACAAACTTCAGGTCGTTTCTCCTTCGGTTGGGAATTCAATCGTGGGGATATGGACGCATCAACCCTCGTATGACAATCAACAGGGAGTCGTGACGCTTCAAGGGGGAATACCTGGGGGCGTTATAAGTTCCCGCGCGCTTATCGCAACGCTAGAGTTTCGAGGAAGTTCTGTGGGAGTAGCGCCGGTAGCAGTCACCTCAGATTCTCGAGCCCTTCTCAACGACGGAAAGGGGACTCAGGACATTTTTGTAGCGAAAAACGCCACCTTTTCTTTAGAACTTCCACCACCCCTTGGTCCGATTGTTGATTCAGCGACGCACAAAGACCAAACGCAATGGTACGGAGAAAGAAATCCTTTGTTGGCATGGGTGGAGCACAACCAGAACGCCGAGGCGTTTAGCTATCTACTCGATCAAAACGCTCGTACGATTCCCGATAATATCGCGGATGGGGAAGAATTATCCGTTCAGTACAATGACGTGCCAGATGGGATTCATTATTTTCACATTAAAGGATTTGCGGGTGGAAAATGGGGAGGAACAACTCACTTCACAATTCGAATAGACGCTACTCCTCCCGCATCATTCCCGATACAAATTAGCCCAGCGCGAAAGACAAACGTACAATCTCCGACAGCTTCGTTTCAAACATCGGATGCGTTGTCGGGTATCTCTCATTATGAAATAAAGTTGATTCCGTTGTATAAAACAAGTAATAAAATTGCTAATGCAACGGAGCTCTTTACCATCACACAAAGTCCGTATCTTTTCTCCGAACTGGCATTCGGTGATTATGACGTCATTGTTCGAGCTTATGATAATGCGGGGAATATGCGAGAAGAAAAAGAACGTCTAAGTATTATTGGTGGTATTTTCAAATTTACCGGAAGCGATGGAATCATGCTTGGGGGGATTGGAACAATCCCATGGACATGGGTTTGGGTGATTGTCGGAATATTATTGGTTGGTTTGATTGCGGGAGCCATTTTCGTAGATCGTGTATATCAAGACCATTCTCGGAAAAACACGAGAAAAGAGCTTCCCGCTCATATGCAAAAACATTTAGAAGAACTCAAAACCTATCGAAAAAAATATAACAAGATTATCACTCTTCTTCTCTTTCTTGGCGGGACGCTTCTGGCGCCTTCTTTTGCGTCAGCCCAGATAATATCTCCTCCCCAAATCACCACCATTTCAGAAATGATAAGTGACCAAGATATTTTTTATGTGGGCGGGGTGGTCAAACAATCGTCCCCAGAAGTGATCCTTTATCTTCAGAAAAAGGAAACGGGCGAAATAAAAGAAATGACAATTGTGCCCCAAAAAACAGGAGAATGGTTTTATCGTCACGATCAATTTCTTTCGAGTGGCACGTACCTGTTATGGGCGCAATCAAAAGACGGGGAGCTCTTAAGCCCCCCCAGCGCCCAAAAAACGATGGAAGTAAAAAACGTCGCATTTCAGATTGGTGTTTCGAGAATAAGCAAAGAGGGGGTATTTCTATTGGGATTATGTGTTTTTGCTGTACTTGATCTGATTCTCTTAATTTTTATTTTTGAGAGAATATCTCGGACGCGCAAAAAAAAGAAAGCGTTTCAAAAGGAAATACAAGAGGCCGAGGAATCGATTCGAAGGGGATTTGCTCTTTTACGTAGAGATATCCAGCGGGAGCTGGAAGCTCTGAGAAAAAACAAAAATAGTCGAGAAGCGGAAGAGAGAGAAAGGGAGCTCTTGGAAGATTTGGGGCGCGTTCAAAAACACGTCACAAAAGAAATATGGGACGTTGAAGATGTAATGTAATATCAATCCTCCCTCGTGAGCGTGTTTATTATTTGAAAGTCTTTTAGAAGTGTTTCTTTTTGCTTTCGATCATAAATCGCAACCGCTGGGTGGTAGAGGGGGATAATGATTTTGGGGAATCCAGAAGGATGGTTAATAGAGAACGCTTTCCCATGAATAACACTAATGGGTTTTAATTCGTTTTGTAATCCAAACCGTTCCATAATATATGCCATTGAAAATCGTCCCAGCGTGGCGATGATTTTTGGTTGGATGATTTCAATTTGTCTATCAAGAAACGGAGCGTAGATTTTTATTTCTTCGGGAAGCGGGTCTCGATTTTGAGGTGGGCGGTCTTTGATGATGTTGGTGATATACACATCTTTTCTAGGAAGATTGATTGAGGCGAGAAGTTCGTCTAATAATTTCCCCGCGGCTCCACAAAAAGGGGTCCCTGTTTCGGCTTCGTTTTTTCCCGGCCCCTCTCCAATGAACATAATGCCCGTATCGTGATTTCCCTGTCCGATAACTGGATAGTAATTATTCGCTTTGCGATATTCATAGAGAGGTGAAGAGGTTAGATTCCATACCTCGTCTCGTATAACGCGCAAGAGCTCTGTTTTTTTGTCGGTAGGCGCTCGGTCCATTTCAGGGAATTATACCTTATAATCCAATTGACCAAAATATGTATATGAGATACGATTCACACAGAACCCAGAAGGAGGAGAAAATGAAAGTGGCTCGTTTTCTAAACATTGGGATCGCGGTGCTCTTCGGGGGAGCCCTGGCGCTGGTTGTAAAGACCGCCATAGCTCTTGAAGAGACGAACAAGGCGCTCAAGCCCATCGGTCCCAAGCCCTGTCTTTATCCTCTGGGAGAGGGCGCCGATCACGACGAACACGAACTCTGTGGAGTGGGGGCGATGTAGCCCCCTTTTCTTTTTATTCATTGTATACCAGCCCTTTTTTCTGTTAGAATGTCTATTAGAGTCAATTCTCTGCCATAAGTTATTCATTAATTTGCTATGAACTGTTTGCCATTTGTTCTATGTCACAATATTACAATCCCAAAAGAGTAAAAAATCTTTTTGACCCAAAAGACCCAGAACCATTTCGCGTAAGTAGGAGCAAAATTGATTTGTTTCTAGAATGTCCTCGCTGTTTTTATCTAGATAGACGCTTGGGCATAGGACGCCCGCCAGGATTTCCTTTTAGTTTAAATAGTGCGGTGGACGCCCTGTTAAAAAAAGAATTTGATCTGCATCGAGTAAAGGGAACGCCACATCCACTCATGACAACATATGGCGTTGACGCGGTTCCTTTTCAGCATGAAAAAATGGATGAGTGGAGAGATTCATTGCGAGCGGGGGTACAATACGTGCACAAACCCACCAACCTGTTGATTACAGGGGGAGTGGATGATGTTTGGGTAAACCCTAAGGGAGAATTGATCGTTGCTGACTACAAGGCGACAAGTAAAAACGGGGAGGTAAATCTTGATGCCGATTGGCAGATTGGATATAAGAGACAGATGGAGGTGTACCAATGGTTGTTGCGTAAAAATGGATTTGAGGTTTCTTCAACTGGTTATTTTGTTTATTGTAATGGGGACGCTGACAAGGAAGCGTTTGATGGAAAATTGGAGTTTGACGTGAAAGTGATTCCGTATGAGGGAGATGATTCATGGATTGAAGGAACACTCAAGGAGCTAAAAGAATGTTTAATGAGCGAAGCAATACCCTCTTGGGCTCCTGACTGCGATTATTGCCGATATCGTCAAGCGGTATGTGAAGTTGAAGAAGCTAAAAAGTAACCGCCACTCGTATGCGACTGCACCGTTTCTTTGTTGAGGGAAGTTTGTCAAAAGAAGGACACGCCAGCTTTGATAAAGAGCTATACAATCAACTCCATAATGTTTTTCGATTACAAAAAGGAGACGGTGTTGTGTTGTGCGATGGAAAGAAGAACGAAGCATCTGCGACCATAGAGCTTCTCTCAAAAAATGAAATCAAATTCAAGATAGAAAAGATAGAAAAAAATCTTGTGGAACCAAAAAGAAACGTCATTCTTTATTGCGCGCTTTTAAAGCGAGAGAATTTTGAATTGATAGTGCAAAAAGCGACAGAGATCGGAGTTTCTTGCATAGTACCTCTTATCACAAAAAGAACGGTAAAAACATCTTTTCGTAAAGAAAGAATTGAAAAAATTATAAAAGAGGCAGCAGAACAATCGGGGAGGGGGATTATCCCAGAGATTAAATCTCCCCTGACGTTTACGGGCGCAATAAAAGAAGCAAAAGAAAATAGTGGAAATTTTTTCTTTGATACATCTGGAGAGGCGTTAAAAAAAGTTTTTGGGGATAAGGACAAAATTGGGATATGGATAGGACCCGAGGGTGGATGGGACGATATGGAAATAATGCTCGCAAAAGAAAACAAATTTGATATAATTTCATTGGGAGCATTAACGTTACGCGCGGAAACCGCCGCAATAGTCGCCTCGTATCTTGCAATTCATCTCTAATCTAACCCCTAACCTCTAACCTCTAACCCCTTTTACCCTTTCTTATGTGGATCTTCTACGCAATTCTTTCAGCTTTATCGGCCGCGCTTGTGGCAATTTTTGGAAAATTGGGGCTAAAAAGTATTGACCCCACATTAGCGACTACAATTAGGGGAGTTATTATGGCTCTTTTTTTAGTTTGTGTAAGCGTGGCGCTCAAAAAATTCAACGGGTTTTCTCTGGAGTCATTTTCGGGAAGGGAGTGGCTTTTGATCACTTTAGCGGGTATTGCCGGAGCGGTCTCGTGGTTATTTTATTTCTTTGCACTAAAAAACGGCCCAGCTACTGGGACCGTTGCGATTGATAGAACAAGTATTATTTTTGTTGTAATTTTTGCCGCGCTTTTCTTGGGAGAAAGTATTGGGTGGAAAAGCGCGTTGGGCGCGGCGTTGATGGTGGGCGGGGCGATTCTTCTTTCTCTCTAATTATCTCCCTAATTAACTCCGGGGAAACGTATAAATTCTCCTTCTTTTATATTCAGGCGATTTATTGTTCCCGCTTCAAATTCAAGAATCATATCAACCGGTTCGGGTGAATGAATTGTTGTGATAATGTCGTCCGTGTAAATAGGGACATTTTGGGTTGTTCCAATCACTCGATTTTCCCGTATCCAAACAAAATCCAATGGAAAATTCATGTTATACATCCAAAAAGATCGGGACGAGGCATTTCCAAACACAAAAAGCATTCCTTGATTTTGAGGAAGGGACGTATAACCAGAAAGTCCTTGTTGTTTTTTTCTAGGAGATGAAGCAATTTCTGCTTGAGTTTCTACTGAACCAATATAGAAGGAAACAACCGACCCGTCTTTCCATTCTGCGACTTCTTTTATAAAAAAATATCGCGCTCCAAAAGCAAGCAAAACAAAAAATATAAGAATAATACCCAATGCGGTCAGAAAAGAAGTGTCGTGCATGTGTTTATTGTATCAGAGCATTCGCGCGTGGTACAATGGAAACTATGAAAAATTATGCGAAAGTGGGGAGCAGAAAAGGAAGACCGGCCTATCGTACCCGGGCCCAGTTTCGGCTCATAAAAATCAGTGAAATTATCAAAAATAAAACTCGTGTGGCACGGAGAAAGGACCACGCGTTATAATTATGACAACGGGGTTCACATATTTTCTCATCTTTGTTCTTTTGGTGGGTCTTGGGTATGGGGTGTATCATTTTGTCGGCAAAGAGTCGGAGACAAACCAAACAGCAACACATATAGATCTGGGGACAAAAGGAATCGCAATCTCTGATGTTATAAAAGGAGAAGGGAAAGAGGTAAAAAGGGGAGATGTGCTCACTCTCCATTATGTTGGGAAATTAACGAACGGAGTTCAATTTGATAGTTCGTATGACCGTGGAGCGCCGTTTTCTTTTACGTTGGGGAGCGGAGAAGTTATTGAAGGCTGGGACCAAGGACTAGAGGGGGCGCAGGTAGGGACAACTCGTCGCCTTGTGATTGCTCCTGAACGTGCGTACGGGAGCGCACAAGTCGGGATCATCCCTCCCGATTCCACGCTCATATTTGAAATAACGTTGTTATCCATTCACTAAATAAAATAATACTATGTCCACAAAAAAACCAAAGATTCTTGATGTGAAGAAGGCGGATCAGTATCACACAATTTCTGATTTGTTTGGACACAGTCAATCGGATTCAATTTACTACACGCTTCTCATCCTTTCTGCGTTTATTATCGCGTGTGGGATTTTATTAAATAACGCTCCAATTGTAATCGGGGGAATGTTGGTGACCCCGGTGCTTACTCCATTGCTCGTTGTCGGCCTTGCGCTTTCGGTGGGGAATCTGAGAGCTATTAAACCCTCCGCGGTGCTTGTCCTTAAGTCGTTTCTGTTGGTTGTGGCTGTTTCATTTGCGCTCGCTTTTGTATTTGGAGGGCCCAAAGAAACATCATTATTTATTTTTGACAATACGCTCAAAGCGGGCGTGCTATATTTTATTGTCGCTATTGTTTCTGGGGTTGCCGCGACATTTGCTTGGGTGAGAAAAGAGGCGGCAGTTATTTTGCCGGGGATCGCCGTATCTGTTTCTCTTGTTCCGCCACTTTCACTACTAGGAATAGCGCTCAGCGGTCTTGAATTTCAGCTCGCTCGTTTCGCATTTCTTGTTTTAGTTTTCAACTTGGCTGGAGTGATTTTGGGGAGCATGATGGTATTTTCCATTCTCAAGTTTTATAAAAACGAACGCGTCGTAGCAAAAGAGGCGCATATGCAAGAAGAAAACGGCAAGACGATTTCTAAAAAATAACAAACAAGAGCATGTATAGAATCGGCGGACATGTTTCAAGCCAGGGAGGACTACTCAAGGCCCTTGAGCGCGCTAAGGCGATTGGAGCAAACACAATACAGTTGTTCGGAGCCTCTCCGGTACAATGGAAGGCCTCTTTGCCCAAGGAAGATGAAGCGCGAGCGTTTATAGAAACCGCGAAAGAAATGGATATATATCCGATTTTTTTACATGCCCCGTATTTAATAAATCTTGCAAGTCCCAAAAAACAACTTGCGGCGATGTCTCGAGATCTTCTGGCAAAACATCTTATGATCGCGAATGCCATACAGGCGCAGGGAGTTATCTTCCATATAGGTTCGCGAGGGGAGCAAGATGAAAAAGATGCTGGAAAAATTGTATGTAGCGCGCTTGAAAAAATATTTAAACAAGTCCCAGAGGGGAGTTTGCTTATAGAAAACAGCGCGGGAGCTGGAAATTTGGTTGGAGACAGCATTGAAGAAATCGGAGACATTGTA
>Ga0210057_1002620_pt1 | contig 25550 bp, 20 predicted proteins | sample CryGeyCG2114_010_2_FD_183968 | JGI IMG/M metagenome (GOLD analysis project Ga0210057, IMG submission 183968) | Groundwater microbial communities from aquifer - Crystal Geyser CG10_big_fil_rev_8/21/14_0.10 (SPAdes) (version 2) | ecosystem: Environmental > Aquatic > Deep subsurface > Groundwater ...
ACACCGGTCTTTTAGCAAAGCCCGTGAATCGTATCAGAGCGCGTCAGTCTTTTCATTTTTCACCTCCAAATTTTCGGAGTATTTGACGATTTGGCGGTTCAACCGCCAAATTGATTTCCGAATTCTCTCCGAAAGAAAATCAAAGATCTTCTTCCGTCTCTTCCGGAGATTTGTCAAAAAAATTCAGAAGTCCGTCAACTTCCCTAAAAACCGACCCTAGAGAAGACTTGATTGAGGAGAGAGGCGTCCTGACATAGGATGATTCTTCACGGCCATCGCCGCCTCCGCCGGCAATTTTTTCGCTTCTGTAAAAAGCCACGACCCATAAGACAAAGACGAGAAAAGTAAAAGTCAGAGAAAAGAGAATGGCCAAGCGCCGCCTGTAATTTTTAGGTTTTTTTTGAAGCTTTTTGATGAGCTCAAGCATCGGGGCTTTTGAGGACAATAATTTCGCCGTCTTTTGTAAGAAGAGCGTTTTTTTTGATGGAGAGTTTTTCTTCCGGCCGAAGGCCTTTCACTCCCTCTTCTTTCAGAAATTTCAGAAGAGTGCCGTTACCGGAAGACTCCCCGTAATGCATCGGGATAATGACATTGGGAGAAAGTTTGACGGCAAGTTTGTAAGCCCGGCTTGAATCAAGAGTTTCAAGGCCTCCGATGGGAACAAACAGAATTTCCGAACCTTCCACCTCGCCAAAGACATCGTCGGGCAAATCTCCGTCTTTCAAAGGACCAAGAAAAGACATAGTGATGCCCTCCATAATCACTTTGTAAATCGTGTTGACGGAATTTTTACCTCCGTAAGAAGAAGAAAGGCCGAAACCTTTGATAAAAACTTCGTCCACTTCATATTCCCCGGCGGTATCAATAATAAATGTTTCTTTGCCGGGCGCGGCCGAGAGACTCAATGTGCCGTTGAAATCCGGATGATTCAGGCTGACCAGAGCGATGTCCGTTCTGAAGCGCGGCGCGGGCAAGGCGCTTTTGGATGATTTTGAAACAGGGTTAAAGACCAAAGTCAGATTGCCCGATTGCACTTTGAAAAATTCCAAACCGTTGTAAGTAATAACCATAATAAGGAAATACTAATATAGGAGGGACCGATTTTCAAACAAATGCGGCGGGAAAAGAGCTGGAAGAAACAAAAAGCCTTCTCTCGGCGCGTGGATCCGAGCCCGCTTTATCTTAGATAAAGGGCTTTATTTCTTTTATGGCCTTCAAAATCTTCCGCGTAATGTATTTTGCCTTCCCTGTCCGATAGATAAAAAAAATAAGGGCTTGTTTCGGGCCGAAGAGCGGCGAGGATGGAGGAGAGTCCGGGATTTGAAATAGCTCCGGGAGGAAGGCCGAGATTCCGATAAGTGTTGTAGAGAGAGTCAAACTCCAAATCTTCCAGAGAAAGTTCAAAAGTGTTCTTGCCGATGATGTAGGGAAAAACCGCGTCCACCTGAAGAGGCATGCCGACTTTTATTCTCTTCCACAAAATACCGGAAATGATTTTCCGGCTCTCGTCGGTCCTGGCCTCTTTTTCCAAAATGGAAGCCATAATGATTATTTCTCGAAGGCTTTTGCCGCTTTTTTTAATCTCTTCTCCGAACTCCGAGATTTTTTCTTCAAAGTTTTTTTTCAGAGCATCTATGACTTGCGCGGGTTTGGCATTGGGTAAAAATTTATATGTGTCCGGAAAAAGAAAGCCTTCTTCTCCGGAGAGTTCAACAAAAACCGCTTCGTCAAAGTCGGAGAATTTCCGTTTCAAAATTTTTCCCATTTCCGAAGCCGTGGCTCCTTCGGGCAGAGTTACGCTTTCGGCAAAAAGACCGTATTCTCCGCGGATGAGCCTGGTCAAAACATTAAGGAGAGATTCTTTTTCGTGAAAATAATAATCTCCGGCGACCAAATTTCTTTCTTTGAAAGAAAGGTAAGAAAAAGCCTTAAACCAGAAAGGTGAAATAATAATGTTTTCTTTTTTCAGGACGGAAATTATCTCGTCCAGAGAAGAACCTTCTTTTATGCCGATAATATGTTCTTCCGGAAAATTTCCGGGCGGACCGAAATAAAAAAGAGAGATGGCGGAAAAAACAACGGCTGACGAGAGAAAGATGTTTTTGAAAAGAACATTTCTTTTCTTCAAAAATTCCAAATTCCGAAAAAACTTTTCCTGTGACATTTTTCGTTTTAGAGAGGAAGATTTGCCGGAGGCTGGGCCTTGGCGGAGGAGATTCTGGGCAAATTCGGCGAAGAGACGATGGAACCGGGCAGATGAAAAATGGTGGCTACTTCCTCTACGGTCAAAATGAAATCTTTTACATTATAGCGCGTCTCAAAACCGGCTCGCCGAACATAGGCTTTAAAAAGTTCTTTCTTTTTTTTCTTGAGCCGCTTGCCGAAGAGGTCTTGCCAGGGAAAATCAAAGTCCGTTTTTTTGTCCGGCTTGAAACTGTTTAGGCCGTCAGCTCCGTAACCCCCCATAACACCCAGAAGTCCTCCCACATTACTCTTGTTAAAAACATCGGCCCGAGCAATATAAAGCCCCCTGATAATCGTGTCAAAAACCGGTTTGCCGAGACTTCTTTCCAAAGCTTCAATTATCTTTTCTTTGTTCTTGGTCTGCTTGACAACGCCTTTAGCAAGTCCTTCCTCGTCTTTGGGGACCTCGTCGAGAAGTTTGTTGATAATTTCTTGGGCGCCTTTTTCCCAATCCTTGTATTTCTTTTTTTTGGGCGCTTCAAAAATTTTCTTAACTTTGGAAAAAAGAGAAACCTGCTTTTTCTTTTTGTGAGCCCTAATTATAATCTGAATCCAAATCTGCTCGCCTCTCCCGACGGAACTCAAAAATTCTATGACAGAGGCAATCGGGTCCACTTTGAATTCCTCTTTCGGGTCCTGGTCAAGGCCGAAGTCAATATATGTTTTTATCGGATAAATATCTTCTTTTGTAAGAACATAGTGCGTGCCGAACAAAGTATTCTCTTCAGATCCGTAGTTTATCTGACGGGTATAGTCGGGAGTATCCATAACAACTTCAATGTCGGGAAACTGGGAATAGAGTTCCGTCTCAATGCTTTTGGCGTATTTTCTGCGGGTCCAGATGTAAAAACGAACCTCGCCGTCAATTGAAACAAGTTCCAGCGAAGACCAGGGCCTTGTCCCGCCTTTCCACCATTTGTCGTAAAAATTCCCTTCCCCGCCGCTTCTGTGCAGAGAACGCAAAAAGAGTTCCATGGCTTTCGGAGACTTGTGGAGTTCCCGCGGTAATTTTATCTGAATCAGAGTTTTTTCTTCTTCAAAGAGAGCTAAAGTCGTAACATATCTTTTCCAAAACTCCAGAGCAAGGAACCCCAGGAAAAAAGGAAGCCACAAAAAGTAGTAATCAAAGATAACGGCCAGCCCCCCTCTTAGAGACAGAAGAACCCTTTCTAAAAAAATTCCGAGCATAGTATAGGAATTATACCTTTTGGATTCCGAATGATGAAGCGTTGTTTAATCCGCCTTGCCCCCCGAAATTTTCCGAGCTTTGTTCTTGGTTTATTGATTCAGGCTGTATCTGCCTTTTTTATCCTTTTTGAAAGTATTGTTATCCTGAAGATTTACAACCACGGTATTCGGCTTGACATATCTTTCTTTTAAAACAAGTTCAATGATTTCATCTTTCGTCAGGCTTCCGTGTTTTTCCAAAATGTCAACAATGACATCTTTGACGACGCCGGCCGAATAGCCCCATTCTTTAAGAGCGTAAAGGCCCCGGCCGACAAGAACGAATCTGGAGTCTTTGATAAGTTCATTGTGGCAAGTGGCGATGTGAGCCTCCTTGCCAAACATTTTTTTGATTTTCTTGGCTACTTCGGAAAAGTGAAGAGGCGAACCATGCTGTCTGATAACCAAATAAGCGTAATCTTTCATGCCCTTCAGACAGACATTAGGGGAAGAAGAAAGACCCCACTCGCCGAGCGGATTCTTGGCTATCTGTTTGGACAAAGAAAGCCACCTTCTGACTATCTCGTCCTTCTTGTATTTCTCGGAAACATCCTGAAGATGCCCTAGAAAAGAGGAAACAATGTCTTGCTCGGAGACCAAGTCGCTGTCGGAAAGGTCCTTGTAAATTTTTCTGATTGAGTCATGAACCTTTTCGGCCAGAATACGGTCCACAAACCATCTATGCTTGAATTCAAAATCCTCTTTTTCTTTTTTGAAAGAGTCCCCCAGAACCAAAATAAAATGGATGTGGTTTCTTGTTTCCGGATTGCTTGAGACAGCTGAAAGAAGGTCCTCTTCGGAGACGATACCCCCGAGAGAATCAATCAATTCTTCCAATTCATCAAAAACATGGCTCTCTTTGGAATAAGCATCCGATTTCAAAATGGCGTTCAAGGCGTGATTTTCAATCTGTCTGACTCTTTCGCGCGTAATTCCATAAATAGCGCCGATGGCTTCAAGGGTAAGCCTGTCTTTGTTTCGGCCAAGGCCGAAACGGCTCTCCAAAACACTTCTGGCTCTTTCCGGAAGAACGGAGGTTAGATGTTTTGTGGCCTGCTTTGGCTTAAAAGTGATGATTGTCATAATGTTATTTTGAAACCGATTTCATAAAAGGGCTGTCTTTGTGGAAAATTCACCGAATTCACCGGCCTCGCTCTACCCCTCTATTTTAACACTAAAAGAAATCCGCGTCAATAGAAGGTCTTTTTTGGCTATTTCTCCTTAAAGAACTATATTCACAAGTTTATCTTTGACATAGATGACCCGTCTTGCTTTCCCGTCTTCAAGATAAGGCTTTACTTTATCCAAATTCAGAGCTGTTTTTTTAATTTCTTCTTCATCCGAGTTTTCGGACTGAAACTGGCCTCTGACTTTGCCGTTGACTTGAACCACTATCAGATTTGTTTTTTTAACTATCTTCTTTTTATCATAAGTCGGCCAGGGTGTCAAATGTATTGAGCCTTTTCCACCGAGTTTTTGCCACAATTCTTCCGTAATATGCGGAGCAAAGGGGGCAAGAAGTTTCAGTAAGAGCCCGTAATCCTCTTTTGAAATTTCCTCGTCCTTCAGAAGTTCGTTCAAAGAAATCATCATGGCGCTGATGGCGGTATTGAATTTCATACTCTCAATGTCTTCCGATACTTTTTTAACGCTCTGATGCATCAAAGATTCCTTCCGACTTTTGATGACTTTGACTCGGTCCAGAGCCTTATAAAGTTTGTCTAAAAATCTTCGCGGACCCAAAAGACCGTCGGTGCTCCAGACCACGGCCTGGTCAAAGGGCCCGATAAACATTTCATAGAGTCTTAAGGTATCGGCCCCGAAATATTTCACTATTTCGTCGGGATTTATGACATTACCGCGAGACTTGCTCATTTTTTCATTGTCTTCCCCGAGAATGAAACCGTGCGATGTTCTTTTCTTGTATGGTTCTTCGGAGGAAACCGCGCCGATATCAAATAAAAATTTATACCAGAAACGCGAATACAGAAGATGCAGGGTGGTGTGTTCCATGCCGCCGTTGTACCAGTCAACGGGCATCCATTTTTTTTCTTTTTCTTTGCTGACTAGAGCGTCATCGTTTCGAGAGTCAAGGTATCTCAAAAAATACCAAGAGCTTCCGGCCCAGTTTGGCATGACATCGGTTTCTCTTTGCGCCGCTCCGGAGCATTTCGGGCATTTGACATTGACCCAGTCTTTGGCTTTTAAAAGCGGAGACTCTCCGTCTTCGTCCGGCATAAAATCTGAAATTTCGGGCAAGAGAACGGGGAGTTCGGATTCCGGAACGGGTACCACCCCGCACTTTTTACAAAGAATGACCGGAATGGGCTCGCCCCAGTATCTTTGCCTTGAAAAAACCCAATCGCGGAGCTTGTAAGTTACTTTCCTCCGGCCAAATTTCTCGGTCATTTTTTCACGAGCCTCCGGGCTTTCCATCTCCGAAAATTCGCCGGAGTTTATAAGCTTGCCTTCTCCGGCATATACTTCGGTTTTGATTATAAGGCGCTTTTTTGCTCCGGAAGCGATGTCTTCGGCATTTCTCGGTATCTCAAGGATGGCTTTCGCTTCAACGACTTTTTTGACGGGCAGGTTAAACTTTTTGGCAAATTGATAATCTCTTTCGTCGTGCGCCGGAACGGCCATAATGGCCCCGGACCCGTAATGGGACAAAACATAGTCAGCCGTGTAAACGGGAATTTCTTCGCCGTTTGCGGGATTTATGGCGGAGATTCCCTCAAGCTTCACTCCCGTTTTTTCCCTTCCTTCTGCCACTCTTTCAATATCCGTTGTTGAAGCCGCTTTCTTGATATATTCTTTAACTTCGTTCAGATTTGAGATGTTGGGTCCAAGATTTGAGATAATTTTGTGTTCCGGAGAAAGGACGAGGTAAGTGGCGCCAAAGAGCGTATCGACTCTGGTGGTGAAGACATTTATTTTGAAGTCCAAAAACTTAAGATTGAAGCTGATTTCCGCTCCTTCACTTTTGCCTATCCAATTTTTCTGCTGAACTTTGACCGGCAGAATATAGTCAAGCTCCTCCAAAGAGGAAAGAAGCCTCTCGGCGTATTTTGTAATGGCGAGCATCCATTGTTCTTTTTCTCTTTTATCCACCGGCCCTCCGCAACGCTCGCAAACGCCGTCCGTAACCTCTTCGTTGGCCAAACCAATCCGGCAATCCTGGCACCAATTAATGGGTATCTTTGCCTTATAAGCCAGGTTGTTTTCAAGGAGTTTTAAAAAAATCCATTGGGTCCACTTGTAATATTTCGGGTCTATGGTTTTGATTTCTCTGGACCAGTCAAAAGAAAGGCCCATTGATTTGAGTTGTTTTCTGAAATTGGAAATGGCCTTTTCGGTCGTGATTTTCGGATGAATTCCGGTTTTGACGGCAAAATTTTCCGCCGGCAGGCCGAAGGCGTCATAGCCGATCGGGAAGAGAATCTCAAAACCTTCGCGCCTTCTTTTGCGGCTGATGATATCCATGGCCGTATAGCTTCTGACATGCCCGACATGCAGGCCGTCGCCCGACGGATAAGGAAACTCAACCAGAGAATAGTATTTGGGCTTGTTTGATTTTTCGTCCGTTTCATTCAGCTTTTTTTCCTCCCAGATTGCCTGCCATCTTTCCTCTATCTTTTTGTGGTCATAATTATGTTCCATAATTTCAATCCCGCAGTTTCTTGATGCCAACCCAAATAAGAGCGATGAGGGCCGTAGCCATAACAACCACGCGCAGAAGGTCATTCATATCGGACCAATAGCCCATTGAACCGATGATTAGGGAGAGAACCCCGCCTAAAGAAAGTCCGAGAGAAACGGAAGAGACCGAGATAAAGATTCCGGCCGCGATTGAAGAAACTCCCAGAATAACCATAATGATGAAAATGTTTCTTCTATAGAGCGAATTGGCGTCCTCAAATTCCCGCCCGCAGGAGTAAGCGGCGTCGCAATAGACCGTTCTCTGAAGGTCTTTTTCTATGTTTACGGTCACTCTCGGATAATTGGCCCTAAAATTTTCTTCACTCCATCTTCCTCCCAGAGCGGCGCATTCTTCCTCCGTCTCAATTATTTTGGCGTTATATTTTTCAAAAGGGCAAAAAGTTTCATACTCCGGCGCGTCGTAAAAAAGCCGGATGGTAACGCTGAAAAAGAGATTAAGAACGATGACGATTCCCAGAACCAGTATCCATTTCAGGGCGTTCCTGTGTTTTTCTTTTTTAATTTCCCGATTTGTTTGGTTGTCCGGATTTTCCATATTTTTGGCATAAAATTAATTAGTCTTAACATCATACAACGGACATCAAATTAGCTCAAATAAACAAAACAAAGTTTCTGGAAGAGAGAGGAAGTTTCCGATTGCCAGCGCGCCCCGACTTGCTCGGGGCGAGGGTAAGACTTTAATATTTACAAAAAGTGTTCAGATTTTAAATTCTATGACATCCCCGTCTTGAACCACATATTCTTTTCCTTCCGTTCTGACCAAACCTTTCTCTCTGGCTTTGGCCATAGACCCGGCCTCAATAAGGTCATTGTAATGAACGACGATAGCTCGAATGAATTTATCATGAAAATCAGAGTGGATGGCTCTCCCCGCCTCCGGAGCGCTTGAGCCCCTTTTTGTCGTCCAGGCTCGAGTTTCTTTCTCGCCCGTGGTGAAATATGTGATGAGGTCAAGCATCTCGTATCCTTTTTTTATAAAGATATCCAAGCCTCCCTCATAAGAATCATCTCCTTCTCTCAAGAGCTCCATCCTGTATGTATTTTTTTCCTCCTCGTCGAGCTCCTTTAGATCGTTCTCCGCGCCCGCGTCCACCACCACATACCTATCCCCGCTCTTGCTTAAAAAATTAATCAGATCCCGATATCTATCATCGTTTAAGGCATCAAGGCTCCTTGCCCCGCTTTTCTTATTCAAAACATATAGAAAGGGCTTGTCCGAAAGTAAGTGCAGATGCTTGATGGCAGATTTCTCTTCTTTATTCAAACCCAAGCCGGATAGCAATTTACCGGCATCAAGTTCTTTCTCTATTTTCTCTAAAATTTTACCTTCTTTTAAGCTCTCTTTTTTAGCGGCTTTTTTGTCTTTCCCCAAATTGTTCTTTCTTTTAGAGACGGTTTCCAGGTCGGCCATAATAAGCTCAAGGTTAATGACTTCAATGTCTCTCATCGGATTAACCTCGCCATGGACATGGTGAATTTCCGCGTCATCAAAGATGCGGACCACTTCCGCGATAGCGTCAACTTCTCTGATGTTGGAAAGAAATTTATTGCCCAGACCTTCGCCGACCGAGGCGCCTTTAACGAGACCCGCGATATCCACGAACTCCACGACAGCCGGTATGGTGTTTGCCGAATCGGATATTCGGGTCAGTTTTTGAAGCCTTTCGTCCGGCACGGGGACAATACCGATGGAAGGGTCTATGGTGCAAAAAGGATAATTCTCCGCGGGCACAGAGTGATTGGTCAGAGCGTTAAACAAAGTGGATTTTCCAACATTGGGAAGACCGACGATGCCGATTGAAAGACTCATATTAATTCTTTATCTGCTTTAATTCCTCCTCGTATTTTTTCATGATTTCCATGGAGGCAGTCATTTGATCTTTTCCCGAAGAAATCTCCGCTTGAATTTCAGCGGCAATTTTCTGAAAGAGTTCCGGGTTTTTTTCGACAATATCTAAAATCTTGTCAAGTTCTCCTTCCGGAATATCCCCGGCTTGAGACTTAATCATCTTCTTCAAAAAGAAATTTTTCAAACTCATGTGTTATCCCAATCAACTAATAAACACCCCTCCATATTTTACACAAATAATATGAAAACAGTTTCCGCAAATAGTACCAATGGTAAATTCTCTAGCGAAATGCAATCGCCTTTGATAATGAAATTCTGGGAACACGTTTAATAATATCCCTCTCAAGCGCAACTTCATAGGCGCTTCTGTAGCCGAGAGACCTGCGGTACTTTTTCCATTGAGAAGGTGCAGCTGCGATTGAAAGGTTGCGTCGGGTACCGCTGCAAGGTCGGGGCTCTTTGGAAGGAACCACCAACGTGAAGTTTTGAGAGGTCCGACCTCTCAAAACTTCAATACAAGAAGAGAAAAGAACATTTTTAAAAGCGTGAGGGATTTAGAAAAGAAGGTCGTTGCGTGGAACGAGTACTAAAATAACTTGCTTTGAGAGGTCGGACCTCTCAAAGCCTCATGGTGGAACGAATACTACACTGGAATCTAAAGTGTCAGAAGTGGTTGCTTAAAACAACGCGCGTCATTCCGTAGTTTTGCGCGGAGAGATTTAGAGAAAAATACCTATCAAACTCATCAAACTATTTGATTTTCAAGCGCTGTAGTATGACAAAACAATAGAAACGGAATGATAGAGATGGAAGGCCCCAAAATGGAAACACCGCCCGGAGGCGGTATTTCCGTGGTGATGACTTCGAGCAAGCCCGAAATCAACACCGCCCTGAATCTTACAGAAGAAGGAAAAAGAGTCAAGCTTTTTTTAACGGGAGTGTGGAAAAGTCTTTTTTAACCTTTTGTTAAGCCCCGTAATAACTTTTTCCTTCCGCCTTGGTTTTGTCCGAAATTTCCAGAATTTTGACAATGGCGAGCTTTGCCGAAGCGTCTTCCGATTCATAACTTTCGTCAACCCCGTTGACCAAAATGGAAACAATTTTCTGGATGTCTGCCGCGTTCCAAGCCGGGCATTTGTTTTCCAAATTTGCCGTAAAGCCTTCGTCGTCCAGGCTCTCTCCTATGCGGCATCGGTAAAGATTGTCTATGAAATAAGCAACCTTCTTCAGAAATTCCTTGACGGAGATTCGGCGGCTCCTCAAAAGCCGGAGAAAATCAAAAACTTTCCGGCTTTCTCCGCGGGACAGCCAATCGGAGAAAACGGCCACAACATCACAGCGCGGAGAAAAAATGATATTCTCAATTCTCTTTTTATCAAGAATGACAAAGCCGTCGTCGCGCGGATACATGACAAGAGCGGCGTTGATAATATTATCCAAGGCGGAAAGTTCTTCTTTGCCAAAAGGAGCCAGAAGAGCCTCGGCTAAAAAGAGGGCTTCACCGGAGACAAGAACTCCTTTTTCTCTGGCGCGCTCTTCCAGTCCGGCTTTTGCCCCGGTTTTGATTTTATCCGAGTCGTATGAGTGAACGGCTTTCCCGGAAACAGGCAGGTTGTCGCCGTTGAAAGAGACTTTTTTTGAATTGCCGGAGGAAAAGACTTCCGGAATCGGAGTGGATGAAACTTTTGAGACCGGCGTTTCTTGTCTTCTTATTGAAAAACGCTCCGCCAATTCGCTTTCCTTTTTTTCCAGAAGCTCCGTCATGCTGATGGCTCTCTCCGTCCCGATTTTCAGAGAGCTTCTGTCCGAGAAAGATTCCAGACTTCCGGCACCCGCGAAAAATTCCCGACTTTTCCATCTTTTAATAATGAGATACGCGATGACGGCGCTCCACAAACTTAAAAAAGCGGCGAATAAAATTCCTTTGAAGTCTGCTTTAAGGCCCGTATAAGGTATCTGGCTTAAATAAACGAATGATTTTGAAGCAAAAGGCTGATTTTCTCCGGGTTTTGAAAACATCACAACCCGAGGCGGATTCATTCCTCCCCCGCAATTGACCCGACAAGGAGGGTCAGCCGGAACAAAAACGCTCACTTCCTCGCTGTCCTGGTTATTGGAAAGAGTTGACTCCGCCGTAACGGTGCTGATGATGGCGGTATTGTTGACAAGGCCGACTTCCACTCCGATTGCTTTGTAAGTAACGGTTCCGCTTTCTCCCGCGGAAAGAGCGCCCAAAGCGCAGGTGATGCCGTTTGCCTCCGCGACACATGTGCCGCTTGCCGGACCCGAAAGAATTTCATAGCTTCCGAGAATTCCGGATGGTGAGGCCACATCGCTGATGGTGGTATTTTCCGCGTCCAGCGTGCCGAGGTTCTTGTAATTCAAAGTGTAAGTAAAGACTCCGCCTTTTTGAACTCTATCAGGCCTGACATCTTTGGTGATGGAAAGGTCGGCAAGAGGCCCGGAGGAAACCGTAACGGTCGCCGGGCAAAAAACGCTCCCGCCGACCCCGACGGCATTCAAAGTGTACGTCGTCGCCGAAGAAATGCCGGAAACGGCCATTGAGCCGCTGGAGGCAACCGAACCCAAACCTTGGTCAATGGAAACCGAAGAGGCGTTGGTTGTCGTCCAAGAGAGAGTGGTTCCTCCGCCCGCGGAGACGACCGAGGGGCTAGCTTCAAGCGTACAGCTCGGAGCGGGAGTCGTAACGACGAGACTCGCCCGGCAGGTTACGGTTTGGCCGCCTGCTCCAAGAGCGGTCATGGTGTAGAGAGTGTCAGAGGCGGGGCTTTCCGTCTTGGAGCCCGCGGGAAGAGACACCGAGCCGACTCCGTTATCAATTGAAGCGGAAGAGACATTTGCCGTGGTCCAGGAAAGAGTGGATGAATTGCCGGAGACAATAGAGGCGGGTGAAAGCGAGAGCGTACAGCTCGGAGCATCGGGAGGTAAAACATTTACCGTGGTTTGACAGCTGTCGCTTCCTCCGGAGCCGCTGGCGCTAAGAGTATATGTGACACTTGAAGAAATGCCGGAAACGGCCATTGAGCCGCTGGAGGCAACCGAACCCAAACCTTGGTCAATGGAAACCGAAGAGGCGTTGGTTGTCGTCCAAGAGAGAGTGGTTCCTCCGCCCGAAGAAACGGAGGAAGGATTCGCCGTAAATGAGTCGCAGGAAGCTTTCGGGAGAGCGGCGCCCTTCACAACAACCGCGGCATTGTCTTTGTTATTAAAAAGAGTTGTCTCCGGCGTAGGAGTGTTGATAATGGCCGTGTTGTGAATGGTCCCCGCGAACAAAGAAAGAGCGCTGTATTGAATAGTGCCAGAGGCGCCCGGAAGAAGAGCGCCCAAAGAGCAGGTAATGCCGTTTGTCTTGGCCTTACATGCGCCGTGGTCGGAGTTTTTGACCATCGTGTAGCTTCCCAATTTTCCGACGGGAGAAGCGATGTCGGCGATGATAACGCTTTCGGCCACGCCGGCGCCTTCGTTTTTATAATGAAGAGTGTAAGTAAAGATTCCGCCGACCTGTTTTTCGGACGGTGTGACGGATTTTTGGATGGAGATGTCGGCTTTCTCCGGCTCCGGCGGGGGAGGAATAATTTTATCAAAAGCGGCGCAAACGGGCGTAACGCTTTCTTTGTCGCTCGAAGGAAAAGCCGAGTGCTTGGCTGAAAGAAAGGCGGCATTTTGCAAAACATTGAAATTTTCCGCCACAGTTTCCGTCAAAAAATCCCTGTCCTCCGGCAAATCTTTTATGGAGGGGGTATCGGCAAAAATCTGGCCGGATGGATTTTTAAGGCGAAGGAAATATTTTTCGTTTTTTTGAGCCTGCTCTGATTTGTCGGAGTGGTTATCATAAGAGACCAAAGTAACTTTATATTTTCCGGCCGGGATTAGGGCGTTTATCGTTTCTTCCGAGAGAGACGCTTCCGTGGCCAAAAGACCGCGGTCGCTGAACTCAAAAATGGCGCGCTCGCTTTGACTTTCAAGCGGACATTCTAAGGCGGGAGGCGGCGACGGAAGCGGAGGAGGAATGTCTTCAATTTTGTCCAAAGCCAGACAAAGGGGCATAACGCTTTCTTTGTCCGAAGTCTTGCCCCAGTGAGTATGCAGAGCCTCCAGCCGGTTTATCTTGACCGGAAGGTTGAGCTCATTATTGACAATTTCCGTCAAAACTTCCTTGTCTTCCGGAAGATCGGAAATAGAGCTTGTCCTTTGAATTTCATTCAAGCCTGACGAAAAGAATCGGACAAAGAATTGCTCCTTTTTTTGCTCTTGGCCTGTTTTATCAAAGTGGTCGTCATAAGATTCCAGAGTGATTTTGTATTTACCGGCGGGGATGGAAACGCTAACCGGACCAGAGGTCGCTTCATCTTTTGTCCCTCCGGCGATTATGCCATCCTCAAAAAAGCTGACGACTGTTCTGCCTTCATTGGATGGAATAGAACAGCCGGGCGGATTAAAGCCCGCGCCATCTCCCGTATCATCGCCTTCCGTATCATCATCTCCGTCATGAGATTTTGTCTTAACGCTAAAGCTTTCCTCCAGACAATTGTTGGCTTCTTTTGATTCCGCGATATTGCCTCCGTCCGAAACGGAAGCGTCGGCGCAGACGCGGAGAGTGTGCTCTCCGGAGAGAGCCGTCCATGAGGCGACTTTGGTTCTGGTGTGGCCTCTGGCCAAAGCCTCGCTTGAAGCGTCATGAATTTTTTTTCCGTCAACTCGGAAGCGAATGATAAAGCTATTTCCGGTATTTTGGTCTCCCTGATTTAAAACATCGGCGGAGAATTTTATTTCTTGTCCCACCTCCAAAACTCCCGAAATGTCGGGGCCTGAAGAAATGACAAGATCGGGGCCCGTTTGGCCAAAAGCCAAGACCGGCGAAAAAACCAGAGCCGAGAGAAGAAAGAGCTCCATTCGTCGGACATTTTTTTTCAGTTTTGGAGAATTAAAAAATATCATCGGCGCGCTTTTTTATTCTATAATTTATTCTATATTGTAGGCCGGCAAAACGGACTTTACGATATTGTTTGTCTCCAAAGATTCTTTGATCGAGCCTATCGGGTCGGCGTTGACGACAATGACATTTTCCGCGCCGTCGTTTTTAATGCTGTCAAAACCGATTGTATATTCTATTTTGTCGCCCGGAAGGAGCGAGGGCTGGCTTTTTGAATGATAGATGAAAGCCGGAAAGGTTGGCACAACGACATTGAAATGCCATGAGCCGGTTGACTTGGTGCCGACATTCAGAATCTCAAACTTGACGGCTCCTCTGTCGGCTTGCGGAATAGAACTGGTGGCGGTAAAGACATTCGTCTCTCGGTCAATTCTGCCAACGGCAAGAATCGTCGCCTTAAGGTCCGGTATGCCGTTTGGGTTGGAGACGCCTGCGGTTGAGCCGCTCGTTTGGTTGAAAAGAATTTCTTCTTCGATTTTTTGTCCGGGAGTCCTTTTTGCCGGACGGTTTCCGTCCTCTCCGCCCCGGATGATAACCATGGTTGAATCAATGTTTTTCTCTCCGCGTATGTTAAGAACGCTCTGACCTCTTTCGGAAATCCTTTCAGAGTTGTTTTGAACAAAGTTGACGGAAAGCGGAACGCCGGAGGAACCCTCCCCGGCGGAAAAAACCCTGAATGAAAAAGTGTTGTCTTGATTGATGAAATTATAGGGAGTGTTGCAGAAAATAACCTCGTCTGAGGCGGCTCTTTCAAAATGAACGCCTTCGCGGCACTCGTAAAAAAATGAGTAAGAACCGTCGTCGTTTTTGTTTTGATGTTCAAAAGAAAGTCTGACTAAGTCTCCGTTAACCGGATTTTCGTCGCTTAAAGTGACAATAATTCTCTCGGCCGGAATAAATCTTTGCGTGATACTTACGACTTGAGCGGCGATATTCCCAAAAATATCGGGGATATTTTTGAGAACGGTTACGGTAATGAACCCTCCCACAGACAAAACGGCTATGGCTCCGACAACGGCCAAAATTTTGACAATTGAATCTTGAAATTGATTTTTATTATTTTTCATATTTTAAGGCCTGTGTTAAGCCATTTGACTTTCTTTGTTTATGTAGTATATTATAGTTTATACTAAATGTCAAGACGGGAGATATCAGTCATGTTTGAGGCTATAAGACAAAATTTAAAATTTTTTATTCTTCTCTGGTTTATCGTGTTCCTGGGCAGTTTTCTGATTCTTTCGGCTTTGGGTCTGGCGCCAAATCTCAACGAAACGGCCGAGAAAGAAAAAAGCGTCATCCCTCAAGATTCGGAAGTCCTTGAGAAAAAATTGGCGGCGCTTTCCGCGGCCTTACCCAGGCGAGTCACTATTGATAAAATAGGAGTGGATACGAGAATCAACAATCCCGAGTCAAGAAATATTGATGTTTTGGACGACTCACTTTCAAGCGGCGCCGTGCGCTACCCCACTTCCGGACTTCTGGCGGAAAAAACAAATATGCTTTTGTTCGGACACAGCTCCAATCTGCCAATTGTCAGAAACAAAAGTTTTCAGGCTTTTAACGATCTTGAAGATATGGAAATCGGAGAAGATATCAGCGTTTTTTCCGATACTCACGAATTTATCTACCGGGTAAACTCCGTGGAGGAAGCGGATGCCGAAAACGCTCTGGTTGTCTTTGAGTCGGATAAAAGAGAAATTACTCTTTCAACCTGCAACACTTTCGGTAATTTAAACGACAGATTCGTGGTCAAGGCGGAACTTATTGATGTCAGAGCCATTTAAGCCGTCTGAAAAAAGATAGAAACCGCCGTTCGTCAAGAGTTTTTGAATAAGCTCTAAATATCCGGAGCTAAATGTCCAAATTGGCAAGCTTGGCGTTGGTTTGGATGAAACTCTTTCGGGAAGGAACATCGGTGCCCATCAAAATATCAAAAACTCTGTCCGCTTCGGCGGCGTCTTTTACGGTAACTTGCTTCAGAACTCTGTTTTCGGGATTCATGGTTGTCTGCCACAATTCATCGGCATTCATTTCTCCCAAACCTTTATATCTTTGGGTGGAGAGCTTGTCAGAGTCGGCTTTTTCCCGCAAAAGAATGGCCTCTTTTTCTTCATCCGAAAAAACATAGGCTAAAATTTTCTTTCCTTTTTCAATCTTATACAGGGGCGGTTGGGCAATATAAAGATAACCTCCGTCTATGATTTCCTTAAAGTAACGATAGAAGAGGGTCAGGATAAGAGTCCTGATGTGGGCTCCGTCAACATCGGCATCGGCCGCGATAATTATTTTGTGATAACGAAGATTCTCTATTTCAAAAGTGTCGCCAATGGCCGTACCGAGAGCAATGACTATATTTTTTATCTGTTCCGAAGAAAGCATCTTGCCCAACCTGGCTCTTTCAACATTCAGAATCTTGCCCCTGATTGGAAGAACGGCCTGCGTTCTCCTGTCTCGTCCGCTCTTTGTTGTGCCTCCGGCGGAATCTCCTTCAACGATAAAGAGTTCGCTCTCGGCCGGATTTTTACTCTGGCAATCGGCCAGTTTTCCCGGCAGGCCGCTTCCTTCAAGAGCGCCTTTTCTTAAAACGCTGTCTTTGGCCGCCTTGGCCGCCTTTCTGGCCTTAAGAGCAAGAGAGGCTTTGCCAATGATTGACTTGGCGTCATCGGGGTTTTCTTCCAAAAAGGCTCCAAGGGATTCGCTGAAAACGGTTTCAACGGCGCCTCTGGCTTCGGTGCTTCCGAGCCGACCTTTTGTCTGCCCTTCAAATTGAATTTCCCGAAGCTTGACGGAGATGACGGCGGAAAGGCCTTCCAAGACATCGTCCCCCGTAAAGTTCCCGTCTTTTTCCTTGGAGAGCTTGTTGGTATTAGCATAATTGTTGATGGTTCTGGTCAGAGCGGTTTTGAAACCGGTCAGATGCGTTCCTCCTTCCGGGTTATAGATATTATTCGCAAAAGGCAGAATGCGCGAAGAGATATCGTCAACATATTGCAGAGCTATCTCCACGCTTACTCCTTCGCTTTCTTTTTCAACATAAAAAATATTTTTGTGGACTGCTTTTTGAGAAGCATTGTAAAACTTTATCAAAGATACCAGACCTCCTTCAAAATAAAACGAGGAAGTCGGAACCTCCGGCTTCAGGTCTTTCAGAAAGAAAGTTTTATTCTCGTCAAATTTTATTCCCGCTTGACGAGCGTCAATAAGAGTAATTCTCAAGCCTTTGACCAAATAAGCCTGCTCTCTCATATGCTTGATGAGCCTCTCCCAGTCGTAAGAAATTTCCGGGAAAATGGATGAGTCCGGCTCAAAAGTTATAATCGTTCCGTTAAAGACCGACGGACCGATTTTTTTGACCGAGGCTGTTTTTTTTCCTTTGCTGTACTCCTGAACATACTGTTGGCCGTCACGATGGACTCTGGCTTCGGTGTAAGAAGAAAGAGCGTTCACAACCGAAGCGCCGACGCCGTGAAGCCCGCCGGAAATCTTGTAGCCTTCTCCGCCGAATTTCCCGCCGGCATGAAGCGTGGTCATAATCGTCTCCAGCGCGGAAACTTTCGTCTGCTTGTGTTTATCAACCGGAATGCCTCGACCGTTGTCAACGACTCTGACGCGGCCCTTTGAGAGGAGGGCGATTTCCACATGGTTGGCAAAACCTCCCATGGCCTCATCCCTTCCGTTGTCAAAAATTTCAACAACCAGATGATGAATGCCGTCCAGACCGGTTGTGCCGATGTACATTCCCGGTCTTTTTCTGACGGGCTCAAGCCCCTCCAGAACCGTAATGTCGGAAGCCCTGTACTTATTTGTCTTTATCTTTTTTTCAGTCATTTTTTAGTCCAAAAATAAAAAAGCCGCAACTAGCTTTTCATAGGCAATATTAACAAAAATATGGCTAAATTACAAGCTATTTATAAATTTTGGGGATAAAAAGGGGCTTCTGGAAAGCCGTATTTTCTACCTCACTTCCCACCCTTTATTTTCAGTCAATTTTTCTTCAATTTCAGTCATTATTTTCCCCGCTTCTTCATCGGATAAAGTTTTTTCCTTTGATTGAAAAACCAGCTTAAAAGCGTAGGAGACTCTGCCATCTTTTTTATATTCGTCAAAAAGTCTTATATCTGCCAAAAGCTCCCCCGCCTTATCTTCTATCAGTTTCCGGACTTCCGAGCTTGAAACCAATGATGGCGTCCATAAGGAAATATCTCTCAAAACGAAGGGATATTGGGAAATGCGCTTGAATTTATTATTGCCGCCGATATCAAACTTCAATCCCTCATAAGAGGGAGCGTTCATTTTGCCGATTCCGGCAAGAGCAACATTGTCTTTTATTTCTCCTTTGAGATTCAGTTCGTCTAAAATTTCTTGAAGATACTTTTTATTTTCTTTGCCGTTTTTTAGAGAGACGGCCAGTCCGAGAGACAAGTCTTCCGAATCTTCTCCGAAGACTTTACCTATCTCAAAAATTTTTATATCATCCAAACCGAAAAGCGGAGCATTTCTCTTGTTTAATTCCAAAGATTTCAAAAGGCCGTCAAAGAGAGAAGCCCTTAGGTATTTTTTGTCGGAAGAAAGAGGATTCTTCAGCTCAATTTGCCCCCTCTCCGTGAAAGAATAAGTCATAACCTCCGAAAAACCTCGGGAGACCAAAAAATCTTTTAAGGATTCCGTAAAAGCGACCTCCGTATTTACTTTCGGCTTAAAATTAAAATTTTTCGGTTCTTCGCTCTTAATTTTATAAAAACCGTAAATCCTGCCGATCTCCTCAACCAAATCTTCTTTATTGCCACTGGCAAATTTTTCTTTTGAAGGCAATAAGTCCAACCTTTCTTTGGGAATTCCGACCGAATATGAATTCCCTTTCCTTTGCCAATCAAAACCGGAATATTTTTTCAGAGAAGATAAAATCTTTTCCAGTTCGGAGTCCGCAATTGAAGTGCCCAAAATCTTGTTCAGGTTTCTCGCCTCTATGTCAATTTCAAAATCCGGGACGGGTTCCGGATAAACATCAATAGTTTCAGACAAGACTCTTCCGGAGGCGTTTTTTGCGATAAGCTCCGACAATCTCTCCATGGCTTCTTTTGTCTTTTCCGGACTGATATCTCTTTCAAAGCGATAAGAAGCGTCCGTCTTCAAACCCAGAGCCGCCGATGTCTTCCTGATTCCGGCGGGTTCAAAAGAACAAACGGACAAGACGATATTTTTCGTTTTCTCATCAATCCTGGAAGAAGCCCCTCCTTTAATGCCCGCAATATCAAGGGCTTTTTGGGGGTCTGAAATGACAAGCATTCCTTTTTTTAGAACATATTCTTCGCCGTCTAAAGTCGTGATTTTTTCGGCGTCCGAAACTTCGCGAATGATAATTTGGCCGCGGGTTATTTTGTCAAAATCAAAAGCGTGAACCGGCTGGCCCGTCTCCCACATTACAAAATTGGTGATATCAACCACATTGTTTATGGCTCTCTGGCCGATTGAGAAAAGCCTTTCCTTCAGCCACTCCGGAGATTCTCTGACCGAAACATTCAAGACAACTCGCTTCATGGCCCTCCTGACAAGGGACGTCCTGACATCAAGGGAAATGTAGTCGGAACTTTTTTCGGAATTTTTTTCATATTTATATTCCGGAAGTTTTAATTTCTTCTCAAAAAGAAGCCCCGCTTCCCTGGCCAAACCGATATAGCCCAAAGAGTCATGCGCTCTATTGGGCAAGATATCCGCCTCTAAAATGTAATCTTTGCCTTTTTTTTCAAGACTCTCAATTTCAAAAGCATGGAGAGAAAGTTTCTCCTTTAATTCTTCCGGCGACGGCAATTTATCCGCAAAATAATCCTGCAGCCAGTTGTATGAGATTCGCATAATTAAAACTGATCAACCAGTCTCAAGTCCCCCGAATAAAAAAGCCGGATGTCCGGAATGCCGTATTTAATCATAGCTAGCCTGTCCAAGCCCATGCCGAAAGCAAAGCCTTGAAATTTATTATGATTAATGCCGAGATCTTCCAAGACTTTCGGATGAACCATGCCCGCGCCCATAATTTCCAGCCACTTTTTTTCTCCCGGATTTCTCAAGTCAACCTCAACTCCCGGTTCAACAAAAGGAAAATAGCTGGGACGCAGACGGATTTCTTTTTTTTCACCGAAGAATTCTTCAAAGAATTTCAGAATGATAGCCTTGAAATTTGAGAGATTTATATTTTCTCCGACCATCAAGCCTTCCAGCTGATGGAATTGCGCTTCGTGAGTGGCATCCGTGGCCTCGTAGCGAAAAGTCTTGCCAGGCACAATAATGGCAAACGGCGGTTTATTATTTTCCATGTATCGCACTTGCATTGGAGATGTATGCGTTCTCAAGAGAAGATTTTCACCGATTTTTGTCTTTTGGTTTTTGATTTTTGACTTCAACCAAAAGGTATCCCACAGGTCTCTGGCCGGATGGTTGTCCGGAATATTCAAAGCGTCAAAGTTGTAATGCTCCGTTTCAATTTCCGGGCCGGTGGCGATTTCAAAACCGAGAGCGCTCCAGATTCGAATAATGTCTCTTCCCACGATTGAAAGCGGATGATAGTGGCCCCTTTTTTCTTCCATATTCGGATAGTATAGACGGGAATACGGCTTTATTCAATTCCCTTCAAACTCAAAACGCTACAATATCTTAAAGCACTACAGTTAACTGTAGTACGTACCATAATATATACTACAAAGTACTACAGTTAACTGTAGTACATATTATGGTATGTATTATTTTGGCGGGCTTAAAAAGCATTTGGAGGAAGGTCTGATTCTGGAGTGTCTTTATGACTTCACTCGAACTTACTTTATCAAAAATTCGTAACCAATGAAAGCCCAGCCACTGCCTCGCTCCGCTCGGCAACCCCAAAGAAAAATGTTCCTTGCTTTTCTGATTTGTGCGCGACCGATTTTTTCTGAAAATGGAAAGGACATTTTTCTTTGGGGTTCTGCCTTCCAAGTATTCAGGCAGTGTGGCGGGGCTTCAATGCGGACTCGGTTTTGCGAAAACTATTTTCTGGGGAAAAGGATTTCGCAAAACCTCGGCTGATTTCCCGCGCGGAGGAGGGGTCTGGGGAGGAATCCGCGCGGGCTTCGCTTTCGGATTTTTTCGGCGGCTGGCTATCTTCCAGTCCAATGAATTGTCTTGCGCTCCAAAAGAATCAATCCTTTATTCACAAAATAACCAAGAAGTCCAATCACTATCAGTGTTGCATAAAGTTCGGGCACTCGATAAGTAAGATACGAATCATAAATTCTCTGCCCTAAACCAATGTTCGTTCCAATAAACATTTCCGTCACCACCACAACAATAAAAGAAATAGATACCGCAACACGCAAACCAGTTACGATTTGTGGTAATGCTTCCATAAAAGTTACATTGGTAAGTATTTGCCATTGATTCGCTCCAAAACTTTGTGCCACTTTGTGACGAGTTTTCAAACTATGTAAAACACCGCTCGCCGTGCTGATGAGAATAATCCAAAAGGATACAAACACTACCACGGCTATTTTAGCCACATCTCCAATACCAAAAACGAGCAAGAATAAAGGAAATAAGGCGGTGCTAGGTAGAGAGCGAAAAAACTCAATAACAAGTTCGAAAGAAGCATACAAGCGAGCGGACAATCCGAAAAGCAAACCAAGCGGCACACCTAACAATGTTGCTAAAAGAAACCCAAAAAACACGCGATACAAAGTCATAGCAATATCCGGCAAAATTATTCCTTGTGCAAACAATGAAATAAATTTGCTTATTGTAACATCGAGCTTGGGCAAAAATAATGGATTAACAAAACCACTAGCAGTAAAAGCAAACCAAACCAGCAAAATTACCAATGGGCCAATAAAAATGTATCGTGTGTTTTTCATAATCAATAAACTATTGATTCAGTATCAACTTTTTTTTCCAGAATCTTTTGCTCAAAAAGAAAATCTGCAAATTTTTGGAGCACTTCTTTGTTGATTGATTTTGAATCAGAATAAAGCCCTAGGTGTGGTATTAGTGGAGCTACTTCTTCAGAAACACCGCAACAGTTTGGTAAAATCTTTTTTACTTTTTCAGGATTAACATTTCCGTAATCAAAACTTTCTTTCATCGCTTCAACAAATCTTTTAGCAACATCGGGGTGTTGCTCAATAAATTTTTTTGACAAAAGCCCCACGCCGGTGATTTTTGGCATATAGGGAACATTATCAGTGTATGGCCGTTCCAATAACACTTCCGCAACCCCTTGCTGTATTGCAATCGTGCCTAATGGCTCATTACCAATAATCGCGTCAATTGAACCCTCTCCAAGTGCCTGAATTAAGGTTTTTGGATCTAATTGCTCAATGGTTACTTCATCGGCGTTAAGAAAATTTTTCAAAAACAGTTTAGTGTAGACAACTGACGCTCCGCCAGGAGCAACACCAATCTTTTTTCCTTTTAATTGTTGCACGGAAGTAATTGTTGAATCTTTTTTGACAAGGACATAATCAAGAAAATTTTCTTTATTCCATTGAGTTTGCCCATAAAATTTAAAATTGCCGGGGCTAACGGATTCTGCCGCCAATGCCGGCTCGACTGCTCCAACTGCCGAGGCGTCAATATCTCCTCTAACTACTGCTTCGATCATTTGGTTTGTTGACTCAAATATTATTGGCTCAATTTGGATATTCTGTTTATCAAAAAACTTTTCGTTTATTCCCACAAAGATCGGAAACGAAGGCACGCTCTTTTTGTACCCAACTTTTACTATATCTTTAGTTTGGATTTCTTCTCCTTGGTTTGACCAATAAAGACTGAAACCAACAAACGCCAGCACAATGACAACAATTCCTAAAATTAACTTTTTCATATATTTTTACTTTCCGAATAGTTCATGAAAGTATCAAGAGCTATCCGTTTAAGATTTGCAAACTCTGTTGAACCCACCACCAACCAATGGCGAGGGTAAGATAAATTATTATCTAATACTTTTACAATTTGACTCGGTTTGTCGCTCATTATTACAATTCTATTGGACAGAAATACCGCCTCGTCAATTTCGTGAGTAACAAAAATTATTGTCAACTGTAATTGCTTCCATATTTCCAAAATTTTTTCCTCCATCAACAGGGTAGTTTTGTAATCAAGGGAGGAAAAAGGTTCATCCAGTAAAAGTATATCCGGTTGAATAATTAGTGCTCGTAAAATTGCTACCATTTGCTGTTGCCCTCCACTTAATTCGTAGGGGTAAGCCTGCAAATCAAATTTTATTCCAAGTGAATTAACAAGCGATTCAACCTTTGCATTTCTTTCATTTTTCGAAACTCCTTTTAACTTTAGAGGAAAGGCAATATTATCAATAACTTTTTGCCAAGGGAAAAGTGCCTCTCTATAGTTTTGAAAAACAAAACTTGTTTTTAATTTATCTCCATTGATTATTTCACCACTGTCTTTACTTTCAAGTTTGGAAATAATATTGAGGAGCGTGGTTTTACCACAACCGTTGGGTCCAAAAATTACCAGAAACTCGCCTCGTTCAATTTCTAAATTAATACTATCAAAAACTTCAATCGTTCGACTGTTGTTTATGAATGATTTCCTGAGATTTTTGATTGAGATTATTGACATATTAAGTATATTGTAATTTTACCAGTTTTGAATTCTTTTATCCATAGCCAGCCGCCGAAAAAATCCGAAAGCGAAGCCCGCGCGGATTCCTCCCCAGACCCCTCCTCCGCGCGGGAAATCAGCCGAGGTTTTGCGAAATCCTTTTCCCCAGAAAATAGTTTTCGCAAAACCGAGTCCGCATTGAAGCCCCGCCACACTGCCTGAATACTTGGAAGGCAGAACCCCAAAGAAAAATGTCCTTTCCATTTTCAGAAAAAATCGGTCGCGCGCAAATCAGAAAAGCAAGGAACATTTTTCTTTGGGGTTGCCGAGCGGAGCGAGGCAGTGGCTGGGCTTTCATTGGTTACGAATTTTTGATAAAGTAAGTTCGAGTGAAGTCATAAAGACACTCCAGTTTTGTAGAAAAAGATACAGAAGCACCCAGAGCGTGGGACGCGCGAAGCGCGTCCCACTGATTTCCTCCCATTTTTCCTAACGAATTCGGAGTCCCGCCTTCGGCGGTGCGTACTGTTTTTTCGCCAAGAAAGAGGTTCGAAATCCAATGCAATTTTTCCTTAATATTTGCTTTGCCATACAAAAAGAATTTTTGTTATAATACCTTTATGGAACAAAAATTCTTTTTGTATGCTCGCAAGTCAACTGATGTCGAGGACAAGCAGGTTCTTTCGATTGAGGCACAACTTCAAGAATTGCGAGACTATGCCAAGCGAGAGAATATTGAAATATCCGCCGAGATTGTGGAAAAACAATCTGCGAAAATTCCAGGTCGTCCGATGTTTAATAAAATGTTAGACGAGATTGAAAAACTCGGCGGAAATATTCTCGCTTGGCATCCGGATCGTCTCGCTCGCAATTCTGTTGATGGTGGACGAATTATCTACCTCCTCGACACAGAAAAACTTGCGAGCTTGAAGTTTCCAACTTTTTGGTGCGATAGCACCTCACAAGGAAAGTTCATGTTAAATATGGCCTTCGGGCAAAGCAAATATTATGTGGATTCTCTTTCCGAAAATACGAAACGAGGGTTGCGCCAGAAAGTTCGGCGCGGCGAATATCCAAGTCTCGCTCCAGTTGGGTATATCAACGACTCGCGAACAAAAACTGTAATTGTGGACAAAAAGACCGCGCCGATTATTCGCCACGCATTTGAACTATACGCGAAAGGTGACCAAACACTGCAAGGTATCGGCGAATATTTTGAGCGCAACCACCTCGTTGCAAAAAATGGAAAGAGAATCCACATTTCCCGCGCGACCTTTATCCTCTCCAATCCTTTCTACTACGGACATTTTCGATACAACAGCGAAATATACGAGGGTAAATACGAGCCAATAGTGGCAAAGAAACTTTGGGACCTTGTGCAAGAAGTGATGAAAAGAAGAAGTCGTCCGCGACACAAACAGAAAAATGAACCACAAGCATATTGCGGACTCCTTTCTTGCGCGTCCTGCGGTATGCAAATCACTGGCGAATACAGGGTGAAGACCCAGCTCAACGGCACGCAACATTTTTATACTTATTACCACTGCACCAAGAAATCGAAAACTCAAAAATGTCCTGAACCCTGTATTCGCCAAGAATCTTTAGACGCGCAAATTTCATCACTTCTTCAAAAAGTTTCTTTGCCACAAGATTGGGCAGACTATCTAAACGGAAGACTTGAAAAAGACAAAGTGGAATCCGCCCAATCTGTTTCTGCTTTTGTTGAAAAGAATCAAAAAATGATTACGGATATCACAGTGAGGCTCCAGCGACTTTTGGACGGCTATTTAGACCAAGACATAGACAAGGAAATATATCGTGCTGAAAAGTCTAAATTGTTATCCGAGAAAAAGTCGCTGGAGGAAGAAATATCTCGTAATCAACAAAAGCAGAAACATTGGCTCGAACCGATGGAAAAGTGGATAAAGGACGCGGGAAATATGGAAAAAATTGCATTGGATAGCAACCTTTTTG
>Ga0210057_1002621_pt1 | contig 25549 bp, 25 predicted proteins | sample CryGeyCG2114_010_2_FD_183968 | JGI IMG/M metagenome (GOLD analysis project Ga0210057, IMG submission 183968) | Groundwater microbial communities from aquifer - Crystal Geyser CG10_big_fil_rev_8/21/14_0.10 (SPAdes) (version 2) | ecosystem: Environmental > Aquatic > Deep subsurface > Groundwater ...
CTTACGACCCCGCACCTTCGTGACCCGACCAACGATCTTCTCCGCCATTTCTCTCTCCCTTCGAGGATTCATCGCCCAGCATGGGCGAAACACCAAGACAGTAGCACAAAACAACAAAAAAGTCAAGACTAAATAATAGCCCTGCACTACCTTGGTGTATAATGAAGCCGTATGCGAAAGATTAAGAACCAACGCGCTCTGGCCACCAGCCCCATACGCAAAGACGCCCTGCGCATTCTCGAAGCGGGGCTAGAGGCGATCGACACCGAAAAAGCGATCAAAAAAAATATCAAGATCACCAAAAAGGAATTAATCGTCAAACACCAATCTTATTCACTCGAAAATGTAGAAAACATCTATCTAGTGGGAGTAGGGAAGTGCGTAATTGATGCCGCACAGGTTTTAGAAAAAAAGCTAAAAAGACGCCTCAAAGGTGGCATTGTTTACGGCACCAACAAAAACGAGATCAAAAAATACAAAAAGCTAAAGCTACTAACCGGCAATCACCCAACTCCAAAAGAAGAAAATGTCCAAAACTCTCAAGAAATTTTGGATTTTTTAAAAAATACAACCGAAAAAGACTTAGTTCTCTTCCTAATATCTGGCGGTGGCTCCAGTTTGCTTTGCCTGCCCATAGATAAAGATTGCACCACCGAGCAGAGAGTTTTTAACGAGCTCACCGAGAAAGGGGCAATCATCGAAGAGCTCAATACAGTGAGAAAACATATTTCTAAAGCTCGAGGTGGTCGATTGGCTGAGGCCGCCTATCCCTCGCGGGTTATCTCAATCGTTTTTTCAGATGTTCCTGGCGACGATCTTGGATTTATTTCTTCCGGCCCAACCTACAAAGACAAAACAACCGTCGAAGACGCCAAAAAGGTTTTAGAAAAATATTCTGTAACCGGAGTAGACCAGCTTCTGATGGAAACACCCAAAGATGATAAATATTTTGATAACGCCGCTCATATTTTATTTATTTCCAACAAAGATGCTCTAGCTGCAATGAAAACTGAGGCGCAACGTCTTGGCTACAACACCGAGATAAAGAGCACGACCCTAAAGGGGGAAGCCAGAGAAATTGGTGCGCGCATCGGACGAGCTCTAGACATACTGACAGAAAGCACTTGCTTCTTATATGGAGGGGAGACGACAGTAAAGATTGGCGGGCGCGGAAGGGGAGGAAGAAACCAAGAGGTTTCACTTGGCGCGCTCTCAGAAATGCAGGAGCCCGAGCTAGTCGTATCTTTTGCCTCCGACGGCCTAGACAACACCGATGCGGCTGGCGCACTAGCTGATTTTCAGTCCCTTAACCTCGCCAAAGAGAAAAATCTCAACATCCGAGACTATCTAGAGAAAAATGACTCCTACGATTTCTTTAAGGCCCTAGATGATCAGCTCATCACTGGTCCAACTGGCTCCAATGTCTCCGATCTGATAATCGCACTTAAAAAGTGCTAGAATACAAACACCTATAAGCTAACTATATAAGCCAATATATATGGAAAAAGAAACATCCTATATCCTTCATTTTAAAGACGTAACCCTAAAAGATGTGCCCTATGTTGGTGGCAAAAATGCCGCCCTCGGAGAAATGATTTCCGGAATTGTCCCAATGGGTATCAATGTTCCAGAGGGATTTGCCATAACTGCCCACGCATACCGACATTTTCTAAAAAGTTCTGGACTAGAAGAAAAAATTAAAAAGATTCTTTCTGACCTAGATACCAACAGTTTAAAAAATCTTCAAAAACACGGCAAAAAAGTCCGCTCCATCATCCTCAAAGCTAAACTTCCTCAAGATTTAGAAATTGCCATTCGCGACGCTTATATGGGCTTAGGAGACAAAGCCATGGTGGCAGTCAGGTCTTCCGCTACCGCCGAAGATCTTCCCGGTGCTTCTTTTGCCGGACAACAAGAGACCTATCTTAACGTTGTCGGCCTAAAAGACGTTTTGGAGTCAACCAAAAAATGTATTGCTTCGCTCTTTACCGATCGAGCCATATCGTATCGACAAGATAAAGGATTTTCTCATTTTGACGTTGCCCTTTCTGTTGGAGTGCAAAGGATGGTAAAAACCGACACCGCTTCTAGCGGAGTGATGTTTACCATCGACACCGAGTCTGGATTTGAAAAGCTAATTGTCATCAATAGCTCTTATGGACTTGGGGAGTATGTGGTCCAAGGCACTGTCACCCCCGACGAGTTTATTGTGTTTAAGCCACTACTCGCTGACGGCAAGCGCCCAATCATTTCTAAAAAACTAGGAGCTAAAAGCAAGAAACTTGCCCGCGACAGCAAGGGAAACAATGTCTCAGTCGAAGTTTCTCTCGAGGACAGAAATAAGTTTTCTCTCAGCGACGACGAAATTCTTCAACTAGCGAAATGGGGAAAACAAATTGAAGAATTTTTTTCCGGAAAATATGATCGTCTTCAACCCATGGACATTGAGTGGGGAAAAGACGGTGATGACGGACAATTGTACATCCTCCAAGCGCGCCCAGAAACAGTGCACTCTGTAGAGGGCCACGTCACCGTAGACTATCGCCTAAAAGAGAAAGGAGAAAAAATTACCGAAGGAGCAGCTGTTGGCTCAAAAATTGCAGTAGGCAAGGCGCGTGTTATCGAAGACGTTAAAGACATTGGGAAATTTAAAAAAGACGAAATCCTCGTTACCCAAATAACCGACCCTGACTGGGAGCCAATCATGAAGATTGCCTCCGCTATCATCACCGACAAAGGAGGACGCACCTCTCACGCCGCCATTGTTTCTCGCGAGCTTGGAATTCCCTGCATTGTGGGCACAGAGACGGCCACCCAAGTGCTAAAAACGGGAGAAGAGGTCACCGTAGACTGCGCTTCGGGCGATACCGGCATGGTTTACCGAGGGAAATTGGATTTTGAAAAAGAGGAGCACAAACTAGACAAAATTCCCGAGCTCAAAACAAAAATCATGCTCAATATTGGCACCTCCGACGAAGCTTTTCGTCATTGGCGACTGCCAGTCCAGGGAGTTGGTTTAGGAAGACTGGAGTTTATCATTGCTTCTCACATTCAAGCTCACCCGCGCGCCTTAATGGATCTTGAAAAGATCAAAGCTGAAGGCAAGCATCCCGAAATTGCTGCCAAGCTAGAAAAAATTAGCGCTGCCTACGAGGACAAGTCGCAATATTATGTTGATACCTTAGCTCAAGGCATGGCAAAAATTGCCGCCACTTTCTACCCTCACCCAGTCATAATCCGTTTTTCTGATTTTAAGACCAATGAATACAGAACGCTTCTAGGTGGAGAGCTGTATGAGCCAGAAGAAGAAAACCCAATGATCGGCTGGCGTGGTGCTTCCCGCTATTACCACCCAGACTTCAAGGAGGCGTTTGGGCTTGAAGTTAAAGCCATGAAAAAAGCTCGAGAAGAAATGGGCCTCAACAACATTATCCCCATGATTCCTTTCTGCCGCACCGTTGAAGAAGGAGAGAAGGTGGTGGAAGTTATGAAGGTTAATGGCCTAGACAGAGAAAAAGACCCGAACCTAAAAATCTATGTAATGTGTGAAATTCCTGCCAACATAATCTTGGTAGATGAATTTTTAGAAGTGTTTGACGGATACTCAATTGGCTCCAACGATCTTTCTCAGCTAACTCTCGGCCTCGATCGCGACAGCGCCATCGTTGCCAAGGTCGGTAACGAAAACAATGAAGCGGTGAAAAAATCGATTGCGCAAGTAATCAAAAAAGTTAAGGAAAAGGGTAAGTATATCGGAATTTGTGGGCAGGCACCGTCTGACTATCCAGATTTTGCCCAATTCTTAGTAGATCAAGATATTGACAGCATGTCCTTGTCTCCAGACACAGTCATCCGCACAATTAAAATGGTCGCAGAAAAAGAAAAGTCAAAAAAATAAATATTATGAAAATCGGATTTTTCGGCATCTTACCAAAAGACGAGGCCTATCTCAAAGCTCAGATCCAAGAAGAGCTAAAAGAGCACGAAGTGAAGGTCTTTAACCAAGGAGTCAATCCTACTAGCTACCCAAAAGAAGGCGATGAGACGGATTTTGATATTATCTCCACTTTCGTTGCTTCCGATCTCAGCAAGGAAGAGATAGCTAAATTCCCCAATCTTAAATTTATCGCCACTCAATCAACTGGCTACGACCACATCGATCTAGAGTTTGCCAAAAAGCACGATATTCAAGTTTCTAACGTCCCCGAATACGGATCTCACACTGTGGCTGAATTCACTTTTGCTTTAATGCTTGGCTTAGCAAGAAAACTCCCCAGCGCCTATGAGCAAATCCGGGAAACGGGAAGCTTTAACCCTGAAAAGCTTCGCGGAGTAGATCTATTTGCTAAAACTCTCGGTGTAATCGGTACCGGAAAAATCGGCCAAAATGTTATTCGCATTGCTCGCGGCCTAGAAATGAAAGTGTTGGCTTACGATGTTGCCCAAGACGAAAGCTTTGCGGCCACCCAAGGATTTAAATATTGCTCTCTCGATGAGCTATTTTCTCAGGCGGACATCATCACTCTTCATGTTCCTTGCCTTGAGTCCACAACTCACATGATAGACGCAAAGGCACTAGAAAAAATGAAGCCTACCACGATGATAATCAACACCTCTCGAGGTCCTATTATCGACACCGAGGCCCTACTTAAGGCGCTTCAAGACAAAAAACTCGCTGGCGCCGCTTTAGATGTTTTAGAAGAAGAAAGTGCCGCAAGAGATGAAGCAAACTTTCTAATTCGCGGTGACTTTGAGGGGCATGACCTAAAAGACATTATCGCCAACCACATCCTTATCGACATGGAAAATGTTTTAGTTACTCCTCACATTGCCTACAACACCGACGAAGCCACTCACCGCATATTAGACACAACAATAAAAAACATCCAAAGCTTTATTGCTGACGAACCAATAAACATCGTCAACTAACCCATCCCAACAAAAGCTCTAAGCTAACAGCTATAAGCTTTATTCTAATCTTATGCCATTAATCAGCTCAATCTCCGCAGAAAAAATCTCCAACTCCAGAGGAAAGGAGACTGTTGAGTTAACCGTTCACCTCGACGACGGAGAAACGGTTGGCATCGCTTCTGTCCCCGAGGGAGCTAGTAAAGGAGAACGTGAGGCAGTTGCCGTACCAGCCGATCAAGCCCTAAAAAACCTTGAGTCTATCCAAGCTAAATTTATTGGCCTAGATCCAACCGACCAAAAAGGCTGCGACAAATTACTTATCCAGCTGGGTGGAGAAAATAAAAAAGACCTCGGGTCCAACACCACCCTAGCGATATCTCTGGCAGTTGCTCGAGCTGGAGCTAGTGCTAAAAAAATCCCGCTCTGGAAACACATCGAGGAGATATCTGCGTCAACTGCAAAATTGCCTCGCCTAGTTGCCAACCTGATCGAGGGGGGCGTGCATGCGCACAACGATCTTCCAATCCAAGAATATTTAGTTATTCCAAAAACCAACGACACTCACAAGGCCAAAGGAGCAATCGAAGATGTCTACTCTAGGCTCGGAGAAATATTGGTAAAAAAATATGGTAATGACGCCACCCCAATCGGAGACGAGGGGGGATTTGCGGCACCAATCACCAATATGGAGTTGCCGATTTCTATGTTAATGGAAGCAATCGAACAATCTGGCCACAAAGACGGGATCGAGCTTGGCATCGACGCCGCGGCTGACCAAATTTCTATTTCTGAGGCCGAGCTAATCAATTTTTATAAAAAATTGAGCACCGACTACCCATTTACATATCTCGAAGATCCATTTTCCGAAAAACACCCCGAGCTATTCGCTAAAATCCTAGAAATCGTTTCTCCCAAAACTTTAGTGGTGGGCGACGACCTCACTGTCACCAACGAGGACCTAATTAAAGTTAATGCCACTCGGGGAGCAATTTCTGCTGTGATTATCAAACCCAACCAGACGGGGACCTTGATGGAGGCCATTCGCGCTATTCAAGTTGCCCGAGACAATAATTTAAAAACCATTGTTTCTCACCGAGGAGGGGAGACCAACGACTCCTTTATTGCCGACCTAGCGGCAGGCACAGGGACAGACTTCTTTAAGCTAGGAGCCCCTTCAAAGCCCGAAAGACTCGCAAAATACAACCGCCTCCTCGAAATCCAGCAAGAGTTGTCCAATTAGTCTCTCCAGGGTCCCTTCTCTGCTATACTAAAATCATGTCGATTCTCAAAAGGGCTAAAAAGGAAAAAGTGGAGGAGAAACCCAAACTCACCCCCGTGCAACCTAAGACAGGGGTTCAGAAAAACAAGGATCTTTCTATTGATTTTTCCGAAATGGATAAGGAGGTTAAAAAGCCGCCGGCTTTTCGTTCCATTATCCGAGTTGTCGACATGCTTATCCAGCAAGCCTATGCTTCTCGCAGTTCTGACATCCACATGGACCCAGAAGAAAAAGTTATGCGAATTCGATTTCGAATTGATGGCGTCCTGCACGATGTTTACGAGTTTCCTCGAGAGCTCAACTCCGAGATCATCACTCGCATAAAGGTGCTTTCCGGCTTACGCACGGACGAGCACTTTGCCACTCAAGATGGAAGACTTAGGGTAAAGATGCCCGACGAAAGCTTTGTCGATGTGCGTATTTCCATTGCTCCAACCTATTTTGGAGAAAACTGCGTCATGCGTCTTTTGACGGATCACTCCAAAGACTTCAGCTTAGAGAGTCTGGGCTTTTCTGAAATTAATTTAAAAAAGATCGAGCGAGCGATAAAGAAGCCCTACGGACTCATCCTTGCCACCGGACCAACTGGAAGTGGAAAGACCACCACACTCTACATGGTGCTAAAGAAACTCAACAATCCCGAGGTTTCTATCGTTACCATCGAAGATCCAATCGAATATTCACTTCCTGGAGTAGACCAAATCCAAGTTAACCGCAAAACCGGACTACTATTTTCTACCGGACTTCGCTCCATCCTGCGACAAGACCCTAACATTGTAATGGTCGGAGAAATTCGTGACTCCGAAACGGCCACCATTGCCGTCAATGCCGCTATGACCGGACACTTAGTGCTCTCCACCCTCCACACTAACGACGCGCCGACCACTCTTCCCCGACTTCTAGACCTTGGCGTCGAGCCGTTTTTAATCGCCTCAACTCTAAACATCGCCATCGGGCAAAGATTAGTGCGAACAATTTGCGAGGACTGCAAAGTTAAAAAAGTATTATCAAAAGATGAGATGGACGCTCTCAAGGATTCTGTACCACCCAAGCTCTTGGGAGACAATAAAGTATTTTATCGAGGAGAGGGTTGCCCAAGGTGTAGTGACAGTGGGTTTAAGGGGCGAATCGGTATTCATGAAATCATTGAGATAACCGAGAAGATCCGCACTCTTATGATGCAACGAGCCAACGCTGACCAGATTCGCAGAGTCGCCATAGAAGAGGGGATGGTCACCATGCTCGAAGATGGCTTCAACAAAGCAGTAGCCGGTAGAACCACAATCGAAGAAGTCCTCCGCGTCTTCCACGAGTAGCGTCCACTTCCCGCAAGAATCTCGTGGTAAAATACTAAAAGGAAATCATCCTCGTCCGCCCGCACAATTTATCACTCTGTTGGGCAGGCATTTTTTACTATGGAAGATATAAAAACTCCGCCACCTCAAAACACTGAAGCTCCTGCTCCGGCTCAAACGGAAGAAAACAAAATTAGCCCCGAGCAAGCCGTGGCCCAACAAGACGGTGGGGTTAATGTAAAGATATTTAAAGGTGGGGTGGATTTTAAGAATATGTTTGTCCGAGTTCCCTTGCAGGACCGGGTAATGTTTGCCAAACACATGTCAGTTGGATTGCACGCTGGGATGACAATGCAAAAAAGCCTTGAATTAATCCGTTCCCAGACCAAATCGAAGTCCTTCAAGAAAATTCTCGGAAAATTAATCGAGGACACCACCAATGGAATGTTTCTATCCACCAGCATGGACCGCTATCGTTCGGTCTTTGGGGACCTTTTTATCAACATCGTTCGAGTCGGGGAAAACAGTGGAACCTTAATCGAAAACCTTCAATATCTTGCTGTTGAGCTAAAAAAGAAAAAAGCCCTCCAGTCGAAGGTGCGGGGAGCGATGATCTATCCGTCCATTATTTTAGTTGCCACAATCGGTATTGTTGGCTCGTTAATGCTTGGGGTGTTTCCCAAGATTTTACCAGTATTTTCAAACCTAAACATTGAGCTTCCGATCACCACAAGAATTTTAATTGCCTTATCTAAATTCTTAACTGCTTACACCGCCTGGATCGCCGTCGCCATATTTTTACTTATTGTTTTATTTTGGTTCCTTTCTCACTATGAATTCTTTAAATATGCTTGGCACCATATCATCCTCAAAACGCCGATAATCGGCAAGATCTCTCAGAAAGTTAACTCTGCCAGCATCAGTCGAGTTATGGGGCTTTTGCTAAAAAGTGGAGTACAGATTATCGAAGCAGTCGACATCACCGCCCACGCCTTAGACAACCGAGTATATCGGCAGGAGCTAATGAAGGCCGAGGAAAAGCTTCGCCGAGGAGAATATCTATCAGTGTATTTGAAACAGCACCCCCATCTATTTCTTCCAATCTTAACCAACATGATCGAGGTCGGAGAAAATACGGGAAATCTAACCGACAACCTAGATTATCTCAGCCAATATTACGAAGAAGAGGTTGATGAAGTTTTAAAAAACCTTTCCAGCATCATCGAACCAATCCTGCTTTTAACAATGGGGCTTTTAGTCGGATTTATCGCCCTCTCGGTCATCACGCCTATCTATAAGATCAGCCAATCGTTAACACTCTAGATTAGTGAGTAGTTAAGTAGTAAGTAGAAAAATGCCAATAAAATCTTACAAAGATCTAATCGTCTGGCAGAAATCAATGAATTTAGTTACTGAGATTTATAAACTAAGCAAAACATTCCCAAAATCTGAAATTTTCGGACTGACCTCCCAAATAAAAAGATCTGCAGTTTCAATTCCGTCAAACATAGCAGAAGGTAGTAGGAGGGGGTCGAAAAAAAATTTTCGACATTTTCTTTTAAATGCATATGGTTCTGGTGCTGAGCTAGAAACTCAGTTAGATATCGCAGAGGAGCGACAATTTGCATCAAGCAATGAATTAGATCGACCCATGGATCTCTCAGACGAGATCATGAGAATGTTGAACAGAATGACAAAGAAACTTAATAGCGAAGCGTAAAATGCACCCACTACAAACTACTCACTACAAACTAAAAGCTCGAAAAGGTTTCAGCTTAATCGAGATTCTCATCGCCGCTACAATTTTTCTAATTGTTATAGGGGGAATTATTTTTTCCTACGCTAACATTTTGGAGATAATGAGTCGCACACGAGATCGCAGCCTCGTTGTTACCCTACTTGAGCGAGAAGTAGAGATTATCCGCAGTCTGGACTATGAAAACATTGGTATCCAAGGCGGCTATCCACCCGGAGTTATTCAACAAGGCAGAGAAATTTACTACGAGGGAAAAAACTTTACTATCGAAGCCTTTGTCCGCAACATCGACGATCCGTTTGATGGCACAACTGGCGGTGACCCAAACGACACTGCTCCAGCCGATTATAAATTAGTCCAATTACGTGCGACCTGCTCCAATTGTTTGTATGCCGGAGCAGACGAGGTGATCGCCTGGGTTTCCCCAGAAGGGCTTGAGACAGAAACCGGCAACGGGTCTTTATTTATTAACGTCTTTGACGCCAACGGACTGCCAATAGAAGATGCCGACATAACAGTAGAAAACGATGCCCTAAATCTAACTATCATTGATGAGACTAACGCCAGCGGGACTCTACAACTAGTAGATATTCCAACCAGCACCAACGCCTACGCCATCTCTGTATCTAAAGACGGCTACTCTAGCGCCCAAACTTATCTGTTGGGAGATGAAGCCAATCCAAATCCTGTTCAACCGCACGCCACCGTGGCCTCCGGAGACATCACTGAAATAAGTTTTGCCATCGACAAGGTTTCTAGTATCAATGTGCAAACTTATTCTAATTCTTTCTGCAGCCCACAAGCCGGAACCGATTTTATCCAATCGGGGACCAAGCTGATTGGCTCCGGCCCAGATGTTTTAAAATATGAAGCCTCCTTTTACACCGACGGCGATGGTCAATCAACCCGCTCAAATCTAGAATGGGACAACTACAGTTTTATTTTAGATGAAGTTTCTACTGTCATCGCCGGGTCAAATCCATTCTTGCCAGTTGAGCTAGCCCCCGACGCTGACTTAGATTTAGCTATTCATATTTTTCCAGCCACCACCACCTCGCTCTTAGTTGCGGTTGCTGACGAAGGGGGAGAGCCCATTCCTGACGCCGAGGTTTCTATTTTAAAAGGCAGCGACATCGCCACCCAAACAACTGCATTGGCACAATTTTCCCAAACAGACTGGTCTGGGTCTGATTACGACAGCCAAGATGGAGGGCTAGTTGCCAGTGAGGGGATTGAGCTAGCTGGCGCCCCCGACACATACCCAACAGGAACAACTAGCTGGCTGATTTCGAGAACCTTTGATCTGGGAACAGCGAACACTACCTTCCGAGAAATATTAATCAATCCAGAGAGCCAACCCAGCGGCACTATCCTAAAGATTCAAGTTGCTACAAACAACGACAACACAACCTGGTCTTTTGTTGGCCCCGACGGCACTAGCTCCACCTATTACGCCAATTCAGGTCAGCTGAGCGGCGACCACAACGGCGACCAGTATTTACGCTATAAAGCCTATCTCTCAACCACTAATTCCGGAAACACTCCCACCCTTGAAGACATCTCCTTTAGCCTCTTGTCTGGCTGCGCTCCCCAAGGGTATGCCTATTTTGCAAATCCCGGTGCCGGGACGTGGGAAATTAGCGCCTCAAAGACTGGCTACGCTACTGCCACTAGCTCGATAGACATAATCAATGGCCCCTATCAAGACAATCTAATTTTGATTGCTCAATAATTTATGAAAGTACTTCGAAACAACAAAGGCTTCACTCTTCTAGAAATAGTCATTGGGATGGCGATCGGTATCGGTATTATGGTTTTGATTACTTATTTAATTGGAGACTTGTCCGAACAAAATTTACGCTTTACTCAAACATTAACTGGCCAAGAGTCAGCTCAACAAACCCTGCAAGTCATGATCCCAGAGATTCGCTCTGCCGCTCCATCCAACATCGGCAATTATCCAATCGAGCAAGCTGGAACCAGCACTCTGATCTTTTACAGCGACACCAACGGCGACGGATTTTTAGAACGGATTCGCTACTATCTCTCTGGTGATGTCTTCAACAAAGGGGTGATAAAGCCAACCGGCAATCCGCTAGAATACAATAGCAACAACGAAAAATCCTATTCCCTAGTAAGCAGCATCGTCAACGGGGACAGCCCAATATTTTCCTACTACGGAGCCAATGCCACTAGCTCTCAGTCCGCACCCCTTTCCCAGCCAGTCGACATTAACTCAGTTCGAATGATCAAGGTCTCTTTAATCTTTAATCAGGGAGATGAATACAACCCCAACATCGTCGGCATAGAAAATCAGGCAACTATCCGCAATTTACGCTTCCAATAACTTATATGTCTACTCACAAACTAAAAGCTAAAAGCTACAAGCTCAACCTAGGCCAATTATCTTTACAAGTTCTGATAGTCGGATTTATTGGCATCATAGTTTTGAGTGGTTTTGTTGTCTGGGCCGATTCTCACATCCGGAGCGTTGAAAGAGGGGAGAAGCGCGCCCTCGCCTTTGCCATTTCTGAAAGTGGCATCGAGTACTATCGCTGGCACCTAGCCCACAGCCCCACCGACTATCAAGATGGCACCGGAGCAGAGGGACCATATACCCATGACTATTTTGATAAAGATGGAGACAAGATTGGAGAATTTGAACTAGATATCACCCCGCCAGAAGAAGGTGGAAACATTGTCATTATTCGGTCCACGGGTAGATTAGAAGCCGATCCAGGTGTAGAAAAGATTATTCAAGCTACTTTGGCTTATCCATCGCTTGCTCGGTTTGCAGTCGCCGCCAATGACGACATGCGTTTTGGAGAAGGAACACAGACCTACGGCCAAATCCACTCCAATGGGGGAATTCGCTTCGACGGGATCGCCTACAACTTAGTTAGTAGCGCCAAAGAGGATTACAACGACCCCGATCACAGCGGCGGCAACGAATTTGGGGTGCACACCCACGTGTACCCAATCGATCCTCAACCCCCAGCCGAAATTCCGGTCCGTCTGGATGTATTTACCGCAGGAAGAGAAGTTGGAGTTCCTGCTCTAGACTTCACTGGCTTCACCCAAGACCTCTCCGAGATTAAGGCCCTCGCAATTTCCTCCGATGGATTTTATCAAGAAGAGTCGAGCAAGCGCGATTATGGATATCATGTGGTCTTAAAGACCAACGGTACATTTGATCTCTACGTTGTTGACGCCTTAGTTAGCCCACCAAGAAACTGTCCAGCTTCGCAGACTAACTGGGGAACATGGAGCATAGTCCAAGAGCATTTGGTGGATAATTATGACTATCCAAATAACGGAATAATCTTTATCGAAGACGACATTTGGGTGGACGGGCAAATTGACGGAGAAAAACTGACCATTACCGCCGGACGTTTTCCGGACGTTCCATCCAAAAGAAAGAGCATAACCGTAAACAATGATTTGCTATATACCAACTACGATGGCAGCGACAGCTTGGCGCTGATAGCTCAAGAAAACTTTAACGTTGGCCTCAAGAGTGAGGACGATCTCAGGATAGATGGTGCAATTATCGCGCAAAATGGCCGGATTGGAAGATTTTACAACAGCTCAAGGTGTGGGGATGAATATATTCGCGACACCATCACCCTCTTTGGCATGTTGGCATCTAATGAACGTTATGGATTTGCTTACACTGATGGCACGGGCTATCAAAACAGAATCATTATCTATGATGGTAATTTGTTGTATTCACCTCCACCAAAATTCCCTAGCACCGCAGAACAATATCAAGTTTTATCTTGGGAAGAAATTAAATAGTCCCTAATTAGTTATTCACACAACCAAAACAACATAAATACAAGGGATTTGCTATACTTATCTCACATAAGCAAAAGGTCGGGTTTTGTATTGATTACACGTGTTAACACATTAATAACAAATGAAAAATAAAGGATTTACCCTTATTGAGCTCTTGGTGGTTATTGGTATCATTGCCATCCTAGCTTCAGTAGTTATCGTTGCTCTTAACCCAGCACGACAATTCGCTCAGGCAAGAAACACCCAACGAAGCTCCAACGTCAACGCCATATTGAACGCCGTAGGACAAAACATGGCTGACAACCGAGGAAACTGGACATGTGCCGCTGGCGCTCTTCCAACCTCCTCAACTAACCTAGCTTCTGCAGGCGGATACGATATCTCCGATTGTCTAGTTCCAACTTACTTGCCTCAACTTCCAGTTGATCCAGTAAACGGAGCTTGGACTGATGCCACAGACTACGACGCTGGCTACAGTGTTGCTCAGGACGCAAATGGACGAGTAACCGTTTCTGCTCCATCAGCAGAGCTCAGTGAGACTATCAGCGTAACCCGATAGTTTTTCCTCACTATAGTGAAAAACAAAAAACCCGCTTTGGCGGGTTTTTTGCTATAATTTATAACATTGAAAGGTCAGAATAAAATTAATGATTTAAATTATGAAAAATAAAGGATTTACCCTTATTGAGCTCTTGGTGGTTATTGGTATCATTGCCATCCTAGCTTCAGTAGTTATCGTTGCTCTTAACCCAGCACGACAATTCGCTCAGGCAAGAAACACCCAACGAAGCTCCAACGTCAACGCCATATTGAACGCTATTGGGCAGAACATGGTAGACAACACCGGTGTTTGGACTTGCGCCAGCGGAGCCCTGCCAGCCACCAGCACAGTAATAAGCACCTCGACCTACGACATTGCGGATTGTTTAGTTCCTCTATATCTGCCTCAACTTCCGGTTGATCCAACTGCCGGAGTTTGGACAGACGCCACCGACTACAACACTGGCTACACCGTTTATCAAGAAGGCGGTCTAACCGGACGAGTAACTGTTGCCGCTCCAGCAGCCGAGCTTGATGAGACCATTACCGTAACTCGATAACAAAACAAAAAAGGAGCGCCTTAAACGCTTCTTTTTTTGTAAGCATTTGCTTCAAAGTGCGTCAGACAAACCAGTAATAATCTAATTCCAAAATATGAAAAACCGAAAAGACTATCAATCCATTGAATTTAATTTTGAAGGCGGAGTAGATGGGATGAGCGAAAAGATGCTCACCGATCACCTCGCCCTTTACGACGGCTATGTAAAAAAGAGCAACGAGATTCAAACCAAGACAGATCAAGCCGACAAATCTTCAGCCAATCAAAGCTATTCCGAATTTGGCGAACTCAAACGCCAAGAAACCTTTTCAGTGAACGGGATGAAGCTTCACGAGCTATATTTTTCCCAAATTGATGGGGACGGAGAGCCGAAAGGGATCTTCAAAGAAATGATCGAGAAAGACTTTGGATCAGTAGAGGAGTGGAAAGCCGAAATGGTCGCCACTGGCGTTGCTAGCCGTGGCTGGGCTGTATGCGCCTACGATTTCAAAGATGATCGGCTCCACATCTATGGTCAAGATGCTCACAATATTGGCGCCGTTTGGGGCTGTGCACCTTTAGTGGCCTTAGATGTGTACGAACACGCCTACTTTATCGATTACGGTAAAACTAGAGGCGAATATATTGAAGCTTTCTTCAAAAACCTCAACTGGGACTTTGTCTCAAAGATGATTGAGAAGTGGGGGATAGACAAAATGCATAGAGGTAGTGAGTAGTTGGTAGTGAGGGGTTATCGATAATTCATACTTCTTAATTCTAAAGCCGCGCCTTACAAAAACGCGGCTTTACCGTATTTTCAAAGCAGTTCTGTTTGCGGCGACTATTGGTTCACGAAGTCTGGCGACAGGTCGACACCCGCCGTTTTCCCAATAGGGCTCACAAAGCTAAGTTGCGAGTACTTCACCTCTGAGCGCACTTGGCTTTGGCTCGTCCAGGTCGACTGAGCCTAGCTTCACCCTCGCCGTTCGCGGTGGGGGTGAATTGTTTTTCAGCTCAAATCAATTGGATTCTTTCCCTCGGGATGAATCCTTTTTATCTTCAGCTCGTTATCAACCAGCTTTGCATCTAAAAGTTTCACACGTTTACCGCTCCTTTCTGGAAAATTATAGGTGTAAACCCCAGGCTCAGGGTTAAGCGCTCTAATTTTTCGATCAATCTCCCCTGGGGAGTCTTTCTCCATATTCACTTCACCATCACTGGTAACAAACTTTTTTGTGAAAGTGGCATGCCCATGCTCTTGCTCTAGAGCTTGCTCTAGAGCAAATTCTAGAGCAGGGATAATTTCAGCTAATTTTTTCCCTCCTAGCTCTGCTAATCTTGCTTCTAATTCTTCGTAGTTTTCATTTGAAATTTTAAATTCAGATTTTGAAATTATTTTCCCGTGATCCATCTTCTCATCCATTAAATACAAACTTACTCCAGTTTTTTCTTCCCCAGCTAGAATAGCTGATTGAATTGGGCTAGCTCCGCGGTAGTGGGGGAGTAGAGACGGGTGCACACCAATCGTTCCTAGCTTTGGCGCTTCCACAATTTCTTTTGGCAAAATTTTTGAGTAAGCCGCAACAACGGCAAAATCCATTTTCTGAAGCTTCTCCAGCAAAGCCATAATATCTTCCTTGGTTTCTGGCTGAGCCACCTCAATCCCATTTTTATCGGCCAACACCTTAGTCGGCGGTTCAATGAGTAGTTGCTTCCTCCCGACGGGTCGGTCGGGGTTGCAGATAATAAGCGTCGGCTTTTGCCCCGCAGCAATCAATTGCTCCAAAACAATCTCTGCAAACCGCGGAGTTCCCCAAAAAGCAAAATGATGTTTAGTATCAGGTAGCATGTATTAAGTATTATGTATTAGACTCTAGCTGCGCTTTTCACCAAGCCATTTAAAAGTTTTTCCACAATCATTGTTTGATTCAACAACCGCTCCCTCTCTTCGGTGGTAATGTATTTTAAATCGTGACTGATGATAATTTGATTCTCGAGCTCACTTAAATATCCTAGGGCAATATGGTAAAAATTTATTTTTTTCTTTCATTCCTCTTCTCGGAAAAGCTTCGGCTACGTTGCTACTAATTGATACTGCAGCTCGGCGCATTTGAGAAATGAGACCAAAGACTTCGGCCTTTGGAAATAAGCTGGTGGTTTTATAAATCGATAGCACCAGTTTATGCGCCTCCTGCCAAGCAATCAAATCCGTGAACTTTCTAATTTTGCCCATACTTTGTACTAATACTTCATACTAACTACTTTATACTATCAATCTTTGTAAGATTGATAGCCTTATCAACGTAAAGCACCCCATCCAAATGGTCTGTTTCGTGCTGAAAGATATGGGCCAATAAACCCCAAGCCTTCATCTTTAATTTCTTTCCTCTCTCGTCCTGCCCCTCGATTAAAATCTTTTCATAACGCTTTACCTCACCCTGATATCCGGGGACGCTCAAGCAACCCTCTTCCAGTAAAATGGGATCTCCGTAAGTCTTTGTTATCTTTGGATTAAAAACCGCATAAAACTTGTCTTGATCTCTGGCAACAAACACCCGTGCATCTAGACCTACCTGACTTGCCGCTAAACCAATTCCATCGGCCTCCACCATCATCTTCCGCATTTTAGAAATCAGCACCTTAATTTCTTTGGCTGAATATTTTTCAAAATCAAAAACCGCCATCTTACGATGCAAAAACTTATCATCAGCTTTATCCTCTTTTTTAAGAATTCTTTCCTCCATCGTCTTTAATTATACGCATAAAGTAGGCTCCTGGCTTTTTTATATCCCTCCTTTCTGCCACCTCTTTAGCAACCTGGATTAACCGATCAGTGTCTCCCGTCTCCTTTGCTAATTTAATATACAGACTTTTGTGCTCTCTGTCAGATAGAATATCAGCCAGCTCTAAGCCAATCAATTGATGCTTGTGATAAACATGCGATTGCTTAGATCGCTTCTTCAACTCTTCTAAATATTCCTTTTTTTCAGAAAAATCCTCCATAAATTGGGCATTATAAGCTCAAAGCTCCAAACTAAAAGCTACCTCAGTATTACACTAATTTGAATAAAGCTTCAAATAGTCTTAAAATAACTAGACACATGAATCCTAAAATAAAAAAATACCTATATATTGGCGGAGCCATTTTGGCTATCGCCGTCCTACTCTTTAGCGGCTACATGGTTGGCCTTGTCGAAGGAGAAAAAACCACAACTCAATTTACTGTTCAGAATGTAAAGAACATCGACGACGACGCCCAACAAGCCGATTTCCAGGTTTTCTGGGAGGCTTGGGACAAATTAAAAGATTTACACATTAAGAAAGACCAGATCAGCTCTCAAGACCTAGTCTATGGGGCCATAAAGGGCCTAGCCGGGTCTTTTAACGATCCCTACACTGTTTTCTTCCCGCCATCAGATGCAGAGAAATTTGAACAGGACGTCACCGGAGTGTTTGGAGGCATCGGAGCGGAAATCAGCATTGATGAAACTGGTACCCTAGTGGTCATTGCTCCACTTAAAAACAGCCCAGCCGAAACAGCTGGTGTTCAAAGCGGTGATTATATTTTGAAAGTAGATGGAAAAAGCACTGACGGAATGAGCACCGATGAAGCGGTAAAAATTATCCGTGGTCCAGAAGGTTCACCGGTAGTCCTAAACATTTATCGAGAAGGATTTTTTGAGCCTCAAGACATTACCGTTATCCGTGCGCGCATAGAAGTACCAACCCTAGACTATCGCTTAGTTGATGACGGACGATATGCCCTCATTCAACTTTATAGCTTCAACGAAAACGCTTCCAAGCTATTTGCTCAAGCACTACAAAGAGCAGTCACCGACAAGGCACAGGGGATAATTCTTGATTTGAGAAACAACCCCGGAGGATTTCTGGACGTTGCCACTGAGCTGAGCGGCTGGTTTATCGAAAAAGGAGGAACCGTGGTCACCGAAAGATTTAGTATTGGAAACGACAGCGTCTTCACCTCTCGTGGCAACGGTGCGTTTAAAGACTTTCCAGTGGTCATCCTAATTAACCAAGGGTCCGCTTCAGCCTCAGAAATTCTTGCGGGAGCACTCCGCGATCACAACAACACGCCACTAGTTGGAAGGACTAGCTTCGGGAAGGGGACAGTGCAGGAGCTAGTTTCCCTTCGCGACAAATCTAGTCTAAAGATTACCATCGCTCAGTGGGTGATGCCGGGCGGAGACATTCTCACCGAGGCCGGCATAACACCAGACTACGAGGTTAATTTCACCCCCGAGGATATCGAGGCTGGCATAGACGTTCAGCTCAACAAAGCCATAGAAGTCCTAGATCAAACTAAAAAATAAAAGTATGAAAGTGATCCTGCTTCAAAATGTAAAAAACCTCGGACAAAAAGGTGAGCTTAAAAATGTTGCCGATGGCTATGGCCGCAACTTTTTGATTGCCCGAAAGCTCGCCATCCCCGCCGACGCCTCTCACATAAAGCAAAAGCAAGCTCACGATAAAAAGAAAAATGAGGAGGTGCTGACCAAAAAAGCCGAAGCCAAGGAATACGAAAAGTATGTTTTAGAATTCTCCTTAAAGACTGGCGAACACGGAGAAACCTTTGGCTCGGTTAGCAAAAAAGACATTGAGGAGGCACTTAAGTCCAAAAACATCCCTTACGAATCAGTCGAGTTAGACAAGTCCATTAAAGGCAGCGGCAAACATGAAGTTATCCTCTCCTTGGGAGATGGCGTGAAGGCTAAAATAACTGCAGAAATAAAAGCCGAGTAAAATTAATTATATAATAAATTATATAATTTATTATATAATTAATTTATTCCAACAAAAAAACCCGCCGAAGCGGGTTTTTTATTTGACTAGAACGGAGATCATCTTTCCTTTTCTCATTGATCCATCAAAGCGCTTTCTTCGGGAGTCTTTAAATTGGACAACCCCGTTTATTGCAGCGTAGATAGTATCATCTTTTCCTTTTTTCACATTTTTACCTAGTAGGTAGCGAGTTCCTCTTTGTCGAAGTATGATCTGCCCTGCTTTTACAGCTTGATTGTGGTTTATTTTTACACCAAGCCGCTTTGAGGCAGAATCTCTTCCAAGTTTTGTCGAACCCGCGGATTTTGTATGTGCCATATTTCTTCGTTCGCGCAGCCGCAACTATTTTCACAGCCTTTCGACTAAAATGTCGAATTTCTATGTCGGTTGTCTCTGCACGTCAACAATTAATTTTCAGTCCCACGATTATACGCTACAATTAACCTATATGTCAAACAAATTAGTAATCGATATCGAGACAGTCGGGGAGGATTTTGACCAGATGGACGAAACCACCCAACACGTTTTAACTAGCTGGATAAGAAAATCCAGTAATTCCGACGAGGAGTACGAAGCTGATCTGGAAAGGCTGAAGCAAGACCTAGTGTTTTCTCCACTAACCGGAAAGATAGTCGCTATAGGAGTTTTGGATTACCACCAAGATAAAGGAGTGGTTTATTACCAAGCACCCGGAGATAATGCCAAAGAAATCACCGAGGGCAACATCACTCTTAAGCCAATGGAAGAAAAAGAGATGCTTAAATCCTTTTGGCAGGGAGCCTTAAAGTATGAGGAGTTTATCACCTTTAGCGGACGCACCTTTGATATTCCATATCTAAACCTGCGCTCCGCAATTCACGGCATTCGTCCCACCAAAGACCTAATGCGAGGCCGCTACCTTTATCAACAGCAACCCGGCGCAATTCATATCGATTTATTTGATCAATTCGCCTATTACGGATCTGCGCGAAGGATGGGCGCCATGCACACCTTTTGCCGCGCATTCAACATTGCCAGCCCCAAAGACAATGGTGTAAAAGGGGAGGACGTTGGCGCCTTATTTAAAGACAAGCGCTATCTCGATATTGCCCGCTACAACGTTGACGACATTGTTGCCACCGGCAAGCTCTACGAAGTCTGGGACAAATATCTAAGATTTTAAGCATGTTGGAGAAAGTAAAAGACTGGATATCCGAACATCGCCGAGAAGTGTTAATTTTTGTATTATTTTTCTTAATTAGCTCCCTATCCTTTGCCTTGGGATATTTAAGTGCAAAAGAATTTACCCACAGCCAAATAATCATTGAAAAAAACTCCAACCTTTTAGAAGCATCGGGGGATGAACTATAAAGAGCTAAAATTTTTAATCATCGGAGCCACATCAGGTGCCACCCTGGCAATTTTTGTTTTCCTCATTTTCTTTTCTACTGGCCATAAAATAGTCGAGTCAGACAATCTCATTGCCCGCATTCCTATTGGCGAAAATATCGCCATCGCCAAAACCCAAGAAGCCGCCCCAGTCGTAAAAACCACTTATCCCACCCCAAAACCACCCAGTGGAAAAGTCGCGGGAGCAACCAACTCAGATAACGTAGACCCAAGCTTGGGCATATTTACCCTCGGAAATGATTCAGAGCAAAAGACTTCCACGAAAGAAAAATCCGAAGCGCCAGAGACAAAGTGTTCTTACCAAGACGACTCTAGTCCCGCAAAAAACCCTGACATCATTTTTAATGAAGTGAATTGGATGGGCTCACAGGAAAATAGTAATGCGGAGTGGCTTGAAATAAAAAACATTAGCTCAAAGACCTTAACTCTCTCCGGTTGGGAAATTATCGACCTCAAAGAACAAATTAAATATATTTTCCCTAACGGCCTAGAGCTTCCCCAAAACTCACTTTATTTAATTAAAAGAGGGGAGAGCACCCTAAAGAATATATCCGCGCCGATTTACACCGGAGCCCTCTCCAACACCGACGAAGGTATAAAACTTTTTAATAACGACTGTAGCCTAGTGGATCTCGTCGAAGCGGATCCAAAGTGGCCAGCCGGAGATTCAAAAAACAGACTCTCCATGGAAAGGGGAGGAGATCTGACCTGGCACACCTGCACCGCCAAGAGCGGCTCAACTCCAGCAGAGAGAAATTCGAATCCACCCGAGCCCCTAGACGATGAACAGAGTTTATCGTCAGCCGATCCTGCAGAGCAGGATTTAGCCAATCCGGACCCTGAGCCAGCTAGCCCCGACCCCAACGAGGGCGCCGGAGAAACCACTCCAACATCCACCCCCGAAGTTATACCCGAGCCCGAGCAGCAGACTCAGGAGGTGGTGGATTCAGATCCAGTCCAAATAACCGAAGTCATGGCCGGGACCGCATCGAGCACAAACGATGAATTTATAGAGCTATACAACCCCAACGATCAAGCCATTGATCTAACAGGCTATGCAATAAAAAAGAAAACCTCTTCTGGGTCTGAGTCTTCCTTCGTCGCCTCTAGTCGATTTGAAGGGCTAACTATTCCAGCTGGAAAGCACTTTTTAATCGTCCACGACGGCAGCTACACTGGATCGGTTTCTGCCGACCTAACTTGGCCGACATCTTACTCACTTGCTTACTCCAACAATTCGGTAATTTTATACAACTCAGAAGGTAAAAACATCTCCGAGGTGAGTTGGACAGAGGATATTCAAGACCAAAGCTACGTCTGCGACTCCAGATCTTGTTCTGTGTCTAGTCCCGACCCACAAAACAGTAGCAATTAACTCCTATCCATACCTCTACAGCCTAGTATATATAAGGGCTGCAGCGGCATTACCAAGCTTGTTTTTCAACCTAAAATACGCTATACTCTAGTTAATCGGGGTTACCCCCTATTTTTAAATTCAGAGCATAAAAATCAACTATGGCATCCAAAAAATCCCTCAAAGAAGAAAAAAATGAAAATAAATCAGCTAGCTATACAGCGCAGGACATTACCGTCCTTGAAGGGCTAGACCCAGTCCGCAAGCGACCCGGAATGTATATCGGCACAACCGATATTGCTGGTCTCCACCACTTAGTTTGGGAGGTTGTTGATAACGCTATCGACGAGGCCATGGCTGGCCACGCTCAAAACATTACAGTTGAGCTTCTAGCCGACAACCGAGTTGCCGTTACCGACGACGGCCGAGGTATCCCAGTCGAGAAACATAAGCAAACCAAAAAATCAACTCTTGAAACCGTTTTAACCGTTCTTCACGCCGGAGGAAAGTTTGGCGGAGCTGGATATAAGGTTTCCGGAGGTCTTCACGGAGTTGGTGTTTCGGTAGTCAACGCTCTTTCTGAATATCTTTGCGCCGAAGTCCGCCGCGACGGCTTTCTATACACTCAAGAATATCAACGAGGCAAGCCCAAGGGGGCGGTTAAAAAAGTTGGTAAGGCCAAAGGATCTGGCACAAAGATAATCTTCCAACCAGACCCAGAAATTTTTGAAACCGTAGAGTTTAACTCTAAAACCATCATTGAACGATTACGCCGCCAAGCATTCCTAACCAAGGGCGTGCATCTAAACATTATCGATCACCGCACCACCCCCGCTATTTATTACGGATTTTATTTTGATGGTGGGTTGCTTTCCTTTATTCGTCACCTCAACGAGAGCTCAAAACAACTTCAAAGTGAGATATTTTATGTTGAAAAGAGCGCAGAAGATGTTCAGGTTGAGGCTGCCTTCATTTACAACGATGAGATAGAGACTCAAGAACTAAGCTTTGCCAACAACATCCATAATCCTGACGGAGGAATGCACTTAACCGGATTTCGATCCGCGTTAACCCGCACTCTCAACTCTTGGGCAATCGAAAACAACTATCTAAAAGAAAAAGATTCCAACCTAACTGGAGACGATATTCGGGAAGGGCTAGTTGCTATCGTTTCAGTCAAATTAAAAGACCCTCAATTTGAAGGGCAGACAAAAGGCCGCTTAGGTTCACCAGAGGCTAGGACAGCGACCGAAAGCATAGTTTCCGAAGCATTGCGCAATTTCCTCGAGCGCAACAGCCGCGACGCCGGAAAGATCCTAGAAAAATGTTTACTTGCCGCTAAAGCCAGAAAAGCCGCCAAGGCCGCTAGGGACACAGTCTTAAGAAAAGGAGCATTAGACGGATTGGCCCTTCCGGGAAAGCTAACCGATTGTATTACCAAGCACCCAGAGGAAGCCGAGCTATTTATCGTCGAGGGAGACTCCGCCGGCGGTAGCGCCAAAATGGGCCGCAATAAATTTACTCAAGCCATTCTTCCTTTGCGAGGAAAACCCCTCAACGTAGAGAAGGCAAGGATAGATAGGATGCTAGCCAACAAGGAAATTAAATCCTTGGTGGTTGCCTTTGGTACTGCAATTGCCGAAAACTTCGATATTGAGAAACTCCGCTACCACAAAATCATTATCCTTTCCGACGCTGATGTTGACGGCCGTCACATCACCACATTGCTTTTGACTTTGTTTTATCGCTACTTCCCGAAGTTAATTGAAAATGGACATATCTATGTTGCTCAACCACCGCTTTACTCCATCACCCAGGGCAAAGAAACGCACTACATATTTAACGAAGACGAAAAAGAGGGGATGATGAAGAGTATCGCCAAAGCTAAGGGGCTAGATCCGGAAACCGCCACCGAAGAAGAGCTCAAAAAAATGAAAATCAATGTTCAGCGCTATAAAGGTCTTGGAGAAATGAACGCGGATCAGCTTGCTGAGACCACGATGGACTCGGCTAATAGAGTGCTGAAGCAAATCAATGTTGCCGACGCCGAAGAGGCCGACAAACTCTTTAATGTGCTCATGGGAGAAGAGGTCGCCCCCCGATCCAAGTTTATCCAATCTCACGCCCTTAGTGCGCGCAACTTAGACGTTTAGGCTTGACTAGATTGCCAATTTACAGTATCTTACTCAAACATTAATATGTTTTCTAAAATTCGAAATTATTTCGCGGGAGCCAGACAGGAGTTTAAGCACATTCAGTGGCCAACCGCCAAAGCTACTCAAAGATTAACCCTGGTTGTGATTGGGCTATCTTTAGTGGTTGCGGTCTATCTTGGCGCCTTCGACTTCCTATTTACTACCATCCTACAAAGGATCCTAGGCATAGTTTAAGAAACATGAACGAACCAGAAAAAAAAGACACCAAGCAAAGTGGCCAGCACTCCGGTGAACGTCATTGGTATGCCGTTCACACCTACTCCGGATACGAAGACGCTGTTGCCCGCTACCTAACCCAAAGAGTGGGTAGCTTAGAGATGAGTGGCAAAATCTTTAGTATTGTTGTGCCAAAAGAAAAGAAAATTCGAATAAAAAACGGTCGGCGCAAAGAAATTGAAGAGAAGATCTATCCCGGATACGTTTTGGTTGATATGGTCTTAACCGATGACACTTGGTATGTTGTTCGCAACACTCCTCGGGTTACCGGATTTGTTGGCTCTGACACCACCACGCCTCTCCCTCTATCACAGAAGGAGGTAGATGAGCTAATGAAGAAAATGGGCAAAGACGAAAGCTATGCCGTAGACCTCGCAGTGGGGGATATGGTAAAGATTGTCGATGGGCCATTTAAAGATTACGAAGCCAAGATCAGCCAAGTAGATGAAAAGAGTGGAATGATAAAAGTAGCCGTTCCAATCTTTGGTCGCGACACCACCGTTGAGCTAGATTCACTCCAAGTCCAAAAGATATAAAAATTATATCCGTTCTAAGCGTTCAACGTTCTAACGAAAGCAAACCAACAAAAACGGCTACAACATTACAACAATTATAACGATTACAACATTTCGATATGGCTAAACCAATAAAAACAGTTATCAAGATCCAGCTCCCTGCCGGAGCAGCTAACCCAGCTCCTCCAGTCGGAACTGCACTTGGTCCCCACGGAATCAATATCGCCGATTTCTGCAAACAATTTAACGATCAAACCAAAGAAAGAACAGGAGATGTCATTCCAGCAGAGATAACCATTTACGAGGACCGAACCTTCACCTTTGTTCTAAAAACCCCACCAGCCTCCGCCCTTCTAAAGAAAGCCGCTGGTATAGGAAAGGGATCCGGCAACGCCGCCACCGAGAAGGTTGGCAAGGTTACCAAGGCTCAACTGCGAGAAATCGCTGAAACAAAGATGGAAGACCTCAACGCCTACGACGTAGACGCAGCAATGAAAATCATTGCCGGCACCGCCAAAAACATGGGCATTGAAGTAGAGGGTTAAAACCCAAAACAGACCTAGAAATAAATACCCCATATTTACCCGCCGCTGGCGGGCACGATATGGGGTATTTATTTTGCGCAGGCGGGCGCGATATGGAGCATTTATTTTTTTTGACAAATTAACCTGTTTGTCCTATTCTGCCAGCAGAAAGGAGGGCAAATGCCCCAACCGAAAATCATTGCGAAAAGGTATCGGTGCGGCCACGGAGCAGGAATGATCACGCTTAGAGCCGGTCAGGAAGACAAGTTCGAGACCGCGTGGCAACCCCGCGACTTGCTCCAGCACTTCTGCCGCCCCCAGTCTATCGGCGCCGATCAGAGTCTGACTCCAGCAGTGGAGATCGACGACACGCAGGACTGCCCGGAGTGCATCATGGCGGATATGCTGTGATGGCGTG
>Ga0210057_1002622_pt1 | contig 25543 bp, 26 predicted proteins | sample CryGeyCG2114_010_2_FD_183968 | JGI IMG/M metagenome (GOLD analysis project Ga0210057, IMG submission 183968) | Groundwater microbial communities from aquifer - Crystal Geyser CG10_big_fil_rev_8/21/14_0.10 (SPAdes) (version 2) | ecosystem: Environmental > Aquatic > Deep subsurface > Groundwater ...
AATCGCGCGTCCTGAGTACCCTTTGCGCAAGAGAATGCCGATCTCCAGGCGCTCCTCACGCGTTAAGTCTCCTTTGTGGTTCATACTCGTATCTTAACGAGTGTCCTAATTCAGTACGGAATGCACGGGGCGACCTGAGCCGCGCATATATCAATCACGCTAGACGTCCGGGGAGAAAACAATGAACAATGTGTGCGCGGCTCTGTATCTGATCATCTTCTTCACCGCGGTCGGTACGGCGGCAGCCGTATCCAGCAAAGGGCGCAACGGACTGTTGGTTCTCAGCCTGTTCTGTGGCGTACTTGTCGGCTCCGTGAGTTACACGCTCATTACGCGCGACGGACCGTCAGCGTTGGGCGGCCACGTGCCGGCGATGTCAGACGACATCGGATACGGCAAGCTGGTGGGGGCGAGCGAGAACGTCCCCTACACAACGCTCGCCGTCGTCGAGGGAGACAACCTCATCGCCGTGATTCGGCAGGATGGGAGCGACGACGTTCTGGCTCTCCCGAGCAGGGCGGCGACGCCGCCCCACTTCGTCATTCTGAACGGCGAAATTCGGGCTCTCGAGTAGAGCCGGATCGCACGCCACGACCCACCGAGCAGGAGAACCTGCTTCGGTGGGTTCTCTCTTTTATATACGGTGCGGTATACTATTTTGACATGCTTGATATTAAATTCATTCGCGAGAACGCCGACGTGGTCAAGGCGGGTGCAGAGAAGAAGCACATCAAGGTCGATATCGACCGATTGCTCACGGCCGATGACGAGCGCAAACAGCTGCGGCAGGACATCGATGCCAAGAAGGCCGAGCAGAATCGCCGGAGCAACGAGATCCAGCGTGCGCAGGGTGAGGAGCGCGCCAAGCTACTCGAAGCGATGAAGCAGCTCAAGGCCGGCATGGCTGAGACCGAGGAGCGGTATAAGGTGGTGATGGAAGAGTGGCAGAAGTTGATGCTCGCCGTGCCCAACGTCCCCGACATGTCAGTACCCGAAGGAGAGACCGACGCGGACAACAAGGAGCTCAAGCGATGGGGCGCGCCGACCGCGTTCGACTTCGAGCCCAAGGGGCATGTAGAGCTGATGACCGCCCTCGACATGGTCGACTTCGAGCGGGGGATCAAGGCGCACGGATTCCGTGGCTACTTTCTCAAGAATGATGGCGCTCTGCTCTCGTGGGCGATCTGGAACTACGCCCGCGAGTTTTTCTTGAAGAAAAATTTTAACCCGTTTATTGCGCCCGCGATCGTTAACAAGGAGTTCTTCTACGGCACAGGCCACTTGCCCGGTGACGCTGCGGACATTTTCCAAACACAGGACGATCAGTATCTCGCCGGCACAGCAGAGGTGCCCATGATGGCCTACCACGCTGGGGAGGTACTCACACAAGAGGAGCTACCCAAGCGATACCTCGCCTTCTCGGCCTGTTTTCGCCGTGAGGCGGGGAGTCACGGCAAGGATGTCACCGGCCTTATTCGTGTGCACGAGTTTTATAAATGGGAGCAGCTCGTACTCTGTGAGGCGAGTCACGACGAGTCGGTGAAGTTCCATGAGGAGCTCAACCGCAACACGGAGGAGTTCATCGAATCGCTCAAGATATCGTACCGTCAGCTCGAGATCTGCGGCGGCGACCTCAAGGCCGCACACGTACGCTCCTATGACATCGAGCTCTGGGTGCCCAAAGAGGAGACCTACCGCGAGATCGCGAGCGCATCGTACTACCACGATTTCCAGACACGACGATTTAACATCCGATACAAAGATGCTGAGGGCAAACTGCGCTACGTGCACTCATTGAATGCCACCGCGATCCCCACGCCACGCATTCTCGTTTCGATTGTCGAGAACTATCAGCAAGCCGACGGTAGTATAAAAGTCCCAGACGTCCTGGTGCCCTATGTTGGGAAGAGCCACATCACGAAGCCGTAACGGCTCGCGCTTGGCACAGCGCCGCCGCAGGCGCCGCCGACTGTTGTTGGTGCTCGCGGTGGTGCTTGTATGCCTCCTGCTCGGGCTTGTCATGTATGCGCTCTGGCAACCAGCGGTGCGCATATCTCACGTCGAGGTGCTCGGTGCAGATCAATCCCTCGCAAACGCCGCTCGAGGAGCACTTCAAGGCACGTATCTTGGTCTTGTCCCGCGCGACTCCATCCTCTTCTATCCAGCGGGGGCGATACGTGGCGCACTCATGGCGCGCAAGCCCGACATCGCGGCTGTCTCGATATTTCGCAATGGGCTCAACGGTCTCACGGTCAGGGTAAGCGATCGGGTCCCGGTCGCTCGATGGTGTCCCGAGTCGAGTGTCGCACTGTCCACAACATCTTCTCGCTATGAGGACTGCTTCGTCTTCGACGCCGGTGGTCAGCTGTACGCCACCTCAACGTCGGTGGCTCTAGTCAATTCATTTATTTTACATACGCCACTAGCACGCGGCGTGGCGAGCCGAGGTACGATTCTGCCACAAGCTGAGAAACTGCCTACGGTCTTCAATTTCGCTCGTGAAGTCGCCATTCTCGGGTCGCCCGTTGTCGCAGTCCAGATAGCAGATGGCGCTGTCAACGATACTCTCGAGAGTGGTACGCGCATCACCTACCTTCTCGGCCACGAACAGGCTGCCTATACGGCATTGCTCTCGGCTCGGGATAAGCTCAACATCGCAGACGGGTCGCTCGAGTATGTCGACCTGCGCTTCGACGGGAAGATGTATATAAAGAGGAAGAGTGATACGCTGGCGCAATGAGTTTTTGGAACACACTCCAGAAGCCATTCTTTGTGATGGCGCCGCTTGCTGATGTCACTGACGTGGCATTCAGATTGCTCGTCGCTCGGTGCGGCGCGTCCGACGTGTACTGGACAGAGTTTGTCTCTGCCGACGGTCTCTACCACACCCGCGAGGTCAAGAAGATACCGGATGCGGAGAACCCGCTCATGCGCGATCTACTTATCGGCTCGGGTCAGCGGCCAATCGTTGCGCAGATTTTTTCCTCGAAGCCAGACATGATTGCCTATGCGGCGCATCTCGTCGAGCAGCTCGGTTTCGACGGCGTGGATCTCAACATGGGTTGCCCAGATTCGTCGGTCGAGAAGCAGGGCGCGGGCGCCGCACTCATCAAGACGCCCGAGCGCGCCATCGAGCTCATTACGTCCGCCCAGGCCGCTACAAGACTACCGGTCTCTGTCAAAACGCGAGTAGGATACTCGAAGGAGATACTCGACGAATGGCTCCCCGCGCTCCTCTCTGCACGTCCCGCGGCTATAACTCTGCATCTGCGCACGCGCAAGGAGATGTCTCTTGTCCCCGCGCGCTGGGAGCTGATGCAGAGGGCGGTAGAGATACGCGATCGCATTGATGCGCGCGTGTTGTTGATAGGCAATGGGGACGTGCTCGATCTTGCAGATGCTCGCGCGAAGATAGAGGAGAGTGGGTGCGATGGCGCAATGATTGGGCGCGGGATGTTTGGCAACCCGTGGATCTTTGCCGGACGCACCAGCGAGGAGACCCCATTTGATGACAAACTCGACGCCCTACTCTCGCTTGCGCGCGACTTCGAAGCGCTCACGCCACCGAAGCATTTCGCCATACTCAAGAAGCACATTAAGGCCTTCGTGACGGGCTTCGATGGCGCGGCCGAGCTCAGAGCGCGGCTGACGGAAGCGAACTCTGCAGAAGAGCTTGAGAGCATCGTGCGGGCGTATCATATTGACAGCACGCGTCGCAGAGAGTAACGTCTGGCCAGACACGGACGGACGCTCCTCCCACCCGTCTCCACGGGTGCTCAGGGGCGGGCCCGGTTTCGCTGGATATCCTAGTGACGCGACACTCGCAATGTACGCTAATAACTAGGACCCAGCGAAACCGGGTTTCGTTTTATATACAGCGAAGAGGGAATTGGTATACTCTCATCATGGCGCATCAGGCACTCTACCGCACGCACCGTCCCACCACGTTTAAGGATGTCGTCGGGCAGGAGCAGGTTACAACATCGCTCTCGGAGGTGGTAAAGAGCGGCAAGATAGGGCACGCATACCTCTTCGCTGGCTCACGCGGCCTCGGCAAGACCTCGGCTGCGCGCATCTTTGCGCGCGAGATTGGGTGCAAGGAGAACGATCTCTACGAGATCGATGCCGCGAGCAACAACAGCGTTGAGGATATTCGAGCCCTGACCGAGGGCGTCTATACACTGCCATTCGAGTCACCGTATAAGGTGTACCTGCTCGATGAGGTGCACATGCTATCGAAGGGTGCCTGGAATGCTTTTTTAAAAACGCTTGAGGAGCCGCCGCCCTATGCGGTCTTTATTCTCGCCACGACCGAGCTCGAGAAGGTGCCGGCCACCGTACAGTCGCGCTGTCAGGTCTTCGAGTTCAAGAAGCCAGCGCGAGTGGCACTAGCTAAGATGATCACTGGTATAGCGAAGAAGGAGGGCGCCGCCCTTGACGCGAGCGCGGCAGACCTCATCGCGATGCTCGCTGAGGGGTCGTATCGAGACGCACTCACCATACTGCAGAAGGTGCTCACCACTGGCGAGAAGAAGCTCTCGAGAAAAATGGTCGAGATCACCACGGGAGCGCCACGTCGCGAGCTCGTACACGCGCTCGTTGACGCGCTTGCGCTTAGCGAGCGCGGGCGAGCGCTCGCCGCCATCGAAGACGCCGTACGCGCTGATATTGATCTCAGGCTCTATCTCGAGCTCGTGCTCGAAACCTTGCGATCGGTATTGCTGATCCGGCATGCGCCAGACCTTGCACCGAGACTGCGCGAGGAGCTTGGGGGCGATGAGTTTGCAATCCTTCAAAAAGTCGCGGAGCAGAAGGGGATTACCCATGCCACCATGCTCGCCTTCCTCACTGCGAGCGACCGTATCCGCTACGCGCCGATCCCCGCCCTCCCACTCGAGCTCGCAGTGCTTGAGGCCCTACCGGAATGACGCGTTCTGCCGTCCACCGGGCAATCGTCGTTGGCGTGCTCGTGGCGGCGGGCTGGTTCGTCTATGGCCGCTATGAGGCAGCCCGCCCTTGCGCCCAACCAATCTACTATTCGCTCGGTACTGTTGATCCGCGCTTTGAGGTATCGAGAGCAGAGTTGCAGAGTGTCGCGGCGCGCGCGAGCGCCATCTGGAACCGGGCACAGGGCAGACCGATCGTACTCTACGACACGAACGCATCGCTCAAGGTGAATCTCATCTATGACGAGCGCGAGGCGAATGCGAAGCTGGGCGTGGATATTCTCGCGAAGCAGGCGGCCACCGACCAGGAGCGAGCGACACTTGACGCCCAGCAACAGCAGTACACCATTGTGCAAAATGACTACAACAGCAAGGTTGCGGCGATAAATGCGCGTGGAGGCGCCACGCGTAAAGAGTCGGCACAGCTCGCCACAGAGCGCTACGCGCTCGAGTCGCTCGGCTCGGCGTTGATTGCCGAAGTTCGTGCCTACAACGCCAAGTTGACCGCGCTCAATAACGCAGTCGCCGAGTACAACAAGCTCGCGGGTCACACCCTCGAGGAGGGACAGTATGTGCGCGATGCCTCGGGCGAGCGCATTAACATATTTGAGTTTATCGGCACCACACAGCTCGAGCGAGTTCTCGCACATGAGTTTGGCCACGCGCTTGGACTTGGCCACAACGACGACCCGCACGCCATCATGTATGCACAAAACGAAAGCGGCAACCTCACTCCCACCGCCGCCGACCTTGCGGCCCTCTCGGCCCTGTGCGGGACCTGAGCAAGTGCTCGATGAGTGCGGCCGACTTGTATCATGGGCTTCTACGGATTAGAGTGAATCGGAGCACGACCTTAAACCGCCGTATCGATGGGTGGATACAGGGGATCGTAGCCGCAGTGGGGAGTGGTGTAATTGGTAACACGCCTGCCTTTGAAGCAGGAGACTCTAGGATCGTTCCCTAGCTCCCCAGCCAGTTTGAGATGGGTTCGGATTCGGTCAGGTATACTTGTCTACGTATGGAAAAGTCCCCCAAGGAGACAAGGAGATATGCATTTTCTTCGGAGGCACGCTCGAAGGATCGCGCCCGCACAATCCAGACTGTCATAGAGGAGGTGCGTCGAGAACGACCAGAGATTCTTGCCTTCACTCTGTTTGGATCGCTTACTAAGGGGACGGCGCAAGAGGACAGTGACCTGGATTTGAACGTCTATATTGATGCCTAGCAAGTCAAGGCGGCACATCCAGACTCGGCAGTTCTTGTCACACACAAGTGGGATACGCTTTTCTATGACGCAGAGCACAATCCAAAATCTGGAACGTATCGTTGGCAGAATCTCAATCCCGAACTTACTGAGGAATATCGGCGTTATGTTGCCGGCAAGCTCGTCAACGCTCTTCCCGCCCTTCGTCCAAACCAGGTTGAGGACATTTTTCCCCGTCCAATCAGCACGGACTTGATCGATACTATGGTGGATGACATTGCAGCTTCGTATATAAAATATCCACAGGGAGTACATAACACAAAGACACAGGCCATTCGAAATTCTCTAATGGTAATGGTGGTAATGGGGTCAGCCCCCATTATCCCATGCTAATATTTCAGCATGACTCGGATCAACCGCACGGACGTTGGCGATCAGATATACCACGTCCTCAATCGCGCTAATGCACGGGTGCAGGTCTTTGACACCCCTTTCGATTACAAAATGTTCGAGGATATTCTTGAAGAAGCGAGAGAGCGTTTCGGCATGCGTCTGCTCGCCTATTGTCTCATGCCTAATCACTGGCATCTCGTACTATATCCAAAGCAGGATGGTGACTTGCAGAAGTTCATGTCCTGGGTCTCTAACACTCACACTCGCCGCTGGCACACTGCAAAAGGCACCATTGGCGAAGGCCACCTCTACCAGGGGCGTTACAAGTCGTTCCTCTGTCAGGCTGATATACATTTCCTCACTCTTGTGCGTTATGTAGAGCGCAATGCAAAAAAAGCAAACCTTGCGAAGCGTGCTGAATTCTGGCAGTGGTCGAGTGTGTGGCGAAGAGAAGTGGGAACTCCTGCCCAACAGAAGCTCCTTTCTGCCTGGCCGGTCCCCACTCCAAACAACTATCTCTTATGGCTCAACGCACCTCAGACCGCATCGGAAGAGGAGGCAATCGAACGCTCAGAAGAGAAGAACATTCCATTTGGTACAAACCGCTGGCAAACTATGATGGTCAAGAAGCATCGGCTTGGGCAGACAATGCGAGGAGTGGGGAGGCCTAAGAATAGGGGCTGACCCCATTTCCCCATTTCTGGTGGGCAAGAACTTATCAAGGATTCGTGTCATCTCATAATCAAGTTCTTAACTATGGTGCGTACTCTTTGGTATCATAAGGTCATGAGTTCCGAGGGTTCTAGATCATGCGAGTCCCGACCGGAACTGGTCGTCGAACTGTATGATTGGAAGGTTGCGCCCTGGTCAAGCGTTCGTGAGGACATCATGCGTATTGATCGGCTCTGTCTTGGTCGCAAGGCGTTCAGCGAATCAGACCTGAGGACCTATTTTGAGGACAGACTCTCAATAGTGGTGCTTCTCAGACGGGAGAACCGAATAATTGGCTATTGTGCTGCAGCACCTGATTAGGAGGTCAGGGGCGCTCTTTACATACATATCACTGAGATTCTACCCGAGGAGCAAGGGAAGGGACACGTGGCTCGCATGATGAAGCTTCTTGAGGACACGGCACGGTCTCGCGGCTATACATTTGTTACGAGAGACGCGCGAGTAGGGAACGGGTATGCGGACAAAATTGCACAAAACTATAGGGAGCGCATCGTTGAGTCACACGAGAAGACCACCGCATTTGGGCCCCAACGATATTTCAAAATCAGACTATAATGACCCCTGAATTATGCAAGAAATTGAAGTAAAGGCGCATCTGCGAGACCGTGAGGCTGTTGTGGAGAAGCTTGTCTCGCTGGGGTGCACGCTGTCTGACCCACTACAGCAAGATGACACTGTCTATGTCGCAGATCGCGAGGCTATTCACGTCTTTGCTGAGGGCAATCTTTTCTTGCGCATTCGTGTTAACAACGGATCTGAGGTTATATTTACTGCCAAGAAGCGGTCGGGTCCCTTGGTCGCGCTTGAGCACGAGGTCACCGTGAGCTCTCGAGCAGAGCTGAAGGGCATTATCGCTATGTTTGGTTTCGAGAAGTTCCTGACTATCAAGAAGGCTCGACAGACGACACACTATGACGGTTGCGAGATCTGTATCGACGAGGTAGAGGGGCTGGGTGCATTCATCGAGATGGAGAAGCTCTCGCGCGACGGAGACCCAGCGTCGATCCAGGCAGAGCTCTTTGCCTTTCTTGAGTCGCTTGGCGTGCGGCGGGAGGATCGCGTCAACAATGGCTACGACATCCTGTTGTTCGAAAGAGAGCGCGCACAATGACGCAGCACCTTGTATATATTCTTGAATGCGGCGACGGGTCGCTCTACACCGGCTACACCACCGACCTTGTCAAGAGAATCGATGAGCACAACAACTCCACGCGCGGAGCGCGCTACACCAGTGGTCGTCGACCAGTCGTGCTCAAACACCATGAACGCTATGCGAGTCGCGGCGCGGCACTCTCGCGCGAGGCCGAGATTAAGAGACTTTCGAGAGCCGCGAAGCTTGCACTCTGTTGCGACTAGGCTGCACTCCCCGAACTCTCGGCAGTAAGGGACGCAAGCGCCTCCTCCTTCGTATCAAAGAACGCAATGTTATGGCGGTTGGACAGCGACGAGATAATCTCTCCCGTGAACTTAATTTTCAAATCTGCACCGAAGACGGCGGTACGGGTTACAAAAGGACGGTTCGCCTTCTCAAACTCCGCGAGGACCATGATCCCCTCGGGCGTATACGTGCGGTTCAGCTTCGACACGTCAACGAGGATCGGGAGCGGCCGAAGCGCCTTCTCTGACTCAGCTTTAATCATCGCCTCTGCGCGATGAACATCTTCCAGTAGTGCAGGTAGGTTGGTATCAGTGATATCACCCTGAATTGTTATCAGAATTACGTCGGACCCAAGCAGTGTCGCATCAAGTGTGTGAGACTCCATAGGACGAGTATAGCGCGCCAGGGGGCAGCTATTACGCAGACTGTTTACATCGAGGACATCGCGAATCTGGGGTAGAATAGAGCCATGACGCGCAAGATACAGATAGCGGCACTCGGTGTCGCCGCTCTCGTTGCTGTGTACGTGCTGTTTTTCTCAAATATTTTTGCGTTCGAATACCGCTCAGAGGCAGCCGATTTGATACGAAAGTTCTCGCCGCTTCCTGCGCTCAACACTGTCGATTACGATCGACGGCTCCTCCTGCTGGCACATGTCCAGCTCTCGACGACGACGTCGCCGAGCGCCCAGGTCGCCTCGAGTAGACCCGGCCGCCTCTGGCCAGTGAAGGCGGTCTACCCACGCACGGGTGCGATCTTGCCATTCAAACGCATTCTTGCCTTCTACGGTAACTTCTATTCTCGCAACATGGGTGTCTTGGGAGAGCACCCTGACGACGAGCTCGTGAAGAAGCTTGAGAGCGAGGCTCTGGTCTGGGCCGCAGCAGACCCAACGACGCCCGTGCTCCCGGCGATACAGTATATAGCCGTCGTCGCGCAGGGTACCGCTGGGAGGGAGGGCAAATATATCCTGCGGATGCCCGACGAAGAGATCGATCACGCGCTCGCTCTGGCCGAACAGGTGCACGGGATTGTCATTCTCGATCTACAGGTAGGCCTGAGCACGCTTGCGTATGAGTTACCCATGCTTGAAAAATATTTAAGTCTACCTCAGGTGCATCTCGCCATCGACCCCGAATTCTCGATGAAATCAGGCAACCGACCCGGCACCGTTATTGGTACCTATGATGCCACCGACATTAACTACGCGGCCCGCTACCTCGCAGAGCTCGTTCGCGAGCATGAACTGCCGCCCAAGGTGCTTTTGGTACATCGATTTACGCAGCACATGGTGACGAACTACCAGAACATACGCCCATTGCCAGAGGTACAAATAATCATGGACATGGACGGGTGGGGGACTCAAGCGAAGAAGAAGGGCACCTATCAGCGCGTTATCACACCTGAGCCGGTGCAGTTTGCCGGCATCAAGCTCTTCTATAAGAACGACCGTAAGCCTCCGTCAACGGGCCTTCTTACGCCGAGCCAGGTGCTCAGTCTCATGCCAGCACCCATCTATATTCAATATCAATAGGGCTCTTGCTCGATTCAGCACTGTGTTATCATGGGCCGCATATGGAAAACAATAAATATTTCTTGCCAATCGCAGTTCTGGTCGCAGGGCTACTTATCGCGGGTGCCGTGATGTGGAACGGTTCGCGCTCTGGTGATGCTGGTGCAGGGGCCGCGAGCGCAGTAGACGTGAAGAACGTTACTACCGAGGGACATCCCTTCATCGGGAGCCAAGACGCGCCCATAACCCTGGCGTTCTGGAGTGACTTCCAGTGCCCGTTCTGCAAAGCGTTTGAGACTGGCGGTGTTGCTCAGATCACGACGCCGGCCGCGCTTCCAGAGATCATCAAGAACTATGTAGATACCGGCAAGGTCATGATTGTTTTCATGGACTTCGCGTTCCTTGGCAATGACTCGACGGTCGCGGCCGAGTACGGCCGCGCGATCTGGAAGCTCTACCCGGATACCTACTTTACGTGGCGCACAGCCATGTATAAGGCGCAGGACGAAGAGGGGGACAAAGGCTTCGGGAATGCGGCATCGATCGACAAGCTCAATGCCGGTATACCAGGCTTCGATGTCGCCAAGATTGCCTCCGACGTTGCGGCGAATCGCGCAAGCTACGATGCGATGATCGCCGCCGATAAGACCGAGGGCGAGAAGGTCGGCGTTGATTCGACGCCGTCGATACTCGTCGGCACGATACTAATCAAGGGCGCCTACCCGTACGCGAAGTTCCAGACAGCGATTGACTCATTGCTTAAATAGCACCACATCTTCTCTATGAAATTACTCTCTCATTGGATTGTCGCGGCGGTCTCGATCGGCATTGCGGCCTATCTCGTACCGGGTGTCACTGTTGACTTGGCTGGCGCAATCATCACCGCCATTGTGCTCGGTGCACTCAACTACTTCATCCGGCCCCTCTTACTCGTGCTCACTCTGCCGATCACGGTGCTCACCCTCGGCCTCTTCTCACTAATTATTAACGCGCTCTTGGTGCTTGTCGCCGCCGCAGTGGTCCCGGGGTTTGTCGTCAGCGGGTTCTGGTCAGCGTTGCTCTTCGCCCTGGCACTCGCGGTTGTGAACTGGGTATTCCATCTCTGGAGCAACCAAAACGACTAATCACATTTCTTCGAGCGTGATGCGGGAGCTATGCTCTCCGGCTAAGCAAGGCGTTATAGGCAATGGGGACAACTGAGACAACAATGATGCCGAGCGAGATCGGAAGGATGTAGTGCTCGCTGTTCGGTATGACCACCCCGAGAAAATATCCAGCGAGTAGTACGCCAGCTCCCCACAAGATCCCGCCAACCGCGTTAAAGGTAATGAATTGCTGGTAATTCATCGAGCCAACTCCCGCCAAGATTGGCGCGAGCGTTCGCACAATGGGGACAAAACGAGCGAGGATCACGGCACGGCCTCCATGCTTATCATAGAACTCCTCAGTCCGTCGGATGTATGCCTGCTTAAAGAAACGTGTATCCGGGCAACTATAAAGGCTCACCCCGACCTTGCGGCCAAACCAATACCCAACCGAGTCGCCGGTGACGGCGGCAAGCACGACGACAAGGATAAGTGTCCCGATTGAGAAAAAGCCACTCCCCGCCAGCAGACCTGCCGCAAACAGGAGCGAATCACCCGGTAGAAATATCCCGAGAAGAATGCCGCTCTCGGCAAAGACAAAGAGTGCGACGCCCGCGTACCCGAGCGACTCGACGAGGAGTCTCGGGTCCTGTTGTATCCACGCAATGATCTGGCCGAGCATATGCATGCAGTATACTAGAGTAAATGGAATCAGCACCCACACTCGCGACGCCTGAGGAAGAGATCGCGTATCTGCGCGAGCAAGTCGCGCGCCGCGAGGCCGAGCTCGCGGCACACGAACAGACCGAGGCCGCGCGCACACAAATTGTCCGCGAGCAACTCAACGAGCACCGCGCGGCGCCAGACGAGGTGCTCGCCCCCGAGCTTCGCATGAGCGATGCCGCGACCGAGACCGAGGCCGCCCGCCTACTTGCGGAGTTTGATCTCGGCGACACTGAGCAGAGCATCGCAGGTCTGCAGAAGGCCATGGAGGAGAAAGGGATCAAGAATGCGCTCGCCATCATGGAGAAGATGCGCGACCCACGAGTGACTGACGACTTCCACCGTTATCTCGTGGGTTATATTGCCGCGGGATTGCCCGCCCCAGGAGTGGACGAGCGAGCGCCGCGGTTCCAGGCACTACGGATGGGTCTCTATGAGATCGCCCTTCCAGAGCCGAAGAAGGAAGAGCAGGGGAGCCGCATGAAAACCCTTAAGGAGCTCATCTCAGGCATGGAGCAGTTCTACGCGGGCCTCCAGTCGGTTGAGGAGGCCGCGATAGGGGAGCCGCACTACTACGCGCTCGAGCTCGCGGTCCCCGCAAATAGTTCAGAGCTTCAATTTTATGCGGCTATCCCCAACTCAAAGAAAAATTTATTCGAGAAGCAGCTACTGGCGATCTTTCCTGACGCGCACCTCGTAGCCCAGCCCTATGACTACAACGTCTTCGCAGACGGCGGGACCTCGCTCGCCTCGACAGCGTACCTCCCAGAGAATCCCGCACTCCCGCTCAAGGACTACACCGACTTTGATTACGATCCTTTGAACGCGCTAACGAACGCCTTTGCGAAGATTGAGAACACCCACGAAGGCGCGGCCGTACAGATCATCATTGAGCCGCGAAGTGAACGACACGTGAAGCACTATCGGAAGATCTTACAGGCCCTACGCAAAGGGGAGCGTAAGCACACCGCCTTTGGCATACCCGAATCAACACTAGGGGAACTTGCGCGCGACTTCGGCAAGATACTCTTCACCAATAAACCGAAGGACGAGGAGAAGAAGAAAGAGGAGGAAACGCGCCAGATCGAGGCCAACAAGACCTACATCGAGCAGGTAGAGAAGAAGATTGCCTCACCGATCGTCGGCGCGACGATACGACTGGTGGTCTCGTCTCAGGACGACACGAAGGCGCATCAGGTGCTCGGCGAGCTCGAGGCCTCGTTTAATCAGTTTGGCAATACGGATGGCAACCGTCTCGAGTTTAAACGCGCTGACGAGCGGCACGCACAGAGTGTGCTCGACGAATTCTCGTTTAGATTATCCAACCCGAGCGCCCTGCCGCTCTCGTTGCGAGAGCTCACAACGATATATCACTTCCCACCAGAGGGCATCGAGTCCTCGCCTCACCTTAAACAATCGCGCGCAACACACGCGCCGGCACCGGCATCGCTCCCGCAAATTGGCGCACTGCTTGGTACCAATACCTACCGCGGCAAAGAGACGCCCGTGCACCTGTCACCCGAGGATCGGCTTCGCCATCTGTATGTCATCGGCCAGACCGGCACCGGTAAAACCGGCCTTCTGAAGTCGATGATTATTCAGGACATTAAGAACGGCGACGGTTGCTGCTTCATCGATCCGCACGGGTCGGACATCCTCGACGTGCTTGCCTGTGTCACGCCCGAACGCTATCAGGACGTGATCTACTTCGATCCCGCAGATCTGTCGCGACCTTTCTCGCTGAACTTCCTTGAGTACGACCTTACGAAGCCCGAACAGAAGACCTTCATCGTGAACGAGCTTCTCATGATTTTCCGTTCGCTCTATGGTGACGTACCTGAGAGTATGGGGCCCGCCTTCGAGCAATACTTCCGCAATGCCACACAGCTCGTGATGGAGGACCCAACAACTGGCTCAACAATTCTCGACATACCACGCGTACTTGCGAACAAGGAGTTTCGAGATCTCAAGCTCTCTAAGAGTATGAACCCTATCGTGAATCAGTTCTGGACCGAGATCGCGACCAAGGCCGACGGCGAGGCCTCGCTCGCAAATATCGTGCCCTATATCACTAACAAGTTTGACGACTTTACCGCCAACGACTTTATTCGCCCCATCATCGGCCAACAGGAGTCTTCCTTCAAGTTCCGCGAAGTTATGGATACTAAGAAGATTCTGCTGGTAAACCTGTCTAAGGGCCGCCTCGGCGAAAAGAACTCCAACCTTCTCGGCCTCATTCTCGTCGGCAAACTCTTCATGGGGGCGCTCTCCCGTGCCGACAACCCGCGAGCGCCATATCCGCCGTTCCATCTGTATATCGATGAGTTCCAGAATGTGACGACAAGCTCGATACCGGGGATTCTCTCTGAGGCGCGTAAATACAAGCTCTCGCTTTCGGTCGCGCACCAATTCTTGAGCCAGGTAGAGGAGAAGACGCGCGACGCAGTCTTCGGCAACGTAGGCAACATGGCGGTCTTCCGCGTCGGCGAGGAGGATGCCGAGTTCTTCGAGAAGCAGTTCGCGCCTTCGTTCAGTGCCCTCGACTTCGTCAACATCGAGAACCGCAACGCATACGTCAAGATACTGGTTGATGGTATCCCACAAAAGCCATTCGACATGCGCACGCCCGATCTCCCCGCGCCGAATCTTTCTCAGGTGGACGATCTTATCCAGCTCTCTGCACTCACCTATGGGCGAGACCGTGCTACTGTTGAAACTATGATACGAGAGCGATATATCATTGCATAATACTAATCTATGGCTATTTCACCCGAGGAACGCAGAATTAGAGGTTTTGAAGCAACCGCGCGTGCGGCCGCCATCACAGCTGGGGAGACCGCAGCTACTACAGAAGCCGATCGAGAGATACGAGACCATGAGGCGGCGCGCATCGCCGCCGCCACCGCTGAAGGTAGAGAGGAGGGCTATCGACGAGGACTCCGTGCCAACCGAGCACGGCTCGATACTCGTGCTGAAAATCTCGGCATTGAGCCACAAGGGTGGTTCCGTCGCTTGGGCGCACGCTACAACCGAATGAAGATGTGCAACAAGATCTTCATCGCGGGCGGTCTTATCGGTGGTGCCGTTACCTTTGGTTCACTCATACCGATGATAGCCCTCGGCGCAAAGATAGGCCTAGGGGCACAGCGCCTCGCCGCATTTGCCGGCATCTTCCACAAGACAGAACAGCGGATGGAGAATGCGCGCGCGGGTTCATTCTTCGCCCGACGCACCAACGGCGAGCGAGCGCTCATGGCTGCAACACTTGCTGGAGTATACACACTCGGTATCAGTAAGGTCATTGGCGAGGCATTTCATTATGCCGGTGAGACCTCGTGGGCTCACACGGCTACCGACTGGTTGCGCGGGCACTGGCCGATCAAATCTGGAATGTTCTCGCTCTCAAAGCCTGAGGTTATGGGCCCACCAGCACCACATCAGCCTCAAACAGGGGCTCCAGTGGAGTTTGCTAGTGCACACTCCACGCACCCAGGAGCACCTTCGTGGGACCAGTATGAAATCAAGGATGGAATGCCAGAGTATCAAGTACTCGATGGAACATTTGGTATCGATCACCCGTTGCCGCCTCTCGATGCAGCGGCACATGCTGCAGCTCCTGGCAGTGCCGCTCCGTCTCTCGACCACATACTCCATCCCGACCCCATCGTTGCTCACGACGTAGTGGCGCCAGAGCATCCTCTTACATCCGCACCTACGCCCGATGTATGGCCTGGTTCAACACATCTAGACACCTCTGCGATCGAGCCTGCAACGCCGGCCGAATACCACGAAAAGCTAGCTGACTTGCTTAAATCAAAAGAGTTCTTACCACACACCCCAGAGCCTTTAGCTACGCCTGTGCCGCAGGAGGGCAGCTTTATGGCGAGCCTCGACACTCCCGCCGCTGCGCACGCACCGTCGGTGCCTTCGGTCCCTCTCGAACACGTCCTTCACCCAGATCCTTTGGTGCCAGAACAACCCACCTTCACGCCGGGGCATGTTGGTGAACCTCAAAGCTTTGCTGAATTTAACGCGACTGCACCAGCTCCCGAGGCACCTGACGTAGTCGGGGAAGCGGGGCATCAGGCAGCGTTCGATCATCTAATGCACCCAGAGCCGCTCGTCGCGCATGACACATCGGCTCCTGAACATCCGTTTACTCCTGCGCCAGAGACTGTCGACCCAAACCACATGAGCTTCGCACAGTTTGAGGCAGGTAACCCAGCTGCGGCTCCGGAGTTGCCAACCATAACAACAGGCGCCTCTGCAGGTCATGGGTATGAATTTATGACCAAGAGGTTATGGATGCAGTTGCAGGACAAGCATCTAGATCCGTCACAGTACGCAAAAGGAAGTGATCTTCGCACACTCATTGAGACCAAGCCTGCAGACATCGACGCGGTTGCTCACAATCTAGCGACAAGTCACGGCTTCTACCACTCTGATGGTACGAACACCCTTATTCCTCCAAACTCGCACGTCAGCTTTGACACTCAGGGTCAGATCCACTTTGGCGATCCGGCGCATCACATAGATGTAATACAGTCACCTGTAGACGCCAAGGTAACGCCTCCGTATCATCCTGAGATGAACACGCCACATCCTGAAGCACAGCTGACTCACATCGATAACGCTGACACCCACACAAGCATTCTCTATAATAACGACGCTCTGGTGACGCCCGCAGACCATGTGCAACCACAGGTAGACGCAAGCCATGCGCAGCCTGCACCGCAACAATCTGCAGTAGTCGGACACGAGGCACTACAGCAACCTATTGATGTGCCAGTTAACCTGAGTGAGACACACGGATACGTGAGCAATGGACAGCTCTACGTGTTGGGCGGCGATAAGGCGTTGATTGATGCTACCGCCCAAGACTACGCCTTGAAACATCATGTGCCGGTACTTGTCGACAAATCGTACAAACTTCTCGGCATTATTCCCACGCCGAGGTTTGTCGAGTATGTGCCAGCGCCAGACGGTACGGTGATCGGCGTCATACACAACGGACCATCGTACGTGCCAGACTTCAACAAAATTACAGAGAAGGTCTTTTAGACCATGATATAATTTGATTATGCAAGACGAACTTTCAAAACAAATAGCAACCGACCTCGGCATTAGTGATTTACCAGTAGAGAAGCAACAAGAACTCATAGCTGAGTTTGGCCAACAAGCACTACAGGCCGCAACGGCATCCGTGCTAGAGAAGCTCAGTGAGCCCTTACGCGAAGAGTTTCTTAAGCTCTCTGAAGCTGGAGACGCAGAAGGTCTCAAAAAACTTCTCGATAAGGAGGTCCCCGACCATGATGAGATAGCAAAGAAGACGGTCGCCGAAGAGGTAGAACGATTTAAAAGTTTTGGCTCCGAGTAGTATACTAAGATTGTAATCGTTATATATATTTATGAAACCAATCCAAACAGGCATTGCTGTCGCGCTGGCGCTTATAGTAGTGCTTATATTCTTTGTCTTTCCAGGGCTTTCGCCATTTGGAGATATAAGCCAGCCACAGACAGAGGGCGATATTAGCCAAAACGCAACAACAACTATGTCAAATGATTCAAGCGAGCAATTACAATCGGTAGACACCATCGTCGGCACTGGCGAGCAAGCCGCAGTCGGCGATACGGTGACCGTAAATTACGTAGGCTCACTCACTGACGGGACGGTCTTTGATGCCTCGGCTAGCCACGGTTCGGACGGCTTCACGTTCCTCCTCGGCGAAGGCAAGGTTATTAAGGGATGGGACGAGGGTGTAGCGGGCATGAAGGTTGGTGGTAAACGCCACCTCGTCATCCCGGCCGCTCTCGCGTATGGTGATCAAGAAGTCGGCGGCGTGATACCCGCAAACTCGACACTCGTGTTCGATATCGAACTTCTGAACGTACAAAAAGGCGGGCAATAAGACGTCTGCATAAAGTCGAACAGGCGGACGGATCTATGATCCGTCCGCCTGTTGCACTGGCCCGTCTCAATGGGGCTAGTGTATAAAGAACGGCGTGGGAGGGTCGTCGGTGGTCCGCGGAAGCAGAACTCCTCGGTTGTCGGGCGCCGGCAACGAAGTGTGTCCATCGCCGTACCAAAGTACGAAGTTCAGGCCTGTGAGAATCCCGTACCTCTGCTTTGCTTCCCAAGCATTCAACATAACGCAGTAGCCTTGCGCTGCTTTCTCGGCGCCGTCTTGGCGGTAGCGTCCGGTGTTGGCGCCAGCCGCAGCGCCATAACCGAGCCCCCCTAGGACGTACCGAACCACGTCCGCTCCTGGAAAGGCAGAGACGAAGGCACCCTCGCCGACAGCCACCGCGAGCGCGCCCCAGCCGCCCTCCTTGGCGATTGCCTGAGCCCAGCTCGGCAACTTCGAATAGAGCTGCCGCTGGCAGTCTGCGTCCAAGAAGAGCACCTGGCTCATCTCGACGCTCGACCACCGCGCGGCCTTTCCGCGCGACTCCGGGACATGTGGGATGTCCCCGGGGAGCCGCACGACTGCGACCGCACCGGAGAACCCGTCCCCGGAATAGTCGCCGTGGAGTGCGGGAGCATCCGGGTCGATGGTGGAACATCCACCAAGCAACCCGAGCATGAGCACCGCCGCCACTGCGACGGCAGACGTGGTTATTCTGTTCATGACGTCTACCTCCGTGCCAGCACTCGAGCGCCAGCCTGTTACTAGAGAACATTTCGGGGCTTTCCCGATGTGACTGATGATACAGCGTTCATCTCGTTTGTCAACTTCACTGAAAGTAAGTTATTGTTACGCAAATGAACGCTATTTCATTTGACATTCAGGCCCGCGACGGAAGGGCACGCACAGGTATGCTCACCACACCGCACGGCACCATCCACACGCCCGCATTTGCTCCCGTAGGTACCAAAGCGAGCGTGAAGGGTGTCGCTCCAGAAGCTCTCAAAGCGCTCGGTGCAGAGGTGGTGCTTGCCAACACCTATCACCTCTACCTGCAGCCCGGTGAAGAGATAGTGAGCGCGGCCGGCGGCTTGGCTCAATTTATGGGCTGGCAGGGGCCGACCATGACCGACTCGGGAGGGTACCAAGTATTCTCGCTCGGGGCGGCGTTTGGTAGAAAGATCTCAAAGTTTGTAACACAGGAGTCTCCTTCCCAGGAGGTCCTCGGGTCGGCAACGCCTCAACCAGATCATCTTGTCCATGAGACTCCTATGGTGTACGACGAAGATGTGGCGAGCCAGCACGGCCAGCTGGCCATCATCGACGATGATGGTGTGAGCTTCACTTCGCACCTCGACGGCTCGCTGCATCGCTTCACCCCAGAGCGCTCTATAGAGATACAGCATGCGCTTGGGGCCGACATGTTCTTCGCTTTTGACGAGTGCACCTCACCGACTGAACCCTACGAGTATCAGCGTGAGGCTATGGAGCGCACACACCGGTGGGCCGAGCGCAGCCTGAAGGCACACCGGCAAAATATCGAAGCAAGTCGTACGCAAGCTATCTTTGGCATCGTGCAGGGCGGCAGACACGAAGACCTGCGCAAAGAGAGTGCGCGAGAGATAGCCGCAATGGGCTTCGATGGCGTTGGCATTGGCGGATCCTTTAGCAAAGAAGACATGCGGGGCGCGCTTCAAGCAGCAATGGGGGAGTTACCCGAGGAGTTGCCCAAGCACTTTCTCGGTATCGGCGAGCCGGGTGATATTTTGGAAGGTATTGCAAATGGTATCGACCTTTTCGACTGTGTGGCTGCCACACGCATCGGCCGCCACGGCTCTATTTATACACGCCGCGGCATACTACACCTCACAGGAGAGAGGTATAAGAATGACTTTGGTCCACTCGACGCGGAGACCTCCGTACCGGGCCTCGACAGGTACACGCGCGCCTATGTAGCACACCTCATACGCGCTAAGGAGATGCTCGGGTCGATAATCTGCTCAGAGCACAATCTCGGATTCATCCTCCAGCTCGTTGCCGGTGCTCGTCGGGCTATCCTCGACGGGCGCTTTACTGCCTACCGAGACGAGTTTGTGAGAGACTACTATCATGCGTAACTTCAAACTCCACACCAAGTGGCCGCCGGCAGGAGATCAGCCCGCCGCTATCAAGAGGCTCGAGCACGGGCTCGAGGCGGGCATGCGCCATCAGACACTCTTTGGCGCCACCGGCACAGGCAAGACCTTTACCATAGCAAATGTGATCGCCAAGCATGATAAGCCGACGCTCGTCCTCGCGCACAACAAAACACTAGCGGCGCAGCTCGCACAGGAGTATCGAGAGTTTTTCCCCGAGAATGCCGTGCAGTACTTCGTCTCCTACTATGACTACTACCAGCCCGAGGCCTACATCGCACACTCGGACACCTATATTGAGAAGGAGGCAATGGTGAATGCCGAGATTGATCGTCTGCGCCACGCCGCGACGCAATCACTCCTCACGCGTAAGGACGTCATCATCGTCGCCTCGGTCTCTGCAATCTATGGGCTCGGCTCGCCCGAGGAATACGAGAAGGTGCACCTCAAGATAGTCGCAGGCGCCGCAGAGAGCCGCGCGGCACTTATCCGCAAGCTCGTTGGGATCTATTTCGAGCGCACAACGGCCGACCTCAACCCGGGCCAGTTTCGTGCGATTGGTAACGCGCTTGAGGTGATGCCGGTCAACGAGCACTCGCTCTACCGGATAACGTTTGATGATGAGCTAGTCGCGCGCATCGAGCAACTCGACCCGGTGTCGCGTGCCCGCCGAGCGACACCGAACACCGTCTTCATCTTCCCCGCCAAACACTTCGTCACCAGTGAGGCCGAGCGCGACCGCGCGCTCGCGGATATCAGGCTCGAACTCGACGAACAGCTTGCCAAGTTTAAACGAGAGGAGAGGCCACTCGAAGCCGAGCGCCTCAAGCGTCGTACGCTCCACGACATCGCGCGCATTCGCGAGCTCGGCCATACCAACGGGATCGAGAACTACTCGCGCCACTTCGATGGCCGTAAAGAGGGCGAGCCTCCGTTCACTCTGCTCTCATACTTCCCCCACAAAAATATAGGGACTTACGATGTCCCTAATATGGTGCCGGATTTTTTGACGGTTGTAGATGAGTCGCATGTGACCGTACCGCAGATCGGTGGAATGTTCGCCGGCGACCGCTCGCGCAAGGACAATCTGGTTGAATACGGCTTTCGCCTGCCTTCGGCACGTGATAACCGCCCGCTTACCTTTGAGGAGTTTGAGGAGCGTGTGGGGCAGACTATCTACACGAGTGCAACCCCCGGGCCCTATGAGCGTAAGCATTCTGAGCAAGTTGTGGAGCAGATTATCCGGCCAACGGGCATTATCGACCCCGAGCTTGTAGTCAAACCGATCGTCGAAGGCGCTACTGGTATGATATATCATACCAATGCGAGTTCCACCAAGACATATCCAGGACAAATACAGGATTTTATAGACGAGGCCGCTGTTGTTATTAAGCGGGGCGGTCGCGCGCTCGCGACGACACTCACCAAACAGATGGCGGAGGATCTCGCGGCCTTTCTTCGCAAGCGTGGCATCAATGCGGAGTATCTCCACTCAGATGTGAAGACGATCGATCGTATCGATATCCTAACCAAGTTCCGCAAAGGCGGTTTCGACATCTTGGTGGGGGTTAATCTTCTGCGCGAGGGGCTCGACCTGCCCGAGGTTGAGCTGGTGGGTATCCTCGATGCCGACAAGGAGGGGTTCCTCCGGAGTGAGACCGCACTCATCCAGACCATCGGCCGCGCCGCGCGTAACGTGCTCGGGCACGTGATCCTCTACGCCGACGTGATGACCGATTCGCTCACGCACGCAATCGAGGAGACCAACCGTCGACGCACACTTCAGCTCGCCTACAACAAGAAGCACGGCATCACGCCGAAAACCATCGTGAAGGAGATTCATGACATCGCCGCCTCGATGCGCACTGAGCACCAAAAGACGATCGATGAGCTACTCGTGCTCGACACGATCGCATACAAGGATGACCCTAAGGCATTCATTGCGCAAAAGAGGGAAGAGATGGCTGCCGCGGTGGAGCAGCTCGACTTTGAAACCGCCGCTCTAATTAGGGACGAAATCTACAAACTCGAAGGCACTGGTCCAAAGCGAGCAACAAGAAAAAAGAAACTGTTTCAGTAGTCCTGTGCTATACTCATACCGTACCTGCCCCGCCACGGGCAGGAGTTTCTAATGCAAAAACAAAGCAAAAAACAAGAACACCATCACAAACACGGGAGCGATTGGCTTCGCGTGAAAGGTGCGCGTACCCATAATTTAAAAAATATTGATGTTGAGATGCCGCGTGGCGCGATGACGGTCATCACGGGCGTCTCAGGCTCAGGCAAGTCATCACTTGCATTTGATACCATCTTCGCCGAGGGGCAACGCCGCTACGTGGAGAGTCTCTCGGCCTATGCACGCCAATTCTTGAACCAAATGGCCAAGCCCGATGTGGATCAGATCGACGGCCTCTCGCCAGCAATTTCAATAGACCAGAAAAGTCGCTCTAATAACCCGCGCTCGACAGTGGCGACCGTAACCGAAATCTACGACTACCTGCGCGTCCTCTACGCGCGCGCTGGCCAGCCGTATTGTATTCATCACGACGTACCCATTGTGCGTCTCTCCAAGGAGGAGATGATCAAGATGGTCTTCGACCGCATCGAGACGAAGCGTCTTGAGCAAGGGACCAGAGTGATGGGCGTCGCCGTTGATCGGTCTGCGGTCACGATCTATGCGCCCGTCGTTGTAGGGCGCAAGGGCGAGTATTATCAACTCCTGTACGATCTCCTGGGCAAGGGGTATGAGCGAGTAGTCATCGACGGCAATGAGCAGTCACTACGCGAGAAGATTGCCCTTGATCGCAACAAGCAGCACAGTATCGATGCGGTGGTCGACAACATCTTTGTCTCCGAATTCACACGTGCCAGTGAGGCCGCGCGCGAGCGCCTCTCGGAGGCTCTCGAGCTCGCGCTCAAGGAGGCTGATGGCCTGGTCAAGATTAAGCATCCAAGCGGCGAGATCGAGACGCTGTCGAGCAAGTTTATCTGCCCCGAGGATGGTGCCTCGTTCCCCGAGGTGGAGCCGCGTCTCTTCTCCTTCAACTCACCCTATGGCGCATGCCCCGCTTGTAACGGGCTCGGCACCGAGTCCCTCTTCTCAGAGAAGGTGTGCCCGGCCTGCGAGGGTAAACGTCTCCGCCCCGAGGCCTTGCGTGTCTACATGAAGGGTGCGGGTAATGAGAAACTCGGTAAAAACATCGTCGACTTCACCAGCGTGTCTATCAAGGACGCTAAGGCATTTGTCGATTCGCTTGAATTATCAGAGATGAAGTTCGACATCGCCGCACCTATCGTGCGCGAGATTGATGCGCGCCTCACCTTCATGTTGAACGTCGGCCTCGACTATCTCACGCTCAATCGCTCGGCCGCGACCCTCTCGGGCGGCGAGAGTCAGCGTATCCGGCTTGCCTCACAGCTCGGCAGTGGGCTCACGGGCGCGCTCTACGTGCTCGACGAACCGACGATTGGCCTCCATCAGCGCGACAACGCCCGCCTCATCAAGACCCTGCTGACGCTCAAGGAGCTCGGCAACACGATCCTCGTGGTAGAGCACGACGAGGACACGATCTATGCGGCCGACTATCTTGTCGACATTGGCCCAGGGGCTGGTACCCACGGCGGCAAGGTCGTCGCGAGCGGCTGGCTCGACGAACTCCTCACCGCGAAGGAGAACGCGAGTGTGTCCAGCACGCTCGGCTACCTGCGCGAAGAGAAGTCGATCGCGATACCAAGCGAGCGGCGCACCAGTGAGAAGGGGTGGATCAAGGTTCGCGGCGCGACCCTGCACAACCTGGTCAACCAGAACATCGACGTACCCCTGGGCAAGCTCGTCTGCATCACCGGCGTATCGGGGAGCGGTAAGTCAACCTTTCTCTACGATATTCTGCATCGCAATATCGCCGCACGCATGAGCAAGAGGGAAGCCACGCTCGAGCACACCTCGTCACTCACAGGGAGCGAGTACATTAGCCGCACCGTGCTCATCGACCAGTCGCCGATTGGGCGCACACCTCGCTCAAACCCGGCGACATACACGGGTGCCTTCACGCATATTCGCGACCTCTTTGCCTCGACGGCCGAGGCACGAGCGCGGGGGTGGAAGCCGGGCAGGTTCTCCTTCAACGTCAAGGGAGGCCGTTGTGAGGCGTGCCAGGGCAACGGCTCGATCGCCGTCGAGATGCACTTCTTGCCCACGGTTTACGTCACCTGTGACGTGTGTATGGGCAAGAGATTTATGAAGGAGACGCTCGAGGTCACTTATCGAGGCAAGAGCATCTACGACGTGCTCCAAATGACGATCGAGGAGGCTGAGAAATTTTTCAAAGATATCCCGGCGATTGCCGACCGGCTGCAATCGCTCAATGCCACGGGGCTCGAGTACCTGACCCTCGGGCAGAGCGCCACTACGCTCTCGGGCGGGGAGGCCCAGCGGGTCAAGATTGCGAGCGAATTCTACCGACCGATCACGATGAAGACGCTCTATCTCCTCGATGAGCCAACGGTCGGTCTCCACTATGATGATGTACAGAAACTTATCGAGATCTTGCAAGAACTTGTTCGCCGCGGTAATTCGGTCGTGGTGATCGAGCATAATCTCGACGTGATCAAGAGCGCCGACTACCTGATCGACTTCGGTCCCGAGGGCGGTGACAAGGGCGGTAAGGTGATCGCCAAGGGCACGCCTGAGGATGTCGCCGACACCGACGGCTCGTATACGGGGGAGTATTTGACAAAAATATTGAAGCGGCAGAAGGGGAAGGAAAAATAAGAAGAGCCCAACTTGCGCCAGGCTCTTCTTGCCTTGGCGCCCGTCGGGCTTGATACTCAGGAGGGACAGACCTAGAACCGGCCCCTCAACAGGTCATCGTTGAGCACGTCCGCTTGCACCTTGAACCGGTGTTTGACCTCCGAATCGATCTTCTGTACTTGGGCCATCCGCTCGTACAGCTTGACCGTACTGGAGAAGAAAGCCCCGAAGGCACTACTGAGATACGATCGCCTCAGGAAGTGCTCGATATCATCTGTCACCCCGAGCATGTCCCCCTGCGGAGCCATGGGATAGTTGAGGTAGTCTGGGAAACACCCCTCCTCCGCGGGAATGACCACTTTGGTCTCGAAATCCCGCAGCAGAAGGTCGAACCACTTCTGCCGCGCGGCGAGCACACCCAGGTGATTCGCCGCGACCGCCTGCAGTTGGTTGATCTGAATCCGGAGCCGCTCAAAGGCGTCCCGGTCGATCTCGATGGTCCCCCCCGTCTCCGAGCTCGAGGCGCAGGGCATCCTAGACCTGTAGTGCGGTATGTGCGAGAGCCGACAAACTGTCAATTGACGAGCTCATGGCTTCCCTTCTGCCGTATTTCCGATACGCTCGGCGTTGCGTGCTCTCACAACGAGCTTGCGTGCATTCCGTACTGAATTAGGACACTCGTTAAGATACGAGTATGAACCACAAAGGAGACTTAACGCGTGAGGAGCGCCTGGAGATCGGCATTCTCTTGCGCAAAGGGTACTCAGGACGCGCGATT
>Ga0210057_1002623_pt1 | contig 25540 bp, 28 predicted proteins | sample CryGeyCG2114_010_2_FD_183968 | JGI IMG/M metagenome (GOLD analysis project Ga0210057, IMG submission 183968) | Groundwater microbial communities from aquifer - Crystal Geyser CG10_big_fil_rev_8/21/14_0.10 (SPAdes) (version 2) | ecosystem: Environmental > Aquatic > Deep subsurface > Groundwater ...
GATTTTTTATGCAAAAAAAATTGGAATTTTCCGTAGAACATGGCACAAAAATCGACCTCGCCGCATCCGTCGAAGAAAACAGATTTAACGGCAGGCGTGAAATAAGATTGCGGATTGTTGATATGAGGTCTGCTTTGCAAACCCTTTGATTCTCCTTGATTTTTCTGACATAATATTTGCATGGAAAACCCCGATTTTCTAAAACAAAAATACGGCCTGCATAATGTTCCCGAAGTGGAATCTGCCGCAAAACGGACAGAAAGGCGTACTGGGGAGAAAGTGCCCCAGAACCCAGAAGCACGCATCCAAAACTATCTCGAACGCTTCAAAGAAATCGTAGACCGTAAAGACCCCGAAAAGCGCGAGCGTGGTATGGAAGCGCTAAAAAAAGTCCTTTACGACAAATTTGTCATCAAACCAAAGGAAATTCCCGAAAGATACTTTGAAAACCAACGCCGTCTCGCGAGAGAACAAGGGTATGGCGACATAGAGATCTCTCAAGAGATGCGCGACCAGCTTTCCGAGGTTATCGTGACCGACCAGAAAAGTTCGCTCGACAACTGGATTGATTACCTTGCTTCCGAAGACGCCACTTACCCCGACTGGCTCAAATACTATGCTTTCCGGAGCGTTCTCGGCATGAGCGAATATGACAAAGAGAAAAAGCAGTTTGCCAAGCGCTCAAAAGGTACGACGAATCCTTTCCCCGACATTAATCGCGAAGCGTTGGCGTATGTTTTGGACGCTGTCTCACAAAAATACGGTAAAAGGCATGTGGATCTCCTTGCGCTTGATGAAGAAGAAAAAAAAGAATTCGAAAAACTTCTTCGCGGCGAGAATTTCACGAAACTTTATGCCTGGGCGATTGAAAAAACAGTCATAGCACCGACCGAATCCCTGGCGAAGACCGCGGGCAGGTGGGTTAAATACCCACGAAACTCCGATCATATGCCTCTTGTAGAATCACTTCGGGGCCAAGGCACCGGCTGGTGCACAGCCGGAGAATCAACCGCTCAAACTCAACTCAAAGGCGGAGATTTTTACGTTTACTATTCTCTTGACCAAAAAGGAAAACCGATTATTCCAAGAGCCGCCATTCGTATGCAGGAAAACCAAATCGGCGAAGTCCGAGGCATTGCCGAACAGCAAAATATTGATCCTTACATCAACACAGTCGTGCAGGAAAAGCTTAAGGAATTCCCCGATGGCAAACAATATGAAAAGAAAGTGAGCGACATGAAAACACTCACGGACATCGAACGCAAAGCCAAGGCTGGCGCGAAGCTCGCTAAAAATGACTTCGTCTTCCTCTACGAATTGAATACGCCCATCGAAGGCTTCGGATATCAGCGCGATCCCAGAATCGCGGAAATCCTCAGCCAAAGAAATCCCGAAGAAGATATGCTTGTCGTTTTTGAATGCGACAAAAATCAGATCGCGCACGACATAAAAGAAATCAAAGAAGACACTAAGGCTTATGTCGGGCCGCTTGTCCCGGGTATCTTCGATAAAATCCAGGAATACGGAATTGAGCACATTTATACCTCATTTCCCGAAGGCCGCATCCGCAAAGAAACCATTGAGATCGGCGGGAAGGACGTCAAAACGCTCATCAAAGAAATGCGCGATAAAAATATCAATATCAGCAATTACGCTATGGATATGATAAAGAGTAAAGACTTCACAGTTCTCAAAGAAACTGAGGACGCAATACTCATCCGCCTTAAAGTCGGAGACCTCGGTTTTTCAAAAAACAAATATCAGACGACGGACGAAATTTACAAACGCATTGAGGAATTAGGATTGGAGCTCTGTCCTGCGGAAACCGGACCGCGCTATCGGCTCAAATATACAAACCAACTCATGGGAGAATGGTTTCGTATCGGCATGAAGCAAATTTTCGATCGCGACGGCAGCCTGGATGTCTTCAGCCTGGGACGGCTCGAGGGCGGTCTGTTGCTGCGCAGCTATTGGACGTATCCGGGCGACAGGTGGCGTCCCGACGATGAGCTTGTCTTCCGTCTCCGCAAGTTAAAAAACTCAAAAACTTAATCCCTTAATTTTTTGACTCTTTGATTCTTTTGTATTTCTTTCACCATAAATTTTTTGATATACTACAATTCAGATTGGTTATATCGGGCGGCTATGGTTTCCCGAGACCTTTCCGGCATGTGCATGTTGAGAGCGTGGATGGTTACGGCTTTCCGCGGAGGATGTGCAGGTTTGCCAACAAAAAAGAAACAACTTGGTGCGTTGCGTTTGAGGAGTTACGCTCCCGAATAAAATACAGCCCAGCCTTTTCTTAGGTAGGCGGTGGCGCGGATGGCGCGGCGCATAGAACCGATCGCGACGGCAACCCGAATGTCTTCAACCTGGAACGGAATGAGGACGGTCTGTTGCTGAAATAGTATATCGAGCTCCTTTTGTAATATGCGGAGAAATATTCATCCAAAGCAAATATCCCTCTTTAATTCTGCTGAGAATCGAGGCCTTATCGAGAGAGAGAGTATTAGAAATATTAAATTCATATCTCGGATCATTGTGTCACGGAAATATGTACAAACTCCAAAAATTACTAAGAAATCTTTAAAACAATATAAATAAAACCTATGAAGCCGGAAAAAATTATCATTTATACCGATGGAGGATCGAGGGGAAATCCCGGACCGGCGGCAATAGGTGTCGTTATCTGCGATGAGAAAGGAAACGCGATAAAAAAATATTCGAAAAGTATCGGCATCCGCACCAATAACGAGGCTGAATATGAGGCCGTGATATTCGCCTTGGGAAAGATGAAACAATTATTCGGCAAAGAAAAAGTTCAGGATATCGATATAGAAATAAGAATGGACAGCGAACTGGTGGCGCGTCAATTGAGCGGCCTTTACAAAATAGAAGAGGAAAAACTTTTCCCTCTTTTTATCAAAATCTGGAATCTCAAAATGGATTTCGGGAATATTTCTTTTGTCGAAATCCCTCGCGAAAAAAATACCGAAGCGGACAGGATTCTTAATGAAGAATTGGACAATAAATTGTCCCAATCAAGATTATTATGAACGCAATAGGCATTGATATAGGCGCTACGAAAATTAAAGGAGTTGTGGCGACGAGTAGTGGCCGGATTTTGATAAGGCGTGAAGTTTTAACAAAAGCTAATCGGGAAAAGAACGAGATATTGAGAGATATTATCAGTATCGCCGATTTTTTAAAGAAAGAATCTCAAAAAAAACATTTTAATATTAAGGGAGTTGGTATCGGCGTTCCCGGAATGATAAAATCCGGGAAATTGATTTTTGGCGGAGGAACATTGACTCAATTAGTCGGCCTTGATCTGGCGAAAGGCATTAAAAAAGAAATCGGTTTTAAGGTATTTGCGGACAATGATTCGAACTGTTTTGCCTTGGCGGAAAGTTATTTTGGCGCGGGCAAGCATTATAAACGCGTCGCGGGAGTTATTTGGGGGACGGGAATCGGCGGCGGTTTTATAGACAAAAATAACCGTGGCCGTAACCGACATCGCATGTCGGTGGAAATAGGCCATTTTGTCGTTGAGCCGAATATCAAATCCGAACCAAAAGACGCTTGCGGAGCGAGAGGATGCGTGGAAAATTTGGCATCGGGGAAGAATATCGTCAGGAGATATTATGCCATGGGCGGGAAAATAAAAAATGCCGGGGTGAAAGAAATTTATCGCTCTAAAGAAAAAATCGCCAAAAAAGTTTTAGAAGATGCCTACAAATATTTGGGAATGGGAATTTCCATTTTGATTAAAAGAACCAAGCCGGAGATTGTTGTTATCGGCGGAGGAGTAAGCAGCCTGCCGCAATCGGCATACAAAAAATTAGTTTATTATATTTACCGATACGCAGATAAATTTTCTTCCAAAATCGTAAAATCAAAACTCGGCAATTTCGGCGGCGCGTTGGGCGCGGCGAGTTTAATGTTTCGGCGAAAGTAAAACGATATTTTTCTTTAGACTTGATTTTCGCTATGTGCTAATTTATTTGTGATGGACAAATGGCTCATCACGGTATTATTGGGATTTTCTGTAGGCGTATTAATACGCTCTTTTTATGATTTCGGCTGGAGTTTTGCCGCGATGTTTATTTTTCTTGGCTTATTATTGTTCGGCCTTTTCTATATTCTGAAGTTTCAAAAATTTGTTCTTTTTATCGGTTTATTTTTCTTTGCTTTGGGTTTGGGTATCTTGCGTTACGGAATAAAAGATGCGCGGGAAACCGCGCTTGAAGGGCAAATTGGTTCAAAAATTGTTGTTTCAGGAACAATTATTGAAGAACCCGATGAAAAAGAAAATTATACGCGATTGATATTGGAAACAGACAAAGCGGAAACAAAAATACTTCTTACCGGCCGTCGTTATCCTATTTTTCATTACGGCGACAAAGTTGAAGTGAGCGGAATTTTACGGAAACCGGAAAAATTTTCCGATTTTGACTGGCCGGCTTATCTTGCAAAAGACGATATTTATTTTGAGATGATTTATCCTCAAACAAAATTACTGCAAGGCAAAGGCGGTTCGCGGTTACGGCGCCAGCTTTTCAGTATTAAAGAAAAATTTATCGATAATCTTTCAAAAGTTATTCCTGAACCCGATGCCGGATATCTTGCCGGACTAACTATCGGCGGGAAAAAAGCAATGTCCAAAGATTTGCAGGAAGAATTCCGGAGAACGGGAATTATTCATGTCGTGGTTTTGTCCGGTTATAATGTAACGATAATCGCAAATGTGATAATGCAAGCTTTGAAAGGCCTGCCGTTTTTTGTCGGCATCGGATTCGGCATTTTGGGAATTTTATTTTTCGCTTTGATGGCCGGCGCTTCGGCTACCGTTGTTCGCGCTTCAATTATGGCCGGTTTCGCTTTATTGGCGCGGGCAACGGGCAGGGTTTATCAAATTACAATCGCGCTTCTTGTCGCGGGATTTCTGATGATTTTGCATAATCCCAAAATTCTCCGTTTTGACACTTCTTTTCAACTTTCATTTTTAGCCACCTTGGCTTTGATTTATTTTTCTCCGTCCGTTGAGAAAAAATTGAGTTTTATTCCCAAAAAATTTCATCTGCGGGAAATTGCCGGGGCGACGATTTCCACTCAAATTTTTGTATTCCCCTTTCTTTTATATAAAATGGGAATGTTTTCCGTCGTCAGTCTGCCGGTCAATCTTCTTGTTTTGTTTTTCGTGCCGATAACTATGTTTTTCGGATTTCTTGCCGGCGGCTTAGGATTTATTTCTGGATTTTTGGCCGTTCCTTTCGGTTGGATCGCCTACGCATTTTCAAGCTACGAACTCTGGGTCGTAACTTTGTTTTCAAAATTGCCATTCGCAGCATTTAACATTTCTATTCCTTTCTGGCTGACGCTGTTTATTTATATTGGTTATGCGGTATTATTATTCAAGTTAAATAAAGACAAAAAATATGCTTTGGATAAAAAATAATTTCAAATATTTAATCGTAATTATTCTTTTGGGCGCTACGGTTTTGGTTTGGTATGCGGTTTTTGCGGAAAGCAGAAGCGGTTTAACGGTGGCGTTTTTGGACGTGGGCCAGGGCGACGCGATTTTTATCCAAGCGGAAAATGGAAATCAAATTTTACTGGACGGCGGGCCGAATAAGGCGGCGCTTAATCAGCTTTCCAAAGTTATGCCATTTTACGACCGTTCGATTGATATGGTTATTGCCAGTCATCCGGACAGCGACCACATTAGCGGTTTGATTGAAGTATTGAAGCGCTATAAAGTTTATTCGGCCATGGAGCCCGGAACAAAATCGGATAATGTGGTTTATCAGGAATTTGAAAATTTAGTCAAAGAAAAAAATATTCAGGATATTTTTGCCGGGCGCGACATGAGAGTAAATCTGGATAATGGATTATATTTAGATATTTTGTTGCCGGTTGTAGATCCGGAAAATTTAGATCCCCACGCCGGCATGCTGGTTATTAGATTGGTTTACGGGAAAAACTCATTTCTCTTAACCGGCGATATGGAAAAATCGCTGGAAGGCTATCTCGTTTTTCTGGAGGGACATAATTTAAAAACCGATGTTTTAAAAGTCGGGCACCACGGTTCGCGAACTTCCACATCGGAGGTATTGCTTGGTTTTTCTGCTCCAGAATATGCAGTTATATCCGTTGGCAAAGATAATCAATATGGGCATCCTCATAAGGAAACTCTGGATATTTTAAATAAATTTCAAATTCCGATTTTGCGGACAGATGAATCGGGCATGATAAAAATAAAAAGCGACGGCGAACAAATTTTTATTTATTGAAAAGTATTTTCATTTTACATTTTGTAGCGGTCGCGAAATTTTGTTATAATATCTTTTTAAAATAAATAAATAAAAATGCAAGAAAAAACCAAAGAAAAAAGCGTAAAAATAGCTAAAATAGTTTTAAAAACAATAGCCACCGCCGGTTTCGTTAGTATGGCTATTTTGGCGCCTAATGCAATTCAAGCTTTAAATATATTCAAAGGTAGTAAGAAATACAAGCCAAGATACTATTTAAACAGCGCTATTTGCCGCTTAAAAAGTCAGGGGCTTATTGAATTTTTGAATAGGAATGGAAAGAATTTTATTCGGCTTACTGAAAAAGGTAGAAAGAGATTGGAAAAATATCAATTTCAAGATGCAGTGATTGAAAAACCAAAAAGATGGGATGGGAAATGGAGGATTGTGATTTTTGATATCAAAGAAGAAAAAAAAGCCGTAAGAGATTTATTAAGGAGGGAATTGATAAACTTAGGATTTGTGAAACTTCAAAATAGCGTATGGGTCTATCCTTATGATTGCGAGGAAGTTATAATTATGCTAAAGACTTATTTTCGCAGAGGTAGAGATATTTTGTATATTACAGCGGAAAAGATTGAGAATGATAGTTGGCTCAAGAAAATATTCAATTTAGATTAGAAATTTTGAAAATTTAAGATTCGTTTTTAAGATATGACAGAATTTCGCGACCGCGAAATTCTGTTAGTTGTAATCGTGATTAATAATGGATTGGCGGTAGATTCATTTTAAAATTAAAAGCGACGGAGAGAATGTCGCCGTCGCGGATTGATTTATAAAATTCCATGCCTTTTATCAAGTTCCAATAGAACATTATTGTAGCTTTTGTGGAGGGTACTTTTTGGCTTGTCAACTTGATGACGATTTTATAAAATAGGAATATATGACGAACTTCAAAGAAGAAAAAACTTTTTTAATGATTAAGCCTGATGGCGTAAGAAAAGGTCTGATAGGCGAAATTATCAGAAGAGTTGAGCAGAGAGATTTAAAAGTGGTGGCTCTTCAAATGTTCCACCCGACCATAGAACAAATAGACGAGCACTATCCTAAAGACGAAAAATGGATAAGGCGCTTGGGGCAGAAAACATTCGCTACCTATGAAAAATACGGCCTTGATCCGCTTAAGGATTTCGGGACCAACGATGATTTGAAAATGGGGAAAATGGTAAGGCAATGGCTGGTTGATTTTATGACATCGGCGCCTTTGGTTAAAGCGGTAATTCAGGGGGTTCATGCCGTTGATATGGTTAGGAAAATCGTCGGACCTACGATTCCCGCTAATGCGGAAATGGGTACTATAAGGGGAGATTTTTCCGTTGACTCGCCGGCTCAAGCAAACAAGGAAAAACGCGCGGTTTCAAATTTAGTTCATGCTTCCGAAACTCCCGAAGAAGCAAAGCACGAAATAGAATTATGGTTTGGCAATGAGCCGGTGCATGAATATAAACGATTCGGCGTTGACGAATAATTTAGAAGTTGGTTGACGGTATTTTGCGTTTGCCTTAAATTTTGCTATAATTGGCAGTGAAAGAGAAATGAAAATTCTTATTTTCATTTCGATTGAACGAACCAATTAAACGGAGTATAATTAAATCAGGCTGTTTGAAGATTAACTTCTAGATCAAGTTGTACTTTATGGGAGCCTTATATCTTGTCGGCCCTTGGGCTGGCATTGCGGGCACCCACCTTACATCAAGCTGGAAGTTTGGTTCAAGCAGCCGAAAAAGAAGCCGTCTTATTGAAAGGGCTTTTTTTTGTTGGTATAATGAATATCTGTTATGGCCAAGGTGAAACTATCATTTTTCGGAGGAGCGCAAGAGGTGACAGGTTCTTGTATGTTGCTCGAATCAGAGAAGACAAAACTGCTGGTGGATTGCGGTCTTTTTCAGGGCGCGAAGTTTATGGAGGGGCGCAACATCAATCCTTTTCCTTTCGACCCCAAAACAATAGACGCCTTATTGGTTACCCACGGCCATTTAGACCACATTGGCAGAATACCGAAGTTGGTTAGAGAAGGATTTAATGGGAAAATTTTTTCGACGGGAGCCACGCGCGATCTTGGCCGTTTGATGCTTATTGACAGTTTAAGGGTGATGAAAAAAGAAATTAAAGATAAAACCGAAAAATTGATATATCGTGAAGAGGATGTTGATGCCGCGATGGCGCAGTGGGAAGGTTTGAATTATCACGAGCCGTTTGAAGTCGGAGATTTTAAAATCAATTTCAAAGATGCCGGCCATATTCTGGGTTCGGCAATCGCAGAAATTGTCTGCAATAAGAAAAAAATCGTTTTCAGCGGAGATTTGGGAAATTCGCCGACGCCGCTTCTTCGCAATACGGAAGAAATAAGAGACGCGAATTTTCTGATAATAGAAACTACTTACGGCGACAGGAAGCATGAAGGGCGTTTAGAGAGAAAAATAAAATTGGAGCGAATTATTGAAGACACGATTAAGGCGGGTGGAGTTTTAATGATTCCTGCTTTTTCCATTGAAAGAACACAGGAGCTTCTTTTCGAATTGAACGACCTTGTTGAAAATGGCCGCATCCCTGAAATACCGATTTTTGTCGATAGCCCTCTTGCCATCGGCGCAGTTAGGATTTATCAGCAATACGAGAATTATTACAATAAGGAGGCGAAATACATCATTGCTTCCGGCGACGATTTGTTTAAATTTCCCGGGTTGCAATTTACGGAAACTACGGAAGAATCGAAGAAAATAAACGATATTCCGCCGCCGAAAGTGATTATTGCCGGCTCGGGTATGTCTACGGGCGGCAGGATAATTCATCACGAACGCCGTTATTTGTCTGATCCGAAAAGCACTTTGCTTTTAATAAGCTACCAAGTTGCCGGTTCCGTAGGTCGTCAATTGAAAGACGGCGCAAAAGAAGTGAATATTTTTGGCGAGTCTGTTACCGTAAAAGCCCGTGTGGCTGCTTTAGGGGGTTATTCGGCCCATCCCGACAAAGAAGGTCTTTACAAATTTGTGGAAAATAGCTATGACACTCTTGAGAAGGTTTTTGCCGTCCAATCAGAACCGAAATCTACTTTATTTTTTACGCAAATGATTCGTGACCATCTCGGGATTCCCGCTGTTGCGCCGAGATATGGCGATTCTTTTGAGTTTGAAGTATAATATTAAGGTATAATATTAAATTAATAAAATTAATAAAAATGAGTATGAATAATGAAGAGAAACCGGTAATTTTTCACGAAGAAGGAACCGCGAAAATCAACCCAAAATATACCGCATCCCAGGAACTGGTAACGGAGACGTCCGACAGAATGATTAAGTTATTGATGAAAATTTCCGGAGGTACTATTAAATCCGAGAAGACGGCAAGAAAGATTATTTTTATTTTAATTGCCGTTATGATCGCCATTTCGGTGTACTGGTTTTTCGCATGATAGGATAAAACAGATTATCAGAAAATATGAAAAAAGATTTATTACAATCGCAATTCAGCCACAAATTCAAGATTTGTATTTCCGGCGCTGCGGAAACCGGTCATTGCGCGGCCGAAGCAATGGATAAAGCCTTGGAGCTTGGCAGGGAAGTCATAAAGCAGAACGGAATTTTGGTTAATGGCGCCACTACGGGCTTTCCTCTTTGGGCGGCGCGCGGAGCAAAGGAGGAGGGGGGAATCGTCGTCGGCGTTTCTCCTGCTTCGTCGGAAAAAGAACACATTGAAAAGTACGGGCTTCCTTTAGAGTATACCGATATGATTATCTACACCGGTTTCGGGTATTCCGGCAGGAATCTGCTTCTTACCAGGGCGGCGGACGCTATTATTGTCGGCTGTAGCCGCATGGGAACTTTAAATGAATTCACAATTGCTTTTGAAGACAATAAGCCGATTGGTGTTCTAACCGGCATCGGTCCGGCGGAAGAATTGATAAAAGCGATGGTAGAGAAATCGTGCCGCGGTCCGGGAAAAATAGTTTTCGACTCCGATCCGAAGACGCTCGTTTTAAAAGTTATCGAACTGATCCGCAAAGAAAAAAATCTAAAAACAAAGAATTATTTATGATAGATTCTCTTACTGTTCAAATATTTTTTCAAATTTTATTGGCCGGTGTATTGGGTATGGCTATCGGAGCCGAACGCGAACATCGCCATAAATCCGCAGGCTTAAGGACTTATACCTTAGTTTCAATCGGCTCCGCTTTATTTACAATTTTATCCATTTACGGATTTTCGGCCGACGGAGGAAAAATAGCTTATGATCCTAGCCGTATAGCCAGTCAGATTGTCGTTGGTATTGGTTTCATCGGCGCTGGAATGGTGATTTTAAGGGAAAATAAAATAGAAGGATTGACAACGGCGGCGGGCATTTGGACAACTGCGTCTATTGGAATGGCGGTCAGTCTTGGTTTTTATCTTATCGCTATTTTTACTACTGCCTTGATCCTTTTAGTTTTTGTTGCCCTGGACCGACTCAAAAAAGATCTTTTTCTCAATGACAAAAACTCGCCTTAAAGGAATCGGCATGCTTGTCGGAATGATCTTCGGAGCAGGCGTTTTTGCTTTGCCGTTTGCCGTTTTAAAAGCGGGTATTTTTTGGGGCTCTTTGCATTTTATTCTGGCGCTTCTAATAATGATTTTTCTTCATTTGTGGTATGGGGAAATTGCTTATTGTGTTCCGGGAAATAATCGCTTTACCGGTTATGTGGCGATGTTTTTGGGAAATAAGGCAAAATGGTTCGCTTTTTTAATTACCGTTCTTACATATTACGGCGCTTTGCTTGTTTATGGTTTATTGGGAGGGATTTTTTTGGCGAATTTTTTTCCATTGTCACCGATTACTCTGTCTCTTTCTGTTTTTGTAATTGGCGGCATCCTTGTTTTTTTGCATTTTGAAAAACTTGCCGGCATCAATTTTTTTCTTACAGTTTTGCTTTTAGGTTTCGTCGTTTTACTTCTGATTATTGCCTTTTCATACATTAAAATATCAAATTTTGATTTTGCGAATTTTAATTTTTCTTTTTCCGGCGACTGGTTTCTGCCTTACGGAATTTGGTTATTTTCTCTCGCGGGATTCGCCGTTCTTCCGGAAATGCGGGATATGTTTATCGGTGCGACTATTAAAAATTTCAAGAGGTCTATTTTAGCAGGTATTTTGATATGCGCCGTTTTTTATTTAATTTTTATATTCACGATTATCGGCGTGAGCGGAAAAATGACCACTTCTGACTCTTTAACGGGTTTGGCAAAAGTTCTGGGAACACCCGCGCTCGTAGCGGGATCGCTTCTCGGATTTCTGGTTGTTTTCACTTCTTTTATCGCCTTGGGCGCCGATTTGAAAAATATTTTCCGTTATGATTTTCATTTTCCGCCGTGGTTGGCTTGGTTGAGCGTTGTTGTGCCTCCAATTTTTCTTTTTTTGACGGGAGCAGAAAACTTCACCAGAATCCTTGGAATTACCGGTTCAATCGGTTTGGGACTGATGGGTATTCTTATTATTTTAATGACAAGAAAATTACGGCGAGAGCGCGGTGATTATGAAAGATTTTCAAAAATAAAATTGATTGCCGGCGGATTGCTTATGGCAGGTATTATAGCGGCGGTCATCTCCGAATTTTAATTTTTTAGTTTTACAGCTCTATAATTTATATCAATTTAACAAAATAACGCGACCGCGAAATTTTGTTAAATTGATTGTTAAAATATAAGACTGATAATTGACGATAATGCGGTTTTCTGCTAGCATTTCGAAAGAAGTTATTTTTGTTTTTTGAGAAAAATACCAAAAAGAGGAGACAGATGGATAATCTATATATCGGAATTATCGCGGCATTGGTGCTTATTGCTTTAATTCTTAGCGTTTCAAGAAGGAGGAAAGGATGAAAATTATTGAAAGGAAGGCTACATCCAGCAATCTTAAGATTATTCTGGCGCCGATGGCGGGTATTAAAACAGTAACAGGGATTTTTAGCGTTCGGGCCGGTTGGAAATATGAAACCGAAAAAAATCATGGCGTCGCGCATTTTTTGGAGCATATGGCTTTTAAAGGCACAAAAAAACGCCCTACGACTCTTGATATTGCGAAAGAAGTGGAAGGCCGCGGCGGCGTTTGGAATGCTAATACATCCGAGGAAGTAATGAATTATTGGATCAAACTTCCGTGTCAGTATATGGAAGTTGTCTGTGATATTCTTTCCGATATGCTTTTTAATTCGCTTTTGAGTTCCGAAGAAATAGAAAAAGAAAAAGGAACAATTATCCAGGAACTGCGGATGGGTAAAGATATGCCCTCAAGATACGTTGGGGCGACTCTTTGGCCAAAACTGCTTTATGGATCTCAACCGGCTGGACGCGAAGGCGTTGGTACTGAAAACAGTATTAAGGCAATGACAAGATGGTACTTTACGAAATTTCTTGAAAATTTATACACGGATGAAAACGCGGTTTTCTGTCTGGCGGGAAAAATCGCGGATATTGAGGAAACGTTTGTCTGTATTAATAATCTTTTTTGCGGCATAGAAAAAGGAAAACCGAAGATTGTTAAGTCAGCCGTGATTGAATCTCAATTAGAACCAGCAATGCTTTTTGAAAACAGAGATATTGAGCAAAGTCATATAATTTTGGGAGTGAGGGCGTATAATGTTCATCATTCCAAAGTTGTTGCGCTGGCTGTATTGGATACAATTTTGGGCGGGAATATGAGCTCGCGGATGTTTCTGGAAATAAGGGAGAAAAGAGGATTGGCGTATTATGTGGGAACTTTTTTCGATAACCAATCGGATGTGGGAAATTTCGGCACGTACGCCGGTATTGCCAGGGAAAAATTGCCGGAAGCGATAACGGTCATTATTGACGAGTACAAAAAGCTCTGCGACGAAAAGGTAACTGATGACGAGTTGCAAAGAGCAAAAGATTATCTCATCGGTTTTTCGCAAATGTATTTGGAATCGTCAAGCGCAGTTGCTTCTTTTTTGAGTCGGCAATGGATTATGAAAAATAAAATTGAGCCTTTCCCTAAAATAGTTAAAAAAATTCAGGCTGTTACCGCCCAAGACGTGCAGGAAGTCGCCCAAGAAATTTTCGTGAATAAGGGTTTGAATCTGGCGATAGTCGGTCCTCATCAGGATATGGAAGAAGAATTTTTGAAAATTCTCAAATTCTAACTATAATTCGCCTTCGAATAAAATCGAGGGCGTTTTTGTTTGAGAAAAATTGTGGTATTCTCATGATTATGAAGATTGTTGCCGATTTTCATATTCACTCAAAATATTCGCGGGCGGTTTCGAGAGATATGAATTTGGAAACGCTCGATATTTGGGCGAAAAAGAAAGGAATTCAAGTGATGGGAACAGGGGATTTTACCCACCCTCAATGGTTTAGTGAAATCAAGACAAAACTTGAACCGGCAGAACTCGGACTTTTCAGGTTAAAATCAGAGCTGGATTCGCCGACACGTTTTATGCTTACAGTTGAAATTTCGAGCATTTATTCGAAAAACGGGAAAACCCGCCGCGTGCATAATCTTATTTTCAGCCCCTCTATTGAAACCGCTGAAAAAATAAACACAACCCTTTCTTTAATCGGAAATATAAAAAGTGACGGCAGGCCTATTCTTGGCTTGGATTCGAAAAAACTTCTTCAAATCGTTCTTGGTATTGATCCGAGATGCGTTTTTATTCCGGCTCACGCCTGGACGCCCTGGTTTTCCGTTTTCGGCTCAATGTCGGGTTTTGATTCGCTTGAAGAGTGTTTTGAAGACTTGAGCGGAAATATTTTTGCGATTGAAACCGGGCTTTCGTCGGATCCGGCGATGAATTGGCGGCTTTCGATGCTCGATAAAATATCTTTGATCTCTAATTCAGATTCCCATAGTCCGCAGAAGATAGGCAGGGAAGCGAATGTTTTCGATTGCGAACTTTCTTACGATGGATTAATTGATGCAATTAAATCGCGCGACCCCAAAAAATTTCTCTTTACCGTCGAATTTTTTCCCGAAGAAGGGAAATATCATTACGACGGCCACCGGCTTTGCAATGTTTCGATGTCGCCTCAAGAAACAAAAAGTAATAAAGGAATTTGTCCCAAGTGCCGTAAGCCGATGACAATCGGAGTAATGAACAGGGTAGACAAATTAGCCGACAGAAAAGTCGGAGAAGGAAAAGAAGGAAGAATTCCTTTCCTTAGCCTTATTCCTCTTAATGAAATTATTGCCGATATTTTCGGCATGGGGGTTTCCTCTCTGAAAGTTAGAAAGGAATATGAACAGCTTGTCGAAGCCGTTGGCAATGAATTTAAAGTTTTAATGGACGCGGATTACGGAGAATTGAAAAAAAATACTTCCGAGAAAATCGCATCGGGCATTATCAGTGTTCGCGCAGGAAGAGTAGAATTGATTCCTGGTTACGATGGTGAATACGGCAAAATTAAAGTACTTAAAAATGAGAAGGAGAAAGCAACATCTCTTCAATCGCGGCTCTTCTAGTATTATCTGTAATAGCTTAAAATAAAGATAATGATAAAAAATCTTTTCCTGCCGATAAATAAAATTGTAAAAGTTTTAATACTGTCCGATTTCATTATTATTTCGGCTTTTGGTTTTGTGGCGCCGATTTTCGCTCTTTTTCTTACAGGCAAAATTCAGGGCGGAACCATAGAAACCGTCGGTTATGCCGCGGCTATTTACTGGATTGCGGCGGTTTTAACCCGCTTGCCTATTGCCAGGCGCATAGATAAAACAAAATCGGAAAAAGACGATTTTTATTTTATGATTTTCGGCTCTATCTTGATCGCCATAGTGCCCTTTCTTTGGATTGTTAGTTCTAAAATTTGGCATATCTACTTCATTCAAGCGCTTTACGGTTTGGGCTATTCTTTGCGCCTTCCGGGCTGGTATGGCATGTTTACCCGCCATATAGATAAGGGTCACGAGGGTTATGAATGGAGTTTCGATTCTTTGGTATCCGGCGTCGGGAGCGGCATTACGGCGGCTTTGGGCGGTATCATGGCCGCGAGAATGGGTTTTAATGTTTTATTTATTGTTATCGGCGCTCTTTCGATTATCGGTTCGGCTGTTTTGATTTTTCTTTATTATATCGTTGAACCGGATCATGGTAGCGAGCCAAAAGGATTGAGTTTGGACGGAAAAACGTAAATTATATTAGAGCTTATAAAAAACTAGGCCCCACAATTTCTGCGGGGCCATTTATTTAATTGGATTTTTACAAAGAGCTACGAAGGAAGGAAACAAAAGGAAAGGCGTAAGCCTTAATGATTTTTTAGAACTTAGTGCTCTATATTTTTTAATGAGCCGTTGGTAGCTCGCCTTTTTTAATCCCGCTTCCTTAATCGGAATCTAATTTAAGAATACGTCAAATTCGCAACCGAAACAAATTTAAACTGTGGATATCTTTTTATGGTATCATATAAATATTCATGAAAAATGAAGAAATAGCGCGAATATTATATGAAATTGCTCTTTATTTGGAAATGAAGGAAGTGGCTTTTAAGCCGGCTGCTTATGAAAAAGCGGCAGAGTCTATTGAAGCGCTGGAAGAAGACGTGGAAGATATTTACAAAAAAGGAGGATTGAAAGCTCTTGAAGATATTCCTGCGATAGGAAAAGGTATTAGTGAAAGAATCAAGGAATATTTAGAAACAGAGCGCATTAAAGATTACGAAAAACTAAAAAAACAAATTCCGGTTGATATTCAAACATTGTCGGCTATCGAAGGGATAGGTCCCAAATTGATTAAACTTTTTTATCAGAAACTCAAAATCAAAAATATCGGTGATTTGGAACGCGCCGCCAAAGCAGGAAAACTGGCAAAACTGCCTCATAGCGGCGAAAAACTACAGGAAAAAATTTTAAAAGGAATAGAATTTTACAGGCGTTCTCACTCGAGATTTCTACTTGGAGCTGCTTTGCCTCTGGCCGATAAGATTGAAAAAAGACTGAATAAGGCAAAAAGCGTGATAAAAGCCGCTTGTGCCGGTTCTTTGCGTCGTAGACAAGAAACAATCGGCGATTTGGATTTTTTGGTTGCTTGCCCCGAGCGAAGTCGAGGAGTCGTTATGGATTTTTTCGTCTCTATGCCGGAAGTTATTCATGTTTTCGCCAAAGGTTCAACAAAATCAATGGTTCAATTAAGAAGTGGAATCGCGGCCGATTTGCGCGTTGTTGATGAAAAATCTTTCGGCGCCGCCCTTCAATATTTTACCGGCAACAAAGACCACAATATTAAATTGCGGAAAATCGCGATTAAAAAAGGATATAAACTTAATGAATATGGTTTGTTTCGCGGCAAAAAACAAATCGCCGGCCGCGACGAAAAAGAAATTTACGAAAAACTCGGATTGGCGTGGATTCCTCCGGAAATAAGAAATAATCTTAATGAGATAGAAGCCGGGCAAGAAAATAAAATTCCGCGCCTCGTAGAATTAAGAGATATTAAGGGTGATTTGCAGGTTCACAGCAATTGGTCTGACGGTTCCAACTCTATTGAAGAAATGGCAATGGCGGCAAAAAAAATCGGCTATCAATATACCGCAATTACAGACCATACGAAAGATTTGGCAATGACCGGCGGTTCTGATGAAAAAAGATTATTGAAGCAAATGTCGGAAATCGATAAAATCAATGAAAAACTTTTCAAAAAAGGAAATTTCAGAATTTTGAAAGGCGCGGAAGTGAATATCAGAAAAGACGGTTCGCTGGATATCAAAGACGAAGTTTTGGAAAAACTTGATATTGTCGGAGCGGCAGTTCATTCAAGTTTTAATCTTTCAAAAGAAGAACAGACAAAGAGATTAATTAGAGCAATGGAAAATCTTCATATCGATATTATTTTCCATCCTTCGGGCCGCCTGCTCGGTCAGCGGCCGGGGATTGAATTAGATTGGGATGAAATTTTTAAAGCGGCAAAAGAAACAGGAACAATTTTAGAAATAAACGCTCAGCCGAGCAGGCTTGATTTAAATGACGATAATATCCGCCGCGCGAAAAATATGGGCATAAAACTTTCCGTCGGCACTGACGCTCATTCCACAGCCGAACTTTCCTACAATATCTACGGGATTTCCCAGGCCCGCCGCGGCTGGTGCGAAAAAAAAGACGTGATAAATACAATGAACTTTCCCGAAATCTTGGCGTTTCTCAAAAAGCCGAAAAGCAAAAGGTTTTAAAATATGCTAAAATAGAGGAATGAGCGACGAGACGATTCTTTCGGTGAAAAATTTGACGGTGGATTTTAATGAACATGCTATTTTGAGTGATGTTTCTTTCGATGTTAAAAAAGGAGAAATTTTAGTTGTCATCGGGCCGAATGGCGCCGGAAAGACCGTTCTTTTTAAGGCGCTCCTCGGACTTATCCCTTATCGAGGAGAAATTAAGTGGCAAAATAATGTTCGTATCGGTTATGTACCCCAGCGGTTTAATACGAGCAGAGATTTTCCTTTGACAACCGAAGAATTTATGCAACTTGCTCCGCCCAAGAACAACCGCGAAGCGTTATTTCGGTCTTTGAAACTCGTGGGATTTAGCGGAGACGAACATCATTTAGAACATCATATTCTCGGTCGAAAATTGGGATTGCTTTCTTCCGGCGAACTTCAGCGAGTTTTGATTGCCGCCGCGCTTTTGGATAAACCGGATGTTTTGCTTTTTGACGAACCAACCAGCGGAATTGATATTGGTTCCGAAGAAGCGATTTATGAACGGCTTAAAAAATTAAACAAAGAAGAAAATTTCACGATGCTTTTGATTTCGCACGATTTAAGCGTTGTGCATCGTTGGGCTACTAATGTCTTATGTTTGAACAAAAAAGAAGTTTGTTTTGGCGAACCTCGCGTTGCCATTACTCCCGACGTGTTTAAGGAGCTTTACGGAGAGGAAAAGTCTCTTTACAAGCATAATCATCACGAGATGGCGTAAATTATGGCAATTGATTTTCAATTTATAACAAGTTTGATTATCGGAATCGCGATTGGAGCCGCCAGCGGATTTTTGGGCGCGTTCATGATTTTAAAAAGAATGGCTCTTGTGGGAGACGCGTTGACTCACGTTGCTTTGCCGGGAATAGGCTTTGCTCTTCTTCTGGGCATTAATCCTTTTTTCGGAGCTTTCGCATTGCTGTTTTTGGCAATGATTTTAATCTGGAAGCTGGAGCAGAGAACAGATTTGTCGATTGAAACCATCGTAGGAATATTTTTTGCTTCCAGCTTGGCAATTGGTATTCTCGTAATTCCCGATTTGGAACTTTATGAAGCTCTTTTCGGAGATATTTCCAGGGTGGGATTATGGGATGGAATTTTCGCTTTAATTGCCGCCGGAGGGATTTTTATAATAATGATAAAGATCGCGGATAAGATGCTGATGGGAATTATTTCAGAAGATTTGGCGATTTCTTCTGGTATTAAAATCCGCAGATTAAATTTTATTTTCTTATTTTTGGTAGCTGTTATCGTTGCTTTGGGGGTTAAAGTTGTAGGCAGTCTTTTGATGGGCGGGTTAGTGATTATTCCGGCGGCCGCGGCAAGAAATATCAGCCGGAGTTTTCGGCAATTCGCGTTTTGGAGCAGTATTTTTGGATTAATCAGCGCGGGATGCGGAATATATGTCGCGAAAATATTCGCGATTTTACCCGGTCCGACGGTGATTCTTTTCAGCGCCGCCATTTTTTTGATTTCTTTGATATTTAAACGACGCTAAAAATCCGCCCTTATGAGCGGATTTTTTTACTATCTCAATTTTTTCGCGATTTCTGCGAAAATTTCAGGATGTTTTTCGGCTAATTCGGCGAGGATTTTTCTGTTTAAGCCGATATTCGCCTTCTTTAATTTATTCATGAAAACACTGTAAGACATTCCATTTTCGCGGCAGGCGGCATTAATTTTTATCTGCCACAATTTTCTGAAATTTCCTTTTTTCTTTCGGAGGTCGTGAAAGCGGTGGACGCCGGCGTGAAGAAGAGCTTCTTTTGCTAAGCGTTCTTTCGATTTTCTTCCCCAGCGAAATCCTTTCGTCTGTTTTAAAACGTTTCGCCGTCTTTTTAATGAAATGATGCCTCTTTTAACTCTCGTCATAATTTAAGCGTTAGGCAAATATTGCCCCAATTCCTTTTTACCGATATTCAATTCCCCCCACCTTTTTTTGCCGAGTTGTTTGGAGCGTTTCTGTTTTGCCCGAAAATGGATTTTGCCGCCTTTTCGGATTAATACTTTTCCACTGCGCGTGATTTTCAGGCGCTTTTGCAATGATTTATTTGTCTTTGTCATTTTTTATTTAATTTTTTCTATTATGATGCCGATGCCGGTAGGTCCTGATTTTGGGCCATCGACAATCTTACAATTTTCCGTGATTAAAGGCAAGATGCGTTCAATTCTTTCTTTAAGGAAATTTTTATCAAGATATTTTGCCTGGCCCCTCAATAAAAGTTCAACTTTTACGCGATGTCCTTCTTTTAAGAATTCCGAAGCCTGTTTTGCTTTTACTTCCAGATCGTGTTGAGATGTCCCGATTTTAGTTCGGATAATTTTTGTTTCTACTTCCCGGGATTTTTTCGACGCTTCCTGCATTTTCTTCTTCTCTTTGTACTGGTATTTTCCGTAATCCATTATTTTTGCGATTGGAGGGTTGGCGGTTGGAGATATCTCTATCAGATCTAATCCTTTGTCTTTTGCCATCTGAAGAGCGGCCGCAATTTCAAGAATCCCCAAATTATTTCCGTTATCGTCTATGACTCTTAGGGGCGAAGCGTTTATTTGATTGTTGATACGCGTTCTTTTAATCAGATGATTTTATTATAGGGGATTTCGAAAATTTAGGCAAGAAGATGAGATTTGCCCGCTCCATACAAACCTAATAATGAAAAAGAACCTTACTAAAAGCATGGTTCTTTTTCATTATGGAGATGGCGAGATTTGAACTCGCGTGAAGAAGCTAAATGCACCATCCTCTACAAGCTTATTCCGGTTATATAAGATTGCGTTTCAAGCCGGACGAAATGCGCAAAATTTCTCCTTCTTTTTTGTTGTTCCGCATCGAAGGTTTGCGGGACCGAGTCCGAAAATGACGCCTCTGTCTTTTTATCGGACATCAAAAGAGAGACGGCTTCCTCCTTAAATTAGGCGAAAGCAAAAGCAGGTTTATTTACTGCATTTAATTTTGTTGAACGGAAATATTATAGAGGTGACCGATCATCCTCTGCTTGCCAATAGCGCAGTCGAACTTCTTTCGAAGCCTTACATCCCCGTTAAAAGCCTTTAATTTCTCGGTCAATTTTTCTTTTCACTTCTTTTTCCTTGATGCGTTCGCGTTTGTCGTATTTTTTAAGTCCACGACCGATAGCAAAGGCAAGTTTCAAAAAACCTTTTTTAGTATATATCCCAAGAGATATTAAAGTCAAACCGGCTTCATTGCTTTTACCGTTTAAATAGGCGATTTCTTTCTTTTTAAGGAGCAGGCGCCGGGTAGCTTGAGAGTCGTAATTTTTCGGAGTGTTCGCCGATTGATACGGCGGAATATCCATACCCACGATAAAGGCTTCGTTTCCCCTGATAATAACCCGCGAACCCGCAAGAGACCCTCTTCCGTTTTTCAGCGCTTTTACCTCGAATCCTTTTAATTCCAAACCGGCTTCGAATTTCTCGAGTATTTCGTAATCGTGATATGCTTTTCTGTTTTCGATCAAGCTCATAACCCCATCTTATCATAAATTTTTTCGTAAATTCAATTCCCTCTTCTTAAAAATTATTTTTTATGTTATCATAAAAAAATATGGCAAAAGAATTTATATATGAAGAAGAAAAATATCAAATAGATTGCTCAAAAAGCGTTACAAGCGCCGGCGACATGGACCCCGCCACAAAAACTATTTTAGTGGATAAAGATTTGCCCGAAAAGTTTCACGAAGGAATCGCTGTACATGAAATAGAAGAAAGAAAATATCTGCTTAAAGGTCACAGCTATGTTTATTCCCATAACGAAGCTCAGAAGAAAGAACTCGAATTTTACGAACAGAAATACGGTAAAGACAAGAGCTTGGAAGTGCTTAAAGAGGAGGAAGCCGTTGTTTTGACCATTACCCGCCGCCATTCAACGCCGAAGAAAAACAAAATATTAAAAGCCGAAGAAGAAATTCCTGAAGTTTCTCTGAATTCTCCTGCTATCGAAATGCGCACGATACAGCAGGCCGCTTTTGAAGGCAAAAGATACATTATTGACCATGACGAAAGATTGGTCGGCACGCTTGTTGATGTTTACGAAAAGGGAAATGTCATATACATTGACCGCGACGTGCCCGAACGTTTTTTCGAAGGGCTTGCCTTGAGCGAATTGATAACGAGAAAATTTTTAAGAAAGAGTTTGGGCTGGTCAGCTGCGTATGTTGAAGGCGACAAGGCCGAGAAAGATTATTATATCGTTAAATACGGCGCTGTTGAAGGCGAGGAACTTTATAACGACGAATTGAAATTTCAGGCGTGGAAATTTGAACAGGAGAAAAAAGAACTCAAAGAAGAAGGCGGCCACAAAGTTATCTACGAAAAAGACGAAATTCTCCCGAAATAGTCTTAGGTGAACACGGCACTTGCAAAATTTTGAGGATGGTGTATAATGTAGCACAAGTAGCAAAAAGGTCGAAAGCTACGGAATTGTAAGTAATTGTAAGCATGCCTCGTACTTGTTTGTATAGTTCGGGGTTTAATCTGACTAATACAATGGCTGAAAAATTTCAAGACCAAGAGTTTCTTGAATATCTCGTAAAGTCTTTAGTCGACAATCCATCTGCGGTAAAGGTTGACCGCAAGGTTGATGAAATGGGAGTTCTTATGACTCTCAAAATTGACCAAGAAGATATGGGCAAGATCATCGGCCGCATGGGCAATACCGCGAAAGCGATTCGAACTCTCTTGAGAATCGTAGGACTCAAAAACCACGCTCGAGTGAATTTGAAAATCGAAGAGCCTGCGGAAGGAGGTCGGCGTCCGTCTAAAAAAACTGTTGATGAAGCAGTGGACGACCTGAAGCTCTAAATTTAGTTTAAAAAAGAAAGAAGCCGTGATATGATGAATATTACGGCTTCTTTCTTTATGATCATTTTCCATATCATAACAATATTTCCGGATATTTTTTCTTCATATTTTAATGAAAGCATTTTAAGGCGCGCGCAAGAAAAAAAAATTATAAAAATAAAAATTTACAATATCCGTGATTTTGCAAAGGATAAGCATAAGACTGCCGATGACCGGCCCTATGGAGGAGGCGCGGGAATGGTAATGCGCGCTGAACCGATAATAAGAGCGGTTGAATCTGTTTTAAAGAAAATTCCGCCCAAGGCGGATCGGCCTCGGGCAGAAAAAATTATTCTTTTTTCTGCCAAAGGAAAACAATTTAATCAAGAAACGGCTTTTAATTGGTCTAAGAAATATAGGGATATTATAATGATATGCGGCCGCTATGAAGGCATTGATGAGCGAGTTAAAAAAGTCTTGAAAGCGCAAGAAATTTCTATCGGCCCTTATGTTTTAACGGATGGCGAAATCCCCGCAATGATTTTAGTTTCCAGCATTTCGCGCCATATTCCTGGCGTTTTAGGAAAAATAGAATCGCTTGAAGAAAATAAAGGGTCTTATCCCGCCTATACTCGGCCCGAGGTTTTTAAGTGGAAAGGTAAAAAATATCGCGTTCCTAAGATTTTGTTATCCGGCGACCATAAGAGAATTTCCGAATGGCGTAAAAAATATGGTAAAATAATCTAATTATGCTCTGGGTTATATTGGCTCTTGCCGCTTATTTTCTGCTCGCGATAGTGGAGTTTATTGATAAGCGCATTCTTTCTTCGCCGGCGATTAGCGCTTTGCCTTACGCTTTTTACGCAAATCTTTTGGTTTCGTTTTCTTTAATTTTTTGGCCTCTGGATTTTTCCTGGCTTCCGCCTTTAATTATCGTTTTTGCGTTAGTAGGAGGCATTACTTTTTTCGCCGGGACCTATTTTTTGTACGGGGCGATTATTAAAGGAGAGGTATCGAGGGTTATTTCTATTGTCGGCGGAATTTCGCCGATTTTGATTTTTCTTTTTTCTATTGTATTTTTGGAAGAAAAATTCCGCGCCCATTCTTTAATAGCTCTTTTGTTTTTGATTACAGGAAGCGTTTCGCTTTCTTTTACAAAGAATGGGAAAAAATTCATGTTTGGGAAACATTTTTTTCTCCTCTCGTTTTTAGCCGCTTTCTTTTTCGCGGCCTCTTACGGTTTGACCAAGGCGGTTTTTTTAAAAACTTCATTTTTAAACGGCTTCATTTGGATACGCGTCGGTACTTTGCTCTGCGTCATTTTTGTTTTTTTAATGCCGCGCTTAAGAAAAGTTATTCTTGAAAGTTCTCGCGGATTTTCGTCGCGGCTAACGGCGCTTTTTTTTATCGATAAAGGTATTAGCGCTATTGCCCATATAATTTTAAATTACGCGATTAAACTTGGTTCTGTCGCTATCGTAAGCGCTCTTCAAGCCGTGGAATATGCGTTTATTTTTCTTTTGGCATTGGGCCTTTCGTTTTTTTGCCCCCGTATTTTTTATGAATCGCTTGCGCCTAAGCACGTAATACCGAAAATAATCGGCATTGCGCTGGTTTCTTTTGGCGTAGCGTTTCTTTTTATCGGTGGAGCCTGAAAAAATATGGCAAAAAAAATTATAATTATTCTTGGTATTTCTTTAATGGTGATTTTTATCGGCGCGTATTTTATTCTGCAAACTGTTCCGCCCAAAGAGCCGAAAATATTCGGAGTAACTTTTTCAGAACCTTTTGCCAAAGAACTCGGCCTTGATTGGCAAAAAGCCTATGAGGCGATTTTTAATGACCTTGGAATTCGTTCCGTTCGCATCCCTGTTTATTGGCCCGAAGTTGAACCCGAAGAAGATAAATTTGTTTTTGATGATATTGATTGGCAGCTTGAGAAAGCCGAAGAATATAATGCTAAAGTTATTTTGGTAATCGGCAGAAAAGTGCCGCGCTGGCCTGAATGTTTTGAAGCGGATTGGGCAAAAAATTTGCCGGAAAGCGAAAAACAAAAATTAATTTTGGGAGTATCAAAAAAAATAATTGAAAGATACAAAGATAATCCGGCTGTTTGGGCCTGGCAAGTTGAAAATGAACCGTTTTTGTCTTTTGGCGAATGCCCTAAATTAGATAAAACTTTTCTTGATGAAGAAATAAGTCTTGTGCGCGGCTTATCAGATAAGCCGGTTATAGTTTCAGATAGCGGAGAATTCGGAACATGGTTTCAAGCTGCCAAAAGAGGAGATATTTTCGGAAGCACGCTTTATCGCTATGTTTACACTAATTTTTTCGGTTATATAACTTATCCATTGCCGCCATCATTCTTCCGGTTAAAACAGGGATTTTTAAAATTATTTGTCGGAGAGAAGCCAATGATAGTCGTTGAGCTCCAGGCCGAACCGTGGATGCCCAGAACATTACGCGATATTCCCATTGAAGAGCAATTTACCCATTTTAATCCGGAAAGATTTCGGGAAATTTTACAATACATAAAAGGCACCGGTTTTGACACCTTCTATTTTTGGGGCGCGGAGTGGTGGTATTGGTTGAAAATGCAAGGCTATCTGGAGATGTGGGATATTGCCAAGGAGACCGTTTCTAATACGAACACAAGATGATATAATTTTTGCGGTCGCATATTTTATATTATGATAAAAGAATAAATTATGAAATTGGAATTTCCAAAAAATTTTTATTGGGGTTCAGCGACATCTTCTCATCAGGTGGAGGGGAATAATCATAATGATTGGAGCGAATGGGAAAAGAAAAATGCCAAACGGTTAGCTGAATCGGCTAAGAATAAGGCGTGGCCGGATTACATTTTGGATAAATACCCTAATCCTTTGCAGGAAGAAAATTATATTTCCGGACGGGCTTGCGACCATTACAACCGTTTTCGCGAGGATTTTGATATTGCGAAACAACTAGGTCATAATGCCTATCGGTTTTCAATTGAATGGTCGCGGATTGAACCCGAGGAAGGAAAGTTTGATGAAAAAGAGATAGAGCATTATCGCCAGGTGATTTCGGCCTTGAAAGAACGGGGGATGGAGCCGTTTGTGACGCTTTGGCACTGGACAATTCCTTTGTGGTTTAGAGATAAAGGCGGTTGGCTGAATAAAAATGCACCAAAATATTTTGAACGATATTCTAACAAAATTTCGCGGTCGCTACAAAATGTTAGATTTTGGATTACGTTGAATGAGCCGG